>Ga0209884_1000077_pt1 | contig 10270 bp, 9 predicted proteins | sample GWRWN3_30_40_FD_187221 | JGI IMG/M metagenome (GOLD analysis project Ga0209884, IMG submission 187221) | Riverbed sediment microbial communities from areas with no vegetation in Columbia River, Washington, USA - GW-RW N3_30_40 (SPAdes)... | ecosystem: Environmental > Aquatic > Freshwater > River... | reverse complement strand
ATAACCCCTAATAAAATATAGAATAAATTTGATATTTTCATAAAGTCTGTTTATCTTGTCTAAAATTGTCTCCAATTAAGATTGGGCTTCTATTCTATTCAACTCCATAACAAATTACATTTGATGATTCATGCAAATGTTTGATAAATGTTCACGATAAACATAGCTCCAAACATATTCTCCAACTATTTTTAACTAATAGAGAATTACGTTTATTATTTTTTAAAAAATTACCTAAATTTGAAATATTTAGAAAATTTTTCTAGGAAAAATGAAAATTTGAGATGTTATTTGAGATTCACTTGTGGATGTATGGAATAGAAATTGAAAAGACTTTCATATTTAATTATACAAATTGACGTAAGGAGTAAAATATATTTGACCAGAATAACTATTTGACTTTCTACGTCTCAAGCTAGCAATAAAAGAGGATGTGCAACTTAAATGCAAAATCAACCCATCTACCTTAAGGCCATTACTCTGAAAGACATTAGTGATGTTGATTCTATAAAAAATGATGCAAAAAAACACATGATCTTGATTGTACGAATAACACCCATGGCCCAGAGAGATATTGAAACATTACGAAAGGCTATAGACGATCTATATAATTTTGTTAAATCGGCCGGAGGAGATATTGCAAGATTGGGTGAAGAACGCGTAGTGATTACACCACCTGCTGTAAAGATATGGAAAGGAGTTCACGATCTAAAATAGTTTCAGTTTAAATTATAATACCTTGATCGATTCTTGGACAAGCGGATGAAAACTCTGGATCTTGAATATTTTGTTGATGGAATTGGATAAGTTTTGACATTTTTTTCCTTCACCGTGATTAGTTATTACTTTTTTTAATTTTGGTTTCAACCGGTTTATGTAGGCTAATAATTGATTGTAGTCACTATGGATACTAAATCCTGGTATCACATCAATTTTGCATTTAATTTCAATATTTTTCCCTTCTATAGTAATATTACGTTCTCCTTCTTGGAGTAATTTCCCGACCGTAGACTGAAATTGCTCTGACAATAGAATTACTTTACTCAATGAATCATTTGCGATTTGACTCAAATATGTCACCGAGGGTCCATTTGTAAGCATGGAAGATGGACATAATATTATTGATCTCTCCCATTTAATGGATGGTTCTACTCTAACTAGGCTGTTAATAAAAAGAGGATCTTCTGTTTGTTCCCTTATTCGCTGTTTTAGATACTTAGATAAATAGTCTGAATACATTTCGTAAAAATTAAACATATCAAGTATTTTTTCATCTACAAATATATTGTCAGGATTTATTTTATTCATGCCTTTTAACATTCCCAATGTCACACAGAGTTCCTGTGACAAACCAAGAACGGGGACAGGAATCAATATTCGTCCGCCTTCTTGAATGGTTGAATTGATACTTTTTACTAAATTTTCTTCCGCAACATCTCTTGCAGCAAATTTATCATCTCTATTTCCATTGGTACTTTCTATTACTAATGTTTCTGCTCTTGGGAAATTCCAAAAAGCATTATCCACTGTATTTAGTTTTCCAAATTTTAAATCACCAGTATATACAATATTGTGATCACCGTTTCCAATATGCAAATGCGTAGAAGCAGAACCAATCATATGCCCCGAATTTGCAAACGTTAGTCTAACATCTGGAGAAATATCGGTTACCGCACCAAAATTTAGAGGAATTATGTGAGTAATCAAACTTTCGATATCTTTTGTAGAATATAATCGTTCTTTGGTTCTTGAAATATACTCCTGTAGTATTGATATCATAATTGGAAATGTAGGTTCAGTACAATATACAGGACCATCATATCCATATTTGAACAGAATTGGGATAGCTCCACAATGATCAAGATGCGCATGTGAAATTATCACCGCATCTATTTCATTCATGCCAATTCCATAAATATCTAATCGTGGCAATATGTCATTGTCTTCATGTTGATAACTTTTAATTCCAAAATCCAAGAGGATCTTACTTTCATGAGTAACGATCAATATTGCACTTCTACCAATTTCTGAAAATCCTCCCAAACAAACAATACTTGCTTCTTCAGAACCGGACAATTTTTGTCTAAATATTTTTTCACCAACTCGTTTGTAAAAATACATTCGCTCTTCCGATGAGCTGTGCAATATTTCATTCATAGATTTGAGAAGCTTTAAATTTTTTGGAGCTCGTTTACAAATTAATTTCCAACCTGTTTTTTCAACTAGAGGAATCTCCAGTTGATTCAATTCTGCTAGAGTTCTGAAATCGTTTACAAAAATTGTTGCCTCTCCTAGAGCAGGATCAAAAAAAATTTCCGAGAGACCGTTTGGGTAAGAACAGCTGGAACGTATTATTTGAACAACTGATTCTTCAGGAGATCTGATTGAGGTGTCAGTTCTGATAACTATTCTCTTTTTTATTGAATTCACCATTTTAGAAATTATCTCTTGATTTTCTAAAAGGATAGTAGGTTTTCTTGAATAAAGCACGATAAATGGTCCTTCATATTCTATCTTAGATATTTCAGATTCTGAGGGGATGTTATTTAGAATCGCAGCAACAATGTTTTGGTTTCTTTCTTCATCCTGTACTCTGTCATACATATCAATATTTCACTAAACTATATTCTCTTCATGTAGAAGTTTGTATATTGGAATGTATTACGAGCTAATAAAGGTTCTCAATACAATAAAGAGCAGGCTGCCCAAAGTACTAATTGAATTTCCTTTTCTATATTTTTCTAATTTCATTTGCAAAGCGATAGAAATAAAATGAAATATAACAATAGAATATCAAGAGTAATTGACATCGAATCCAAACCATTTAATGGAATTACCTAGAAAGATATTGATTGGTAACGACGTAATCTGTCAACTTGGATCATTTATAAGAGATCTAAATGATAAAGCCACGATTGTTAGTGTCATCTCTGGAAACACCGTAAAGACAAGGGTAGGAAAAGAATGTGTCGAAGCCTTAGATAGCTCCTCTTTAAAGCATAAATGGATTGAGACTCCAAATGCTTCGATGAATGATATTAATTCTTCTCAATCAATGATATATCAAGAACAACCCAATTTTATAGTAGGTGTCGGTGGAGGAAGATCAGTAGATGTTGCAAAAATGATTTCTTTTAATCTTAACATTCCATTTATTAGCGTACCTACTTCAGCATCACATGATGGTATTTCAAGCCCATTTGTTTCTATTAGAGGCAGAGACAAACCATACTCGCTCAAAGCTCATGCACCAATAGGTGTTATTGCGGATACCAAACTCATTTCAGAAGCCCCATATAGACTTCAGGCAAGTGGATGCGGTGATCTAATAGGAAAAATTACAGCAGTTAAAGACTGGGAATTAGCAAGAGACGCTAAAAATGAATACTTTGGGAGTTATGCCGCTAATCTTGCGAATATGAGTGCAAAAATAATCATAGAAAACTCTAGGAAATTGAAGGATCGCGCGTACATAAGAACAATTGTTGAGGCGTTAATAAGTGCGGGGGTTGCTTCTTGTATAGCGGGTAGTAGTAGACCTTGTTCCGGTTCAGAACACTTGTTTAGTCACGCGTTAGAATATGTTTCAAATAGTAATTGTGGTTTACATGGAGAGAGGGTTGGCATAGGTACAATAATTATGTCAAAGATTCACGGGCTAGATTATAACACCATAATCAAGACACTCGAAAATGTCAAAGCCCCAACTACTGCAAAAGAAATTGATGTGACTGAGAAAGAAATCATAAAATCATTATTAATTGCTCAATCCCTAAGGCCGGAAAGATATACGATTCTCAATAAAATTAAGATCGATCAAGATTCAGCTAGATCATTGGCTAAGTCAGTTAGCGTCATCTAAAGAGATTTGAATAAAACAAAATTAAAAATTGCTTAGCATAGGTGCAGAAACTGACTTGTCAAAACTTATTTCTTTTGTACTTTAGGTTCGTCTTTTTGTAGTTTAGGTTCGTCTTTTTGTAGTTTAGGTTCGTCTTTTTGTAGTTTAGGTTCGTCTTTTTGTAGTTTAGGTTCTGATTTAGATTTACTATAAATCTCTAAAAATTTTATACTTTCTAATGAGGTAATGAATTTAAATAAATCGCCACTTATTGCCTTTTTTATAACTTGGAGCCCATCAATCAAAAAGGATTCTTCAGGCAAAGTAATTAATAATTCAGATTTATTGAATTCTATTGAAATCTTATCTTTATCTACAAGAAGCCTCCTTCTTATCAGAGAAGATGCTTTCTCGGCGTCTGTTTTTAATATCTTTAATATATTGACGTTGTAACTCAACGTCTTTCCTGCTAATCTATGATTAAAATCAACCTGAACGCGTCCGGAACCGATAAACCTCACAAAACCACGTCTATCGTCAATGTCAACTACATCTCCTGCCTTTATTTCATCGGCTTTATCACCAAATTTTCTTTGTGGAATCATTCTAACCTTGTTAGTGTCTCTCATTCCAAATGCCTTGTCAGGAGGGATTTCAACATTCAAATTATCGCTAAGGTTTGCAGCCGATAATATTTCATCAAGTCCCTTTAATACCCATCCTTCCCCTATCGAAACTAATCTAGGTTCATATTTTATGCTTGGGTCATATAGATTAGATTTTTTTGCATTTTCTTCAACAGTAGTTTCAAAAATCTCATCTGAATCCTTTACTTTAGCAGTATAGTCAATAAGTATCAGTGATCCTTTCTCTATTGTCACGAAATTTGCTGTCGATTTACCATAATATTAAGCTTAACAACTTGGAGTTATTGATTCAGAATATCGTTGGCAATGGACAATCCATCCTTTATTGGGGGCACACCCAGAATAGACATTGACGATGAGATAGCAGAAAGAGTTCTCATAACATGGTAACTACTTACTTCACCCATACATCCTACTCTAAAAACTTTTCCCTTAAGTTCCCCAAATCCTCCTGCTATTAGAACCTTGAATTTCGTTGAAATCAATTCTCGAAATTTTTTGTCATCAATGCCAGGAAGATAGTTTACTGCTATCACTACATTGCTTCTGGAACTTGCGTCCGCAAATGGCGTAAAACCTAAGGCTTCCAACCCTGAATAAAATGCATTAGCACATTTTCTATGCCGTATAATTCTATTTTCCATTCCTTCTTGAATAATAATATTTAAGGCTTCTTGATATGCATAAAAAAGACTTACCGCAGGTGTGAAAGGGGTTTCAAAACTGTCGCTGTAATATTTGAAATATCTCTTTAAATTCAAATATTGACTGGGTGGAGGATTCTCAATCATGTATTTTTTTACTTCTTTACTTATTGAAATTGGAGCTATACCAGGTGGTGCGGCTAATGCTTTCTGAGTCGCAGTGAAGCATATATCTACACTCCACTTGTCTACGGGTAATTCATCACCACCGAGAATTGAGACTGCATCTACAACAAAGTATGCTCCGTGAGATTTACAAATATCACCTAATTTAGATAAATATCTCAAAGTTGTACCTGTTGAAGTCTCGTTATAGACAACATATAGTGCCTTAATTTTGGAGTTATTTTCAAAAGCCTCTTCTATTTTTTCGATTGGAGGGTTTTGACCATATGGTGAATTTATCCTAATAGTTTTCCCACCATAATTGTCGATTAGATCTGCAAGTCTAGTACTAAACTCTCCATTAACAGGTATAATTACGGCATCATCTTTTTTTATCAGATTTACAACCGAAGCCTCAACAGCGCCAGTGCCTGAGGTTGTAAGTACTACAATATCATTTGCGGTTTCAAATACTGTTTGTGTCTTTCCTACAATATCTTTGTATAATTTCCTAAAATCATCACTCCTATGGTTTATCATTGGTGTTAACATTGCATTAATAACTCTATTAGGAACATTAGTTGGTCCAGGAAGCATTACAAGATATTCCAATTACATCCATGAAAAGATTATAGCCAATATTTATAATTACGTAAAAATTTGGAAAGAGACATAAATGATTTTATTTCCTTTCATCTTATGTTCAAAGAACGCGCGAAAAAAATTCTTGATTCCATATCTCCTAGTGGATTTAATGCATTGATGGTATTAAGACCAGAAAATATTTTCTATTTGACAGGTTTTTGGGGTGAATGCATAGCTATGTGCACTCATGACAAAACCAAACTGTTTGTTCCTAAATTGGAAAGTACCAGGGCATTGAATGAATCTAAACATTCTGAAATTATTTCTACTGAACGTGGAGCAGGATTAATAAAGTCAATAATACCCTACTTGTCAAAATTCAAATTTTATTCTGATTGCAGTGATTATGAAACAATTCGATCAATTTTACCATATACGGATACCAGTAAATTTGTCTTAGATGCGGGGCCATATTACGATTCAAGAAGTATCAAAGATGAGTATGAAATTGAAAAAATCAAAAAGGCATCGCACATAATAGACAAACTTTACGAAATATGCAACGAAGAGATAAAAGCAGGACTTACTGAAAAACAACTGCAGTCAAAGTTACTCTATGAAGCAATGAACCTTGAAGCAACTTCCACATGTTACCCCTATACTTTAAATCCATTTATTGTTGGAAGTGGAACAAATAGCGCGCTACCTCATGCCGAAACATCAACTAGAGAATTTGTTGATGGAGATATCATCGTGGTGGATTTAACTCTGAGATATAATGGGTATATTTCTGATGCTACTCGTACGTTTGCCTTAAATAAAGTAAATCCCGAGATGCGTGAGGTGTATGACATCGTCAAAAGATCCCAATATGAAGGACTCGAACATGTAAAAGAAGGGATTGAATGTGGAAAAGTAGATGAAGCTTGCCGTAATGTGATATCAAATAGGGGATATGGAGATAATTTTATTCATTCTACAGGGCATGGAGTTGGCTTGGAGGTTCATGAACAACCATGGATACGTCAAAATGAGTCAAAGAAATTATCAAGGGGTATGGTTGTTACTATTGAACCTGGTATTTACATAAACTCAAAATTTGGTGTTAGAATAGAGGACACTATTGTGGTTAATGATAAAGGTGCAAACATCAACGATTTAACTCTAACCAAATTTACAAAAGACTTACTAATATTGTGAATCAAAAAATATCATATTATTCAATTTTTAACTTTTTGTAAACAATTTTTATTAAATTTCTTGCTATTTCCCTTTTTGATTTAAGCGGAACATGGATTACTTTCTTTTCTTTATCTATTATGTAGACTTCATTTGTATCAGAGCCAAAGTCGCATCCTTTTCTTGAAACATCATTGGCTACAATTATATCAGCATTGCTCTCATTCATTTTAGCAAAGGCTTTCTTCATTAGCAATTTCTCTGAAATATGATATTCCGCTTTAAATGCGACCAAAAAAATTTTCTTATCAAATTCTTTTATTTTATCGACAATTTTGATTGTTGGAACAAGTTTAATAGTTTTAGTTCCATTTCGAGTATCTATTTTGTTGGGTCTTTTTTGGTTTGAAGATGATACGGAAAAATCTGCAACTGCAGCGGCATGAAAAACAACATGTTGTTTATCTCTCAAAATTGTTTCCCTTACAGCCTTAAACATTTCTTCAGTAGTCTTGACTCTTATAATATTCATTCTAGGATCATTTGGAATATTCAAGGATGTAAAACCATAAATTAAAGTTACTCCGAATCCTTCATCTAAGCATTGTTGTGCTATATTTAATCCCATTTTTCCAGAACTTAAATTGGTCAAAATTCTAATTGAATCAATATGTTCAACAGTTGAACCTGCTGTTACCAATACGTTCATCCCTGAAATCATTCTGTCCTTCTTATTTCCAATTTTATTAATTACAAATTGTACAACATTTTCTGCAGAAATTACTTTCGCTTTACCTTCCGAAATTGATGGTTCTAATATGGATACTCCTAATGATTTTAATTTATTGATATTTTCCGCTATAATGATATTTTCATACATAGCTTCATGCATTGCAGGAGCAATTATGATGGGTATTCTTGATCCAAAAGCTACGCTCAATACAGTGGTTACTGGATTATCTTCTATTCCGTTGACAAATTTTCCCAAAGTATTAGCAGTGCATGGATATACAAGAACAAGATCCGATTTACCATAATTAGCGAGGGAAATGTGTTCCAATTCTGATGTTAATTCCGTTACCGTTTTGTTTCCAGTAGCCCAATTCATGATTTCTTCCGTTAATAACTTAGAGTTGGTTGATTTTGACATCACTGTATACACTTCTGCTCCATGGCGCATCAGCATTCTGCTAAGATCTATTGCTTTGTAAGCAGCTACACTAGCAGTTATGCACAACACAATTTTCTTTCCTTCCAGAACATTGCTTTCTGAACCTATAATTTCTTTTGAGGCATGTTTTTCATTATTATAATTGTCAGTTGATGTATTCATGTCTAAACTCTTCTTAACATCTTTTCCAGTTTTGTAAATTCTTCTTCTCTCATATGATATGTATGTTCTTCTTGTGGGAACTTTCCGGTTTTAACTTCATTCTCATATTCTTTTATTGCATCAAATATTTGTCCCGATAAATTTAGATACCGCTTGACAAATTTGGGTTCAATATCTTTGTACAAACCCAGCATATCGTGAATAACCAATACTTGCCCATCTACATGAGGACCGCACCCTATACCAATTGTTGGTACTTTAATAATTTGAGTTATGACTGATGATACTTCGCTGGTAACTTTTTCAAGAACAATGCTAAAAACTCCTGCCTCTTCTAGAGCTTTTGCTTCGCTTAGCAATTTAACTGCTTCTTCAGCAGTTTTCCCTTGTGAGCTGTATCCATGATACAGGGGAGTAGTTTGAGGCTTTAAACCTATGTGACCCATTACAGGAATACCAAAGCTTGTCAAATTTTTGATTATATCAACAACTTCTCGTCCACCCTCTAATTTAACTGCGTCACAGCCACATCTTAAAAATTTAAGAGCGTTACTAATTGAATCGGACTTGCCTGTTTGATATGAACCAAACGGCATATCACCAACTATCAATGGTCTTGTAATTCCATTTGCTACCCCTTTGCAAAATGTCAACATTTCATCCATTCCTATTTCTCTTGTAGAATCACAACCCAACATGACAGTTGCTGCACTATCACCTATCAAAACTATATCCAAATCAGCTTCGTTACAAATACGAGATATAGAATAATCATATGATGTTAGCATTGTTATTTTTTGCTTATTTTTTTTCTTATCCATGATTTCAGAAATTGTTACTTTCGGTTTTCTTTGATTTTGCATTCTAAATACCTTCTTTTATCATCAGTAATGATTTGTGTATATTTTCTTTATTATCAAAATTCTTAATTAGCTGCAATAAATAGTATTTATCTTTCTTAACCAAATGCTCTGAAATTTTTATCATATTAGGAATGACACGTACAATGTTATCAACAATAGTAATATTGGATGCTATTGCCGTTCTAGATAGGGGATTTAAATCAACAGAAATCACTTTTTTGCCCATTTTTACTAGACTTTCTGTCCTATCTCCATCTTCAAGTGCAACAAAAATAGTGTCAGAATTCATTATTCCATTTTTATCAACATATTTTCGATTACTTGAAATATCTTTAATCATTATCTTTGATTTGTCATCCAATCCCAATACGTCAAATGCATCTTCTTTTTTTAATATCTTTGCTATTGCATTGGATCTGGCTACACTCTTATGAAAAAGATTCACCTCAATTCTTGATTTGGTAACATTACTCAATGTAACTAGATCTCTTGCACATAACGCGGCGGTGTTACCATTAACAGAAATAATTGATTTTTTTGATAGCAACAGTAAACATACGGCCGCTTTTTCTGCCTCATATGCATATTTTGTGGTCTTTTCACCCAAAAGATAATCAAATGCCTCTCCTCTACCATGTGCAATTAATCCATGTGGAACAACAATTCCATTCTTGAAGCCATCAACCAATTTTTCACGTATGATGAGCGAACTCGCCCTCGGATGAGTTGGAGCAATTTTATGTATCATGCTTTTTAATTAATCTAGCCCCTTCATTTTCAATTTCAGAAATAAATAACCTTGCAGGAAAATTTTTTGAAATCTTTTTTATTGTTTCTAATTCATTTTCTTTCACGATAGTAAAAACAGTTTGCCCAAATAGAGCCGCACTACTTTGAAAACCATTTTGTTTCAAAAGATGCATCAGATCATTGCAGGTTTTATTTATGAATCCTAAAGACTGTGAAAACTTGTAAGATAGTTCGAAGAAATCTACGATACTTTTTGTTTTTAG
>Ga0209884_1000071_pt1 | contig 10547 bp, 7 predicted proteins | sample GWRWN3_30_40_FD_187221 | JGI IMG/M metagenome (GOLD analysis project Ga0209884, IMG submission 187221) | Riverbed sediment microbial communities from areas with no vegetation in Columbia River, Washington, USA - GW-RW N3_30_40 (SPAdes)... | ecosystem: Environmental > Aquatic > Freshwater > River... | reverse complement strand
AAACGGGTACGGAACTCAAGTTAGATTTATGCCCATTTTTGGACCCTTCCATTGCTCTGATAGATAATAATATTGCACCTACCACATCATCTACCGAAATAAAATCCCTCGTATGTGAACCATCACCATGAATAATAGGCGGCAATCTTTTGGCCAGTCTGCTAGCGAATTTTGATATCACATCTGCTTCAGTGGCTTGCCCCTCACCGTATACGTTGAATATTCGAAGCGAAATGGTATTTTTAATTTTATTTTGTTTTTGGTATGAGGCGACGAATTGCTCAGCAAGCATCTTACTTGAACCATAGGGAGATAATGGTCTTAACATTTGTTTTTCGGTGATTGGTAGTTCTTTAACGTCTCCGTATACCGCAGCAGAGGACGCAAAAACAAAGTTATTAACTCCCTTCTTGTAACAGGCCTCTAGCACATTGAGTGTACCATTTGCATTTATATCCATAGTTTCATCAGGTTTCCTAATTGAATCAGCTACACTTATTTTAGCTGCAAGATGAACACAAGTATCGGCCCTTTCATGATGAAATATATCTGAAATGGCTTCTTTGTCTCTTATGTCGGCAGTATAAAATGTTAAAGGAGTCGTTTCCTGCAAATCCCTAGCGGCCAAATTTGATGTATTAGCAATCAGAGCGACGGAACATTGCTTATTAGCTATTAATCTTTTTACTAGGTGCCTTCCTATGAAACCGCTACCGCCAGTTATTATGACCCTTTTCAAGATTCCAGAAATTATACTGGGTTCATATATATTCTATATTCATGAAATATCAAATGGAAGTATTCTTTGTTTACTATTTCGATATACAGACAATTACTGAAACAGAATCCTGATTTATGACGCTGCTATTAAAATGACTGTACTAACAATTAAAAACATTGTTACTTAATCATCTTTTATGCGAAATTATTCATTGTGGAATAATTTTGTATAGGGTGCCCTTAATCTCAGAATTATATTTAACGCAGGGTATCTCCGGGTGCTTAATATCGCAATTTGGACCCCCTTGTTTTAATGACATGATATACAGATAACCATCTGGTCCAACCTCTATATCCGTAATGGCACCAAAGCCATGTCCGACGATTACCTGTTTTAGCTCATCCTTGTTATTTGCTAACTTATCAGCCAATGATCCCTTTAGCAATAGACCAGTTCTTTTTTTGTTCAAATCGAAATGGTAAAGATATCCATTGTGGAAATCACCGACAAACATATCATTTTCATATTCTTTGCCTAATTTGCTAGAATTTAGAAATTTAATGCTCGTGACACCTACCGGAGCCTTCCATGAGAACTCTGGATCACTGTATTTACCTTTCCCATCAAAGGCCACTAGATCATCAGGGTTGAATGTCTTGTTATTATGGATCTGGAAAAGAGAGGACTTGCCTTGCACGATTCTCCAGCCACTATTAAATCCAGGGTCAACAAGATTAATCTCGTCACCATACGAATCTCCATTTTCTGTATCCCACAGGTTACCGGTCACAGGATCAAACTCAATTCCAAAACTATTTCGCATTCCATACGCATAGTACAGATTCAGTGGGTACGTATCGCCAAGGATCCACGGGTCTATTGGTTCACCATCACGGGTGATTCTTAGAATACCACTTGTTCCATCAACATCTTTTCCAGATTCTTTGTTTTGAGCTGGATTTCTATGGAGGTCTATGTCACCTATGACAGTATACACATATTTATCGGGTCCAATTACCACGACACCACCATTATGTACAGGTTTAGGGGTAGCTGGAAGATCAAGTAGGAGCTGAGGGTTTATCAGTCTGGTGCTGTTCCCTGCCAATTCATATCTGTAAAGACGATTTCCCAATGGATCTGAACTAACATCGTTCCCATCTTTTGCTACTGATTCAGTATAATACAGGAAAACATATGTTGGTCCGTTCTTGTTTTTTTCAATTGCAATTCCTAGCAAACCTCTTTCAACTTGGTTTGCAACATTTACATCAATTAATGGTTCTTTTGACATTACGCCGTTTGAAATCCTATATACTGTGCCATTGTTCTTCTCTATAATCAAAAGATCATCCGGACCTAGGAAAGCCATGCCGGTAGGAAAACTAAGTCCGTCTAAAACCTTTTCCACCTTAAGTACTGGATCGCTAACAGTAGGTTCATTGGAGGAAAATGTAGATCTGGTATCCTGTGCGTAAACAATACTATATTGACTTATCATAATCATCAACAGAACTGCCGTAATCAAAAGTCGAAGGAACATCCCGTGGTGTGGAAGAAATGTGTGACATTTAAGGATTTAGATACTAATCCTCAACCTCATGATGCTTTAGTCATTGCTGTTATAATTCACTTTGAAAAATAACACACAGAACAGAATTATCTTACTGCATATAGTAGGGCTATCAAATTATCAATGATTTTGTCCTGCAATAAACTCACATGTCGTAGTTGGACTGGACTCTACCAGTAATACTTGGGTCTCATATTTGGTAAGCGCTTTTAGCAGTCGCCTGTCAAGATATAATATATAAATAACAATATTTATAATGTCAATCTTAATGTCTGTAACTTAACATTTGAACTTTAATCGCATATTGCCCAGGAATATCCGTCCTTCATCAAACTTCTTACTTGTATTGGCTTTGATATTGTCAGCTTTTACTTTTCTGTGGAATCCCTTGGACTTTCCCCCCTTGAGTTATGAGGATGGTACCTATGTTGGAAGGGCTATGCATGTATTAGTAGATCAGAACCCTCAAGAGGGAAAATTCTACGATCATCCATATTTTGGCCAGCTTTTTTTGGCAGGGATCTTGTGGCTCACAGGCTATCCTGATTCAATGCATGCCTCCGCTGAAGGGGATGTATTGAAGTCAGTTGAGCAATTATGGCTTGTACCAAAAATCTTCATCGGAATTCTTGGTTTAATAGATACTTTTCTCATTTACAAAATATCGGAACGTCGATATAGCACAAAAGTTGGGTTTATTGCGTCGATTCTGTTTGCAATAATGTCGATAAGCTCGCTTCGAACCATATTTTTAGAATCTCTTCAGCTACCTCTGCTTCTATCTTCAATATTTTTTGCACTTATGGCAAAGGATCCTAAAACAAAGGATCAGGATGCTATAACAAAGGATCACGAGAAAAAGAATCTATCAAAGGTTGTAATATCTGGCATATTCATGGGATTGGCTATCTTTACGAAAATACCTGTTTTTATAATGATACCTTTAGTAGTATTTCTCATTCTTACAAGCAATAACAAAAAATTGAAAGCGTTGAGCTTTTGGATCATCCCTGTTGTTCTAATACCATTAATATGGCCGATGTATGCCATATTACATGGCCAATTTGATCAGTGGTTAAATGGAATTTATTGGCAGACGCACAGACAGAGTGCAGGCACTCCGCTTGAAGCAGACAGACAGATGACATTGGCAAATTCAATTACAACGAACTTCTTGAAGATGCCTGTCTTGTTTGCGCTAGGTTTTTCTGGATTAGTTTTTGCAGCTCTAAAAAAGGATTTTTTTCTGTTGTTGTGGGCTATGCCATTTCTAGGTTTTCTCTATTTTATTGGATTCACTAGCGACTTTCATATTATTCCATTACTTCCATTATTATGTATTTCATCTGCTCGACTTATAGTGGGCTTAACAGATATGATTACCTATAGGAAGATTGGGGAAGTATTACCATTTTTCATAATCTCTGCAATAGCAATATTTGGATTAATAAGTGTCATGACACAACTAACTGCCCACAATAACGATAATAAATTCTTAGCATCCGCGTTTGTTGCACGCTATCTGAATGATAACAAAGATGGTAATATCACTATGATTGCAAACCATCTTTATTCATGGATACCAAAGTACGTATTTCAGTCGGGCAAAGACTATAGGATACCAGAAATTGACCCCCTTGAATCAGGTCCCAGAATTAATAAGAGTCTTTTTGTTGTAGATAATACTTTCAAGAGTATTATGTCAGGGAACGATGAAATAGGTGAGAGGTTACGATACGTGTACAATACCCATACCAAAAACGGAACTACTACTGTTGAGGTTGGACCCATTAAGATATTACTACCAGAAGCCCAATCTCCTTATAATGGAACCACACAGGACAATGGAACAAATCTCCTTAGTAGTGAAAATAACTGGACATTAAAGGGAAGCGGTCAACTGTTCCGTGTTGATGGCAGCTTAAAAATCTTAGTTAAAACAAACGGAACAGATAAGGTATCTAGGAATGCTATCCTGCAAACATTACTAAATAATCTATCAGAAACACCGCTTCTTTTATCGCTAACGTATAGCTCAAAATCTCCAGAGGGAAATGATAGCCTTTCTGTAGAAATCAAAGACGCAGATAGTCAAAAGAGATATTTCAAGGGCCTTCTACTGGATACGTCAGGCAATGAAACAAGTCGATTATTTATTCTCCCTAGCGAAATAGTTGGCAAACGGACGGAATTTCGATTTGGTCTCACTACAAACACTCCTGGTGAACATGCGTTGACACTCAAAAAAGTTAGCATAATATATAAAATGTAAGGATAAACCTACGTTGAACGACATGTAAGAACAATTTCTATATTATCATATATTTGAACATGAGCAGTTCTCTTCAAATACAGTTATTATATTAGATATCAATAATTTTCATAATTATATTGAATGAATCAGATTAATGCATTTTTCATTTCAATCGCACCATCTAAGAGGCGATGATTTTTCTTATTAGTTAGAATCGAATGACGGAGTCAACTGCTTTCATTCGTAGCATAACAGAACTCGATAATAAATGGCGAGTCTGCATATATTTGTGAATTCAATAGTTCTTGTTTAATTTGCTTCCAATCTTATTTACTATACCACTAAGGGGAGTTGCAATATTGCTTGGCAATACTGCAAAGGAATCTGTAACGTCATTTTTATTTACGATCTGCAGCTTTAGTAATAATATGTAAGATAACATGACTGATATCAGTATCGAAGCAATAAAATGTATATTTATATTACTTAAAAGAAATGCAAATAATATCGGAATAAAAAAGATTAAAGCAAGATCCTTCCAAAATATGATTTTTCCAAGTCTTCTGCTAATGATAATGGATACTATAAGACCGATTATAGAGCCAATGGTGAAGCTGAGAGCAGCACCAGTGATACTATACGACGGAATAAAAATAAAGTACAGAAGAATCCTTGGGATACTTGTAGCAAGGCCGATTATCAAAACCTCTCTATAATTTCCATATGAATACATTAAGATGCTTATCCCTGCTGTTATGGCAGTTGGTAATATTGATAGTAATAGGAGTTGCAATGGCATAGAGCCTTCTGCATAATTGTATCCAAATATTTGCATAATATCTTTTGAATAAAATAGAGCTGATGAGGATAAAGGTAACACTATGATTAATCCAATCTTTATTACTCGCCATAAGAACAAATTTCTCCCGCCACTCATCGCACTTAATACCGGATATGTAATACTTTCTAACGCCCAGATAACTGCCGATATTCCAATGGATATCTGAAAGGCTATAAAATAAAAACCTGCTTGACTGGATCCTTGAATTCCTAGTACTATGACGGTCCCTATTTGTCCACCTATCGTGTCCATAAATGATGGGATCCACGTCACTACACTTGCCTTTAAAAGTATTCTGAAGGTTTCAATGAATTTGAATGAAGACCTTTTCTGCGATTCTTTAATAAGTGACCTGACATTAATCGCAAAAAGGATCGCAGAAAGCATTGGAGCAATAGTGAAGCCAATCATGACCCCCAATTCATCAGTTGCTATAAAAACTAAAATAATTGTCAAAAACAGCTTAACTCCCGATGAAAACACTGATATTATAAGTAATTTTCTAGTCTCCAAAGAAGCGATAATTACATATCGGAACAGAACGCTGATGGTAGACGAGGCTATTAAAATAACTGTTATAGCAATTAGATTATAATGATAAGTACCAAATAACCAGTCCCGGCCAATCAATAATAACATGCAACACGTGATTATCCCAACCGTTGTTATTATCAAAGAAGTCTTCACGAATAGCTTAACATCTTCAAATTTTCCTTCAAGAAACATTCTTCCCAAAAATCTCTGAGATCCAACTGGAATTCCAATAGATGCAAGGGACACAAAAATAGCTGCAAGGGAAATTAAAGAAGAGGAAATACCAATTACATCTGGACTAGAAATCCTTGACAAGATATACCAAAATGCATAACCATATACCATAGTGGTTATGTTCTCAATATATAGAAACGCTGCGCCCCTACCAATTTGAAGTTTGCTCAATTTCTTAACACAATTTAACCTGCGGTTGTCTTTTATAAGGGAGACGGAGAGACATTAGTTATATGCATTTGATAAAAGATCAACAAAAATTCTTAAATTAAGCCTTCCTTCAGTTATTAGAGCCAAGTTTCAGAATATGACTTATCATATGATATATTTGTGGATTTACAGTCTGCGAATAATTTTAGCTGGATTACCATGTGCTAAAACGTTATCCGGAATATCCTTAGTGACCACTGATCCTGCTCCGATAAGTGAGTTTTTACCTATTGTAACTGGCAATATGACAGAACCAGCCCCTATACTTGACCCTTTCTTAATCATTGTTTTCAATAGCTTCCATTCCCTATTAATTCGTGGATATTTGTCGTTAGTAAAAGTGACATGAGGGCCAATAAACACATCATCTTCTATTACGACACCAGTTGGAATGAACGTAAATGCTCTGATTTTAACTCTATCTCCTATTATAACCCCCTCTTCAATGTAAACAAAGGCATCGACTTTGGAATCCTTTCCAATTGTACATTTGTACAGATTTACCTGATCATATATCCGCGTATTTGAACCAACAGCTAAATTTTTTAGTACTGAAAACTTTGGTTTATTCAAGTATTCTCAAAACCCTCATTTCAGTCAAGCTTCGTCTAGCTGAAGATAAAATACCCACAGTCATGGCGCCAACAAGTGAGCTATTACTTGGATTCTCTTTACCAGATATGCAATTTAAAAAATGTGTAATCATAGATTTAATGGTATTATTTTTAGTTATCCCAATATTCTTTTTACCTCTACTGTTACATATGTAAAGCTCTTGTGAAAGAGTATCAATAACCATCGTTCGATCAGAACCTGTAATGGTCACTAATCTTTGCTTTATGCCGGGTTGAATCCAGCTAAGTGTTATTTGTGCTGATATTTTGTCGGGCATTTCCATAATAATAAACGCCACATCCTCCTTCTCTTTATCAGTTGGCCTTGTATATGAAGTAGAGTGAGCATAAATTGACGAGGGCCATTCATCTGTCAAAAAGTTGACAATATCCACAGGATGGGGTAACAAATCAAATATAATATCCCTGTCTGGAAGTGGATTTAGCTGATCCACCCAAGACAGCTGCAGGTAGTTAATTTTTCCGATTTCCCCGTTTTCTAAAATTTCCTTTGCTCTATTCAATGCAGAGTTAAATCTAAAGATATGACCAACGAGGAGTATTTTACCATTCTTTTCTGCCACTCTTGCGAGCTTAAATGCGTCTCTACTGTTCATAGCCATGGGTTTTTCGAGTAGCACATGCTTATGTTGACAGAGCCCTTCATATGCAATCCTAAAATGGGTTTCATTTGGCGCCGCAACATGAATGGCATTGATATCATGATTGGAGAGACACTCTTCAACGTTATCAGACAGCATAGATGAACTAAGATTGAGCTTTTTTTGTATATCCTCAAGTCTTGACTTGTCAGGATCTACAATTCCAAAAAAACTAAAATTCTTATTATGTTCTTGAAGCTGAAGATACTCACCTGCTAACTTAGTCCCCCAATATCCCGAACCAAGGAGAGCTAGATTAATCTGGCTGTCCATAATCTCTCTTCATCTTGTAGCTCTTTTTGTTGATATAATCTTTCATCGAAGAACCTTGATATAATATTAATTATAAATTTCTGATCTTGTGAATTAAGATTTGGATGTATCGGAATAGATAACACCGTTCTACTCCATTCATCAGTAAAGGTCATTAAGATATTTTTTGCGAATTTACGATATGCGGGCTGTCTATGGACTGGTAATGGATAATGGACTCCAGTTGATATACCATTCTTTGAAAGCCAGGTTCCCAGTAGATTTCTCTTTTTTGTTCTAATCACGTACATGTGGTAAACTGACTTACTGTAAGTCTCATCATTCGGCGGTAAAATCAAATCCCCTACACCCTCTAGCTTTTTTTGGTATCTCATTGCAATTATTCTTCTTTTTTCATTCCATGAATCTAGATATTTGAGCTGTACCTTACCGATACTAGCGTTTACTGAATTAAGTCTTAGAGTATATCCTATCTCGTCATGAGTATTTTTTGTTTTCCTACCGACGTCTCGCATTTTGAAAACAGATTCATAAATTCTTTTGCTATTAGTTGTAATCATTCCTCCATCCCCGCCAACTGTCATGTTCTTTGTAGGATAAAAACTGAAAATTCCAGCCTCTCCCATACTCCCGACTTTCTTGTTCAAGTGTTGTGCACCATGTGCCTGAGCAGCATCTTCAATGAGAATTACATTTTTCATTTCTGCAGTATCTTTTATAGACGACATATCACAGGGATGTCCATAGAGATGAACAGGAATTACACATTTAACCTCATTTTTGTTCAGGATACTTTCTAATTGTTCTGGGGAGATAACATAATCGTTGTCTATTTCACAAAATAATGGCTTTGCTCCCAGTATGCAAGCTCCATTGATAGTAGCAATGAATGTAGCCGAAGGTGCTACAACGTTATCACCATTCTTTGTGTTTATTCCGTTAAAGGCTAATAAAAGTGCGGAGGATCCTGAATTGGTAGATACCGCATAATCAGTTCCGATATATTTGGCAAAATCTTCTTCAAATTTGAGTACGCTTTCACCGCCTACCAACATTTCATTCTCAAGTGCATGGACTGCGGCCTCTTTCATTTCTTTAGTCATCACAGGAACGGTTAGTGGAATCAAATACGAAGAAGATAGCAAAGCCGATTAATTAATTAATCTTACCTCATACCTACTGGAATATAGCCGAGGCATATTGCATATAATATATTTTTCAAAATTTATCCCGAGTAACTTAAATTATATTAGACTGGCATATGCAATTTTCAATATTACGATACCTATGTGATAGCTTTGATTGACATTGTGTTAGTAAAATCAGACCCAATAATGAATTTGCCCACTATGAGAGATCAGAAGATAATACGATCTTTAAGAAAAAAATATTCTTTGTTAGTTCTTGGATGGAATCGAGAAGGTACACCAAAAAATTGGGATAATTTCGAAAGCGGATTCAACCTATTCCATATGACTGCACCCTATGGCAATGCTCCTTACGGAGCCCTTAGATTACTTGCATATTTTCCATTCTTTTGGGTATGGACTTTTATAAAGTTGTGTCGTTACGCTCCCGGGTCCGTACATGCATGTGATCTTGGAACGGTTGCACCGTGCTATCTTTACAAGATTTTGTTTAGAAGGAAATTGGTGTTTGATGTATTTGACAGATATGCCATGGCCTACATACCTAGGAATAGAAATTTTTTTTTTAAAATGTTGTACTCTGCAGTTAACTGGATAGAAGAATATTTTGCAAAAAGATCCGATGTGTTGATAAATGTCTCCGATGAAATGCTTCAGACTTACAGAAATAGGCCAAAAAATTGCTGCACCATAATGAACTGTTCAGAGGATAAAAGAATAAACATATCAAGAGAAAAATCAAAGAATTTTAGACTTCTCTTTACAGGACATATAAGACCAGGTAGGGGTTTAGAAGTATTGTGTAATATCCTAAAAGACCTAAAAGATATTGAGCTTATTATTACTGGAAGAGTGGAAGATAAGAAATTGCTAAACATGGTAGATGGATTGCCAAATGTCTCCTACCAAGGATTTATAGAGCATAAAAAGGTATTAGAATTAGAAGCAGCTTCAGATTCGATGATAGCCCTATATGATCTTAATCTTCAAACTCAAAACAAATTTGTAATGGGAAATAAGCTCTTTGAGGCTATGATGCTTGGCATCCCAATTATAACTAACGTTGCACATGAGATAGTCAATGAAACCGGTTGCGGGGTAACGGTAGAATATGACAACCCTGAACAATTAAGGGAAGCTATTATCAGGCTAAGGGATAATCCAGAACTACGGAAGAAATTGGAGGTTAACGGACGCAAAGCTTATCTTGAAAAATACAATTGGAATATCATGGAGCAGAGATTGTATAAAATACATGACAATTTATTGAATAAAGAGGTATAATTCACTGACAAGATACACAGTGACCCTACAATTACTTCTCTTTCTACAAGTAATACTATTTAAATCGAAACGATTGAAAAGTATGCTATGCCATTACGCAAAAGCTACTTTGAGCATTCATTCATCAGTCATTTTTTACCGTTACTTTATACTCACAACACAGTAACATTAATTTACATAATTTGATAGAAAAACCAAT
>Ga0209884_1000058_pt1 | contig 11897 bp, 11 predicted proteins | sample GWRWN3_30_40_FD_187221 | JGI IMG/M metagenome (GOLD analysis project Ga0209884, IMG submission 187221) | Riverbed sediment microbial communities from areas with no vegetation in Columbia River, Washington, USA - GW-RW N3_30_40 (SPAdes)... | ecosystem: Environmental > Aquatic > Freshwater > River... | reverse complement strand
CCCCCGGCTCCGGCAATACCCCTGCGAAACGTTCGGATCCCCGTCGGGTTGGCCATCTGCTTCTCCGTCTGCGCCGAGTTGGCCTTTACCGTTGAAGCATTCTCCTGGCGCTTTCCAAGAAGGCCTCTGGCTCGATCGGTTGTGACATATAGGCCGCCCCGATCCCCCTTGCCTGCTCTGCATATCCAGCCGCTTTAAAGGTGCTCAGGAGCATGATCGGGATCCTGGCCGTCTTGGGATCTGCCTTGATCCGTGTGGCCATGGTGAGCCCATCGACATCGGGAAGCATGATGTCGGCAATGACGAGGTGGGGCTGCCACTTCTCGGAGAACTCGAGACCCTCCCGTCCGCTCTTGGCCTCGAGGACCACGTGTCCCGCGCGCTTCAAGAGAGAGGCCAGGAACTGCCGGTAGTGTGCATTGTCCTCGACGACCAGGACCCGACGAGCCTCGGGTCCCTGGGGTCCCTTGCGCTCATCGGGTTTCTCCCAAACGACGTCCTTCCTGGTGACCTCGGCAAACTGGCCGCAGTTTGGACAGGCGAGGCGGACCCTCCCTTCCTGCGGGAGGGAGTCCTCAACCGGGAAGAGGGCCTTGCACCCGCGACAAGTGAATATGGGCAGCTCACCGCGCGTTTTCGCGCGCACCTCGAGCCCCTGGACCACCTCCTCGAGGAGCCGTTCCCGGGGGAAGGGCTTTCGGAGGAAGCCGTCGGCGCCTAACCGGCGACCAACGGCTATGTCCTGGTCGCTGTGAAACTCCCCGGACATCATGATGACCGCTACGGTGTCGCGGATCGACTTGTATGTCTGGCACGCCCCGTAGCCCGACACCCCCCCGGGAAGATTTACATCCTGCACGACCAGATCGAATGGCTCGCGGGTGAAGGCGCGGACCCCGTCCTGGCCGGTATGGACCGTCGTGACGTGGTATCCTTCCCCTTCGAGGATTTCCCGGACCATCCGACTGAGTTCGGTATCGTCATCAACCACTAGGATCTTGGCCATTTCTCCTCCTCGCACCTCCTCAGCACCTCATCGCGAGATTGACAGGAACCGAATAGGGAATCCAGCAGCACCCGCCGACCGCCCGTCATGGGCAGAAAGGGTCTGACCCCACGCGGGTGAGGATCGGGGCGACGAGCTCGCGTCGCCCGTGATCGTCGTTGCTAGTCAGGATCGGGCGTTTCGCCATGGTTTCCCCACCCAGGTTGTCCCAGGGACCCCTTTCGACGGCGTTGGGTGGGGTAGTCGGTCTAAGTTTGCAAAATCCGTGCCCCCTTGACTAGGTTGGCGTCCGAATTCTCCTCACCGCAACGTACTGATATTCCTACACGAAGCACGATGGAGGCATGAATGATCTCTGAGGGAATCAGACGAGGCGTGAGGGGAGAACGAGGGGAGCGAAGAGCGACGGATGTCAGGGATTCAGCGGACCAACCCGTTTCGGATGGCGTAGTGGACGAGTTCCGCGTTATTCTTGAGTCGCATCTTCTTGAGCAAGCGGGTGCGGTGGGTGCTCACGGTCTTGACGCTCACCCCCAGCTCCTCGGCGATCTTGGTGAGCGTCTTGCCAGCCGCGATCATACACAGGACCTGGAACTCGCGGTCGGACAGGACCTCGTGGCGGGGCTTCCTGGGGTCGCTCCCCAGGTCGGAGACGAGTTTCTCCGCCAGAGAGGGACTGACATACCGGCCTCCGCTGGCCACCCGCTTGATGGCGCTGACCAGTTGATCCGGGGCGCTCTCCTTGGTGAGAAAGCCCGCGGCTCCCGCCTTCAAGACCCGTACGGCATACTGATCCTCCGCATGCATGGTGAGCACGAGGACAGGAAGCTCGGGGTACTCGTTCTTGATCTGCTGAAGGACGATCAGGCCACTGGGATCCGGCAGCGAGATGTCGAGCACGACCACATCCCACTGTCCCGTTCGGATCTTCTGCAGGGCTTCCGCCCCACTACTCGCCTCCCCCGTCACGACCAGGTCGGGGGTCTCCGCCAGGATCTGCTTTAGTCCCTGGCGCACGATCGCATGGTCGTCGATGACGAGAATCTTGATCATGGGGGGGCTCCGGACAGACCTGCCTCCTTTTTGCCGAGGGGGATGTGGACGCTGACGACGGTCCCTCTGCCCTGGATCCCACGGATGTGGACGTCTCCTCCCCACGGCAGGACCCGTTCTCGCATGCCCATCAACCCCAGCGATTTTGGATCGGCCATGGCCTCCTCCGAAATGCCTCGCCCGTCATCTCGGACCTCCAGGCACAGAGCCGCCCCCGCCTGTGTCAGGCTGAGGTCGATTCGCGTGGCGTTGGCATGCCGTGCCACATTCGTCAGGGCTTCCTGGCAGATGCGAAAGAGCGTCGTGGCCCGCGCGGGGTCCACCACAATGTCCTCGGGGCTTCTCGTGAACGCACACGCGACACCCGTGCGGTCTTGGAACTCGCGCACGTGCCACTCCAGCGCGGCGACGAGACCCAGGTCATCCAAGACGCGAGGCCTGAGTTCGGTCGCGATCCTGCGGATGGCCTGGACCGTCGTGTCGATGAGGTGGGCCATCTGGTCGGCCTTGTCTTGCACGGGCTTCTGATCCGCCGGCAGGCGCTGACGGATCCAGGCCAAGGCGATCTTGAGGGCGGTCAGGGCCTGCCCGAGCTCGTCGTGGGTCTCGCGGGCGATGCGGATTCGCTCCTCCTCCAGCATGGAGAGCAGGCGGGTCGAGAGGGCGTGCAACTGCTCTTGTGATCTGCGCAAGTGGTCCTCGGCCTTGTGCCGTTCGGCGATCTGCTCTTGCAGGATCTCGATGGCTTGTGACAGCTCGACGGTTCGCTCCTGCACCCCGCGTTCCAGCTCTTCGTGGGCCCTTCGGAGTGCCGCCTCTGCGTGCCTGCGCTCGGTGATGTCGCGGAGGACAGCCAGGACGGCTGGCTCTCCCTTATGCGTGATCGCCACGGATGAGGCCTGGACCGTCCGCACGTCACCATCCGTCCTTCGGATCCTGTACTCGTAAACGCTGGCGCCGGGATCGCCTCGCTGTCGTGCCAGCATTCGCTCCTTGACTAGCGGCGCGTCGCCAGGAATGATCAACTGCTCGAGGGAGCTTCCGAGGGCCTGGGACATGTCGACAAGACCGTGGAGGGCGAGGAAGGCGTTGTTGGCAAAGACCGGTGTGGTATCCACGGTGATGACGATGGCATCTGCGACGTTCTCAACGACAGCGCGGTAGTGCTCCTCGCTCTCTTTCAGCGACCGTTCGGCCCGTCTCCGCTCGGTGATATCGTCAGCGAGAGCCAGTGCGGCACGCCTTCCCGCAAAGGAGAGCGTGTGCGAGGTCAATTCCACCTCGAGGAGCGTTCCGTTCTTTGTGAGGTGCCTCCGCGTCCCTGCTCGGTCGAGACCGTGGGTGGGCCTCGAGATGCTCTCGAGGAGTGCGGGAATATCCTCCGGGGGGCTGATGTCTTTCAGGGTCATGGCCAAGAATTCTTCGCCGGAGTATCCGTAGTGCTGAATCGCCGCATCATTCACGGCGAGAAAGCGGAGGGTTTCGAGGTCGGTGATCCACATTGGGTGTGGGTTGTGTTCAAACAACAATTGGAATTGTGTTGCTGATTCCCGTAGCATCTCCTCTGTCCACGGGCGGTCTGGCAGCGTCTCGACTCGGGAGATCGGCGTTTTTGCAGTCATAGTCGAGGTGCCCTCTCGAATTGATCCATCGTCACCCTCTCCTGGCGGGCCATTAGTATCCTCTGCCGCCCTGAGGCTGTCAAGTGAGTGACCTCCCTTCTACCTACACCCCGTTTTGACAGTCTTGGTCGGGGGAGAGACACTGATCGGTCGTGGTGAAGGGATGACGGGCCTGAGGCGAAAACATCTTTTATTTTCAACGGTTAAGCCGTATCATACCAAGAGAAATGGAGACACCCCATGAAGACTAAGGTTTTGGTGGTGGATGACGAGCAGGATATCCTGGACCTGGTCCGGTACCAGCTGGAGCGGGAGGGGTACCAGGTGGTGGGATGCCGGGACGGCAGGGCCGCCTTGGACCTGGTCAGCCGGGAGCGACCCGACCTCGTGGTCCTCGATCTCCTCATGCCCGGGGTGGATGGCCTCGAGGTGTGTCGCCGCCTCAGACAGGACTCCGCCATCCCGATCATCATGCTGACGGCGAAGGCGGAGGAGACGGATAAGGTGATCGGGTTAGAACTGGGCGCTGACGATTACGTCACCAAGCCCTTCAGTCCACGAGAGCTGGTAGCCAGGGTTAAGGCAATCCTTCGGCGGGGAGTGGCCCTCTCCGAGGAAGGCGTCGTGTCGTTGGGTGAGTTGACGATGGATTTTGCGCGGTACCAGGTTCTACTGGGAGGAAAGGGGGTTTCCCTTACCGCCAAGGAGATCGAACTGCTCAGGGCCCTTGTCCAGGCCAGGGGACGGGTCCTGAGTCGCGACTTCCTGTTAGAGCGCGTGTGGGGTTATGATCGGGCGGCTGAGATCGAGTCCAGAACCGTGGACGTCCATATTCGCCGCCTTCGAGAGAAGTTGGGTCCTGAGGCCCGGCGAATCGTCACAGTCAAGGGGGTCGGCTACCGATTCGATCGGGAGGGCTAGTTGCGGAGATTTGTTGGGCGTTTTCAGACGAAGCTGATCCTGACTTACCTCTTCATCATCGGCGTGATCCTCGGGGGGGTGGGGCTTCTTGTCGACCGTCCCCTCCTCGCCTACGCCGCCGTGCTGGCTTTCGGGATCGCCATCGTCCTGAGCCTTTGGATGGCCCGTCGGGTGAGCCGTTCGGTGACCACCATGGTCGAAGTGGCTCATCAGATGGCTGAAGGGGATCTGAGCCGGAGCGTTGCCGTTCCGGAGGAGCCGGAGCTGGCGACGTTAGCTCGGGCGCTCAACACCCTGGGTCAAAAGCTCCAGGAGAGGCTCAAAGAGCTGGAGGAGGAACAGGCGAGGACGGCGGGCATACTGGAGAGCATGGTCGAGGGGCTGGTCGCCGTTGATCACCAGGGACGGATCGTGCTGATGAACGCAGGCGCCCGCCGCATGCTTCGGCTGGGTCGCGACGTCGGGGAAACAAGGCATCTGTTAGAGATCGTTCGCCATCCGGATCTGCGGGCCCTTCTCCAGGAATGTCAGGAGTGCGAGGAGGGGGCGGTTTGTCATCGGGAACTCACGTTGCATGGTCCTTTGTTGACCCTGATGGTGCACGCCGTCCCGCTTCGGCGCGGGACCGGCCGGTTGGGGACGCTGATGGTCTTTCACGATGTGACGGAACTGCGACGCCTGGAACGGGTCCGCCAGGAATTCGTCGCCAATGCCTCCCACGAGCTCCGCACGCCCCTCACCGCCATCCGGGGCTACGTCGAGACCCTGCTCGACGGGGCCGCGGACGAGCCGGCGCGCGCGCGCCCGTTCCTGGAGGTGGTCGCCCGGCACGCCGAGCGCATGAGTCGGTTGGTGGATGATCTGCTGGACCTCTCCAATATCGAGAGCGGTCGCCTGCAGCTTGAACGACACGCCGTGCCTCTGGATGAGGTCGTGCGGCCGGTCTTCGCATTGCAGCAGGAAGCGGCGTCGAAGAAGGGGATCACCCTTCGCCTCGAGATCCCTCCCGATTTGCCGCCGGCCTTCGCCGATCGCGATCGGCTCCAGCAGATTCTCATTAACCTGGTCGATAACGCCATTAAGTTTGCGTCGGCCGGTCAGGTCACCGTCGCTGCGCGATGGGTTCACGGTTCACAGTTCAGGGTTCACAGTGAAAACCCCTCTGACCATCAACCATCCACCCTGAACCATGAACGCTGCGGCGATTTTCTGGAAATCGCCGTCAGTGACACCGGGACGGGAATCTCCTCAACGGATCTCCCCCGGGTCACCGAGCGCTTCTATCGGGTCGATCGGGCCCGCTCCCGGGAGCGGGGTGGAACCGGCCTGGGGCTGAGCATCGTCAAGCACCTGGTCCACGCCCACGGCGGCGAGCTCCATATCGAGAGCGAGCTCGGTAAGGGAACGACAGTCCGCTTCACCCTGCCCATCGCCGCATAAGTCTTCCTGCCATTTTTAACCCGCATGTAACCTCCCCGCCCTTTCCCTGTCATCTCACGCGTCCATACTGTCGGTGAACATGCGATGGCGGGAATGCCGAAAGGAGGTGAGAGAAAGAATTAACGCCACCGTAACATGTCCGTCACGGATCCGTAATGGACCGCGCCTAACCTGTATGAAAGGAGATGCCCGATGAACATGACAGGCGTAAAGAACGGGATTCTCACGACGATCGCTCTCCTCGTGCTGTCTCTGGCAGGCGTCGACGCGGCCAGGGCCCAACGTGTCCTGATCAAAATCGATGGCTCCAGCACCGTCTTTCCGATTACCGAGGCCGTGGCCGAGGAGTTCCAGAAAAGCCACAAGGGCATCAAGGTGACCGTGGGGATCTCGGGGACCGGCGGCGGCTTCAAGAAATTCTGCAACGGCGAGACGGATATCTCGGATGCGTCCCGCCCCATCAAGCCGTCGGAGGTGGAACTGTGCGGCAAGAATAAGATCGAGTATATTGAGCTTCCGGTCGCTTACGACGGCCTCGCCGTCATGGTGAATCCCAAGAACACGTGGGCGACTCACATGACGGTCAAGGAGTTGAAAAAGCTATGGGAGCCGGAAGCCCAGGGAAAGGTGACCCGTTGGAGCCAGATCCGTCCAGGGTGGCCCGATAAGGAGATCCATCTCTTCGGTCCCGGTGTCGATTCGGGGACCTACGACTACTTTACCGAGGCCATCGTGGGGAAGGAGCACTCCAGCCGCGGGGACTTTACCGCGAGTGAAGATGACAACGTCCTGGTCCAGGGGATCGCCACCGACCCGCTGGCCCTCGGCTTCTTCGGGGTGGCCTACTATGAGCACAACAAGGACAAGCTCACGCTGGTCGCCGTTGATGATGAGAAGCCTGAGAACGGAAAGGGTCCGATCCTTCCGACCTACGAGAACGTGGTCAACGGGACATACCAGCCCCTGTCGCGCCCGATCTTCATCTATGTGAACCGAAAGGCGGCTGATCGGCCTGAGGTGAAAGAGTTTGTCCGGTTCTACCTGACGGCTGGGCGGCCCCTGGTCCGAGAGGTGGGCTACGTTGCCCTAGCTGACAAGGTCTATGATCTGGCGCTCGCGCGGTTTGACAAACGGGCGGTCGGATCCGTCTTCGGGGGAAAAGGCTCCCAGGTCGGTGTGACCTTGGAAAGCCTCCTGAAGGCCGAAGCGAGATAAAAGACGAGGTGGGTGACCGCCACGATGCTGCTACGCGCGAGGAGGAAGAGAGTTGGCGAGAAGGCCCTCCAGTTCAGCTTCTTCGTCTGCGGTGCGCTCTCTCTCTTGACGACGTTTGGCATCGTGGCGGTCCTCATCTTTGAGACCGTCGAGTTCTTCGCAGAGGTCTCTCTCCTTGAGTTTCTCACCGACACCCAGTGGACACCCCTTTTTGCCCAAAAGCATTTTGGCATCCTGCCGCTCCTCTCCGGGACTTTCCTCACATCGGCCATTGCGATCCTGGTGGCCATGCCAGTGGGGCTCGTGTGCGCCATCTACTTGAGCGAATTCGCGCCGGAGCCGGTCCGACGAATGACCAAACCCGTGCTGGAAGTCCTCGCGGGCATTCCCACCGTGGTGTACGGCTATTTCGCCCTCCTCTTTGTCACCCCGTTGCTCCAGACGTTTATTCCATCCCTGTCGGGGTTTAACGCCCTGGCCCCTGGAATGGTCATGGGCATCATGATCATCCCCCTCGTCTCTTCCCTGAGCGAAGATGCCATGTATACGGTCCCCCAAAGCCTGAGGGAGGCGGCTCATGCCCTCGGTGCCTCACGATTGCAGGTTGCCCTCCGGGTCGTGGTCCCTGCCGCATTTTCGGGGATTGCCGCTGCGTTCCTGTTGGCTGTCTCGCGGGCGATCGGCGAGACGATGATCGTAGCGATTGCCGCCGGACAGCAACCGCGGCTGACCTTAAATCCCCTCGTCCCGGTTGAAACCATGACCGCCTACATCGTTCAGGTCAGTCTCGGAGATACACCGACTGGAACGCTGGAGTACAGAACGATCTTTGCGGTCGGCACGATGCTCTTTTTCAGTACACTCATCCTGAATCTCTTCAGTCGCTCGCTCCGTGAGCGCATCAGGGAGAGGTACGAGTGAGGCCCCAGGCTGCTGAATTGTACCGAATGTTAACCCTCCGACACTGGACGGAGCGACTCTTCAAGATCGCCGCGGTGGCAACCCTCGTGATCGTCTTGGCGACGCTGGCGGCTCTCCTCCTGGATGCGGTCACAGACGGGGCGGGGCGGTTGAGCTGGCAGTTCTTGACCAGCTTCCCCTCACGGAAACCGGAGGAGGCCGGCATCCTTGCCGCCCTGGTAGGGACGACGTACCTGATGATCTTGACAGCGGTCGTTGCGGTTCCGGTGGGGGTCGGAGCGGCCATCTACCTGGAGGAGTATGCAAAGAAAGGATGGTTTTCTCGCGTGGTTGAAGTTAATATTGCCAACCTGGCCGGAGTCCCCTCCGTCATCTATGGCCTTCTAGGGCTGGAGCTGTTTGTGAGAACGATGGGCCTCGACCGGAGTCTCCTGGCCGGCGCGCTGACGATGGCCCTCCTCGTGCTCCCGATTATCATCATTGCGGGCCGAGAAGCCCTGCGAGCGGTGCCCCCCTCGATCCGGGAGGCTTCCTATGCCCTCGGAGCCAGCCGGTGGCAGACGATTCGGTATCAGGTGTTGTCCCTGGCCTTTCCAGGCATCCTGACCGGATCGATCCTGGCCCTGTCACGGGCCATCGGTGAGGCGGCCCCGCTGATCACGATGGGGGCCCTGACCTATATCGCGTTCCTCCCCGATGGACTGCTGGCTCCCTTCACGGTGCTGCCCATCCAGATCTTTAACTGGGTCTCACGGCCACAGAAGGGATTCTTTGCCGCGGCCGCAGCCGGAATTATCGTCTTGCTGGTGGTGCTGCTCCTGATGAATGCCCTGGCTGTCTATCTGCGCCAGCGGTATCAGCGGAGGCTGTATCTATGAAGGTGGCCTTCGAGATTCAGGATCTGAACTGCTGGTATGGGAGCCGCCAGGTCCTGCAGAAGGTGTCGTTGTCGATCGCGGAGCATCACATTACCGCAGTGATCGGCCCGTCGGGATGCGGCAAGAGCACGTTTCTCCGCTGTCTCAACCGGATCAACGACCTCATTGACGGCTTTCGAATCAGCGGTCACGTCCTCTTCAAGGGCCAGGACATCTATGACCCTGCGGTCGACCCGATCGAGATCCGGTTCCGGGTGGGGATGGTGTTTCAAAAACCCAATCCGTTCCCCAAGTCCGTGTACGACAATGTGGCCTACGGCCCCCGGCTTTGGGGAGTGCGGAAGCGGTCCGGGCTTGATGCCATTGTAGAAGAGAGCCTCCAAAGGGCAGCCCTCTGGGACGAGGTGAAGGATAGCCTTGCCCAGAATGCCCTTGCCCTTTCGGGAGGCCAGCAGCAGCGCCTCTGTATCGCGCGGGCGCTGGCCGTGGAGCCCGAGGTCCTGCTGATGGACGAGCCGTGCTCGGCCCTGGACCCCATCGCCACGGCCAAGATCGAGGAGTTGATGCTGGATCTGAAGAAGGATTACACTATCATCATCGTGACGCACAATATGCAGCAAGCCGCCCGGGTCTCCGACGTCACGGGGTTCCTGTTGCTTGGGGAACTGATCGAGTTCGGCGTCACCAAAGAGCTCTTCACGACCCCGAAGGACCACAGGACCGAGGCGTACATCACCGGGCGGTTCGGCTAGGGAGGTAGGGTATGACGAGGGCGTTAGAGGCTGAGTTGCAGGAGCTGAGGCAGCAGCTCCTGGCGATGGGTGGACTGGCGGAGACGATGATCCAGGAGAGTGTCCGGTCTCTGGTCGAGCGGAACGCGGACCTGGCCCACGGAGTCTTCCGGTACGAAGAGGAGATGGATCAGCGCTGCATCGATCTGGATGATCGGAGCTTCAAACTGATAGCACTCCGTCAGCCGGTGGCCTCCGACCTCCGATTCATCACCGCGGGGATCAAGATCAATAGCGAACTGGAGCGCATCGGGGATCTGGCGGTCAACATCGCCCACCGGACCTTGACGCTGCTCAAAGAGCCCCCGATTGACGTCCTGGTAGATCTGCCCAAGATGGCGCAGCTCTCTCAAGAGATGGTCAAGCGGAGCCTGGATGCCTTTGTCAGCAGAAATCCGGATCTGGCGCGCGGGGTGATCGATGCCGATGACACCATTGACGGACTCCGGGACCGGGCGTTTCAGCAACTCGTGGTCTTCATGAGTCGAGACCCGGGAGCAATCCGCCAGGCCCTGGAGCTGATGCTCATCTCCCGGAGCTTGGAGCGGATCGCCGATCACGCCACCAACATCGCCGAAGATGTCATTTATATCGCCAGGGGGGAGGACGTGAGGGAGCGAGGGGATAAAGAGATCCGGAAGGGGATCCGGTCGCGGGAGGGGCTACCGCGCATGCCAGCCTCCGCCTTGGCCGAGGGCGCGGTTGCGCGGGTCATCCAGGAGGAGGCGGAACTTTTCGGTCTCTTTCGGGAGGCGGCAGCCAACGTCCTGGCCGGGGCCAAGGCGCTTCAGGAGATGTTCGACCAGTACGGCGATCCTCGGTCGCAGTGGGCAGGGATCGAGCAGTTGGAACGGCGAGGAGATGAATTGACCCATCGCGTCGTTCGGAGACTCAACGAAACCTTCATCACGATCATCGATCGACCGAACCTGCACGCACTCGCCTCCCGTCTCGACGATGTCCTGGACGGGGTCGAGGCGGCCGCCGCACGGATGGTCCTCTACCGCATCCCCGAGCCGACGGCCGTGGCCCGTGAATTGGTTGACCTTATCGTGGCTTCTGCGGGACAGATCGTCGAGGCGATCGATCGTCTGCCCCGCTTTACCGATGTGGAAAAGGTCTGTGTCGAGATCAACCGTCTGGAGAATGCGGCCGATGAAGTTTACCGTCAAGCGATCTCATCGCTCTTCGAGGGCGATCGCCCCGCCGACGATCTGATCAAGTGGAAGGAGATCTACGAGTTGCTTGAGGCGACGACGGACCGGTGCGAGGATGTTGCCGATGTGGTGGAGGGGATTGCACTGAAGCGTCGGGTGCTCGGGTTCTGACGGGTGAGGAAGGATGTCTCACCAGGTCCGCGTGCTGTTCGTTTGCACGGGGAATTCGGCGCGCAGCCAGATGGCCGAGGCGTTTGCCCGGTACTATGGGAAAGGACGGATCGAGGCCTCAAGTTGCGGCATCGACCCGAAGGGGCTCCATCCCCTCACGGTCAAGGTGATGGCCGAGAAGGGGATGGATGTATCCCATCAAGAATCGAAGGCGTTGACTGATGAGATGCTCCGCAAGGCCGATTACGTGGTCACGGTCTGTGGCCACGCCGATGAACACTGTCCGGCCCTTCCCTCACACGTCCGCAAGCTCCACTGGCCCATCGACGATCCCGCCATCCTGAGCGGCCGCGCGCCCGAGGAGGTCCTGGCCGCCTTCCGGACGGCCCGCGATGAACTCGAATCGCGGGTCCGCAAGTTTCTCTCCACGCTCGAACGATAGCAGGCTGGGATGCTAGAAGGCTTATAGGCTGGAGTGCGTGCAGGCTAGGGCGGCGTTCTAGCATTCTAGCTTGCCAGTTTTCTAGCTGTCCGGGACGGTGATCGGTCGTCGGTCATCGGTCATCGACCGGAGCGAGCCACCGCGAAAGCCATCCGCGGTTCCGTGCGACCCACCGGTAGATCCGGTCGGCAATCCACATCCCGCCGGGAGCACGAAACGGAAGCGTCATCGCCGTGGCACCCGGAAGTCTGGTCAGGGTCTCGCGGACAGCGGCGGCGCC
>Ga0209884_1000046_pt1 | contig 14801 bp, 18 predicted proteins | sample GWRWN3_30_40_FD_187221 | JGI IMG/M metagenome (GOLD analysis project Ga0209884, IMG submission 187221) | Riverbed sediment microbial communities from areas with no vegetation in Columbia River, Washington, USA - GW-RW N3_30_40 (SPAdes)... | ecosystem: Environmental > Aquatic > Freshwater > River... | reverse complement strand
CGTCAATGAATACACCCCGAAGGAGCGGGAAGAGCTGGCGCTGTTTCTCGGGCCAGACCGGCGGGTGCCGATCTCCGGTCCCCTCATCGACCAGGTTCGGGCCGACATTCCGAAGAGCGATCCCACGCCGCTCGGGCGGGCGCGGGCCATCTATGACTATGTGATCGACACCATGGAGTACAAGAAGGTCGGGACCGGCTGGGGCAACGGCGACACCTTCTGGGCCTGCACCGCACGGTACGGCAACTGTACCGACTACCACGCCCTGTTCATCTCCCTCGCCCGCGCGGAGGGGATTCCGGCGCGGTTCGAGATCGGGTTCTCCATCCCCGAAGACCAACCCGCCGGCACGATTGCGGGCTATCACTGCTGGACGGAGTTCCATCTGCCCGGTGTCGGCTGGTTTCCTATCGACGCCTCCGAGGCCGATAAACGTCCAGAGCGCCGGGACCTCTATTTCGGCACCTATCCAGCCGATCGAATCCAGTTCACCATTGGGCGCGACCTCGAATTGGGAGAGGGCCACACCGCCGGTCCGCTCAACTACTTTATCTACCCCCACGTGGAGGTGGCGAGAAGGCCGTTCGAGGGGGGCAAGACCAGCTTTCGCTACGCGGAGGTCCCAGAAGGCGAGGCCCGCTCACCGCTGGCCTCGCAGGGCGGATCGCGGCCCGATCGTTAGATACACAGAGCAATGACCCTGACCCTCGAGACAGTCAGGCTCGTCGCCTTCCTCGCGCTGCTCGCCGTGCTCTATACCGCAGAGACACTCTGGCCCATCCGTCCCTGGCATGCTCCGCGCTCTCGACGGCTGCTCCTGCACCTGGGCCTCGCCCTTGCCAACACAGTCGTGTTACGCCTGACCGTGGCGACGCCCCTGGCGCTCCTCACGGTGTACGTGAACCGCCAGGGGTTGGGCCTGGCACCCCTCCTCGGCCTGTCGGGCCTCCCGGAGATCCTGGCCACGCTCGTGGCCCTCGATCTCGCCGATTACTGGTGGCACCGGGTGAATCACCGCGTCCCCTTCCTCTGGCGATTTCATCAGGCGCACCACGTCGACACCCACGTGGATGTCACCACGGCCCTCCGCTTTCACCCCGGCGAGCTCCTCCTCTCGGGCCTGGTGAAGGCCACCTGGATTCTGATCTGGGGGCCTTCCCTGTGGGGCTTCGCCATCTTCGAGCTCATGATCAGCGCCGCCTCCCAGTACCACCACAGCAATATCGACCTCCCCGACCGCGTCGAGTCCGCGCTCCGCCTCCTCCAGGTCACGCCGCGAATGCACGCCAGCCATCATAGCGCGTACTCCGGTAGCCTCGATGCCAACTTCTCCACGATCTTCTCGCTCTGGGACCGGCTGTTCGGCACCTACATTCCGCCCACCCCCAACCACCTCGCGGTGCAGGGACTGCCCTACGGCCGTGAGCGGGATCTTGATCCGCAGTATCTCCTGACACTCCCCTTGCAATCTGAGCCTGCTGCCGACGACACTCCCCGGAGTGAGCGGCCGCGTGTATAATGGGGCGAACGCAGCGCGAGCCGCTTCGGGTGCGTCGTGGAGCGGAGCGAGGGGAGTCGATGGACCAGGCCTGCATTTCCGCCGTGCTCGACAAGATGGATTTCGAAGTCTTCGTCCTCACCGCGGCCGACGGGGGCCGGCGCAACGGCCAGATCGTGAGCTGGGTGATGCCCGCGACCATCGTCCCGCAGGTCCCCCGCCTCCTTGTTGGCGTCGGCCGGATGACGTACACGCGGGAGCTGATCGAGGCCAGCAGGAAGTTTGCGCTGAACCTGCTCGGGGAGGATCAATGGCCATGGGTCCCCCACTTCGGGTTCCGGTCGGGGCGGGACGTGGACAAATTCGCGACGGTCCCCTTTAAGCACGGGGTGACGGGCAGCCCCCTCCTCCCCGGGGTGGTAGGCTATTTGGAGTGTCAAGTCCGGGCAGCACTGGATGCCGGTGCCCATTTCTTCTACCTGGCCGACATCCTCGAAGGAAAGCTCGTATCCGACCGTGAACCCCTCCGCGTCCACCAGCTCTCCGAAGTTCTGCCCCCGGAGGAGATGGCTACAATGCGGCGGCTCCTGGAGCAAGATCTCCCGCGACATATGTCGCTCCTCTGACTCAATGACTGTTACACTGGAGGTGGACCGTTCAGGAAGGGAGTGTGCAATGCGGACTCCGAGGCTGCCTCTTCCGATCGGGCTCATCCTTGCGGCGGGACTGAGTATCGGCCCAGGGGCTGAACGCCTCGAGGCGGCCCACGCCGGCGGGGCATGCGCCGAAGTCCACGCCTGGGTGGTGACCTATGTCGAATCCTTTCGGGGTCACCTCCTCCGGATTATCGCTCGGGATCCGCTGTTCCCCGACAACTTCCCACGCGTTGGATATTGGATTACCTTCCCCGAAAATTGGATGGCCAAGAAGGATCACCCCCGTCCCATTGCCCGGGGATGCCAGGACGCGCCGGGCGGCGCTTACACGGTCGAGGTCCAGACAGAAGGTGGGGACTGGGTCGCCGGGCGGAGCTTAGGGGTGAACAAGCTCTCTGCGGATTGGCGGAGGATCTCCTTTACCGTCCTTACGGATCCCGATGATCCCGCTTCGGTTGTCACTGAGCGCGTCGTCGACATTCCGGAGTAAGGCAGGGGTTGCCTTCCGCCCTCAGCGGGACCGCACCCAGCGCCCCTGGTAGGTCGGATGGACGGGGAAGACGACATCGAGGCTGCCGCCGGTCTGGGGGACATAGCCCGCATCCCACCACGCTTCAACGAGCCGCCTTTCCGTCGAGGGATCAACTTCGAAGATCTCCACGCCGATCCAATGGGCATCATGATAGACGAGTTGCCCGTGATAGCGCTTCATGGCGGGCATCTGCAGCCAGGTTCCGGTCGCCACCCAGACCCACTGGCGCTGACCGGCCACGTCCTGGATCGAGGCCCGCCAAGGCCCCTGGGAGAGGCGGATCGGCATCGTCAGCGGTGGAAGTGCGTCGAGGCTCGGCCGAGCTGGTGGGTATAGATCCGGGAGTCCTAACTTGGTCTCGACATAACGGATCTCATACTCAAGAGCCTGCTGCTCCTCCTCTGGCCCACTGAGCATTTCGTCGACCCCGGAATGGTGCTGCCCCCAGTGGACCAGCTCGTGGAAGAGGGTGGCGCGGCAGAACACCTCCGGCTCCTCTCGCCACTGGGATCGACAGTGAAGGTTGAGGAAGACCTGATTTGTCTCGGGAACGTATAGGCCGAAGACGCTGCGGCGGCTGAGCTGCGTCAATTGCTGAAAGGCCTCGGGCTGAAGCTGCACGATCCTCGGGAGAGGCCAATCGAGGACAGGCCACCCGGTCAGCTCGGTCAGGGCAGCGAGCAGGACGGGCAGGTCATAGGCTATCGGTACTTCAGCCTGCAGGGCCGCGACGCGCGAACTCAGATCGGCCGACGGCCCGTCAGCGGGAAAGGCGGTCGGCACGAAGCCGAGGACCAGGATCAAGCCGAGGATCCAGATTGCGAACGACCGTTTCATCCTCCCTGTGCAGGTCCCTCCACACCCTCCTGCCTCTTGCCCGTCAGGAGGGCGTTCCCTGTACGGAAGTACGTCACTCCCGCTACACTTCTTAATTAAGTTGCAAGCTTTATGCCTAAAGCGGTGAGGCGAGCGTACTCGAAAATCTTAAGCCGGGGGGATGTGGTGCAGGTGATCCCGCGCAGCCCTTGAGGAGAATTTACATAGTGGGCCCGGTTCTCGTCTTTCAAGCCCTCACCCTCTTTAAAGTTCCCGGCCTACGGAATACCGTTAAAACGATAACTTACGTCACCCCCCTCCCAGAATCCTCGGAATGGCATGGAAATTGCTGTCGTGGTTTTAAGAGAGGTTAGGGGCGCTCCCCTCACCCAATCTGGGAGGAGAGAGATGGAATGGGTAAAGCTACCGAACCTCCGCCCCTGCGAAACGTGCGGGACCGCTCTCCAGCACTGGGTTCGCCTGATGACGAACGGCCAGCGGAGCATCGACGTCACATTCTGCCCGCTCTGCTCCCTTGAGGTGAAAACGATGGTCGAGGCGGAATCCCTCAGCACATCCGGCTCTACCCTCTGCTAAGTCCTCTCGTCCCTAATTTCCGCAAGCCCAAGTCGCTTCAACTTGTAGTACAGCCCCTGAACACCGACCCTTTCCTGTGCTCAATGGCCGGCGGGATAATTCCATTCGGGCAACAGGACGATACAGTTGGGATTAAAGCCCTGACTCTTCAACGTATCCACGCTCGCCACCACTTCGCCCTTGACCAGATCAATCACCGTGATGGAACCGTCACTCATGCCCGGAAGGTTCAGGAGGCTGTTCTGCACGAAGGCGTACCGCTCGTCGAGGGGGAAGGCCACGTGGTGAGCCCCAGCCGCAGCCGGGATCGTCTTGAGGAGCTTCGGATGCCTCGGGTCCTGACTGATATCAAAGATGTGGAAATGGCCGGGCTTGGCCGTGGTCACGTACAAACGGTCGCCCTTCTTGTTGAAGTACATCTCGAGCGGCACCCCGCTGCCGATCGGCGTGAAGTCGAAGGCCTGGCTGAACTCGAACGCCTTCTTGGCCGGAGCCCAAACTGCCGCCCACAGCTTTCCGCCGAACATGTTGGTGATGTAGGCCACTGGCGGGTTCGAGCCAGGAACAAACAGGATCTCCACCGGGGCCTCGCCGGACGGCGATGGCTTGTTCGAGACCTTGTGGCTCGACAGTACCTTGCCGGTACTGGCCTCGATGACCGTCACCGTCTCGCCCGGATCACCGAGGTCGGGAGGGTGCACGGTGCTGGTCACGAGAATGCGATCGATACCGTCGTGGATGGCGATCCCGTGCGGGTGGGTACCGGGGACGGGAATCGCCTTGATGGGACGGTCAGCGGTGGCGTCGCCGACGATGACGTTCTGGGACCCCATGCAGGTGAGGTACCAGGTCTTCTTGTCACCGGAGAAAACCACATCCTCTCCCACCTTGCATTCGGGCACTGGGACTTTTTTCATCCGATACGGAAATTTCTTCATGTCCATGACGTACAGGACGCTCTGCCCCAGCGCCGTCACGTACGCCTTGCTCGCATCCTGGTTGTAGAAGATGTGATGGGCGACCAAGTCGGGGGGCAACGGCACATCCATCACGATCTGGCCGAACTGCTCGGATTTCGGATCCACGTCGATGATGGCGATCCCTTCTCGCCGAATCGTCTGTTCGCGCTTGCTCTCGTAATTCAGCATCGCCAGGATCTCGGCGTGGAGGATAGAGGGAACCAGCCCCACCATAACGAGGAACCCGATTGGCACGAATGTCAGTCGTCTCATGGATGACCCACCTCCTTCTGCGACGTATTTTTATTTGGACTGACCCCAGAGTTCTTTGAGCCGCTGGTCTCGGCCGCAGCCGTAGCGGTAGAACTTATACCGAAGGGGATTCTTCTGGTAATAATCCTGGTGGTACTCCTCGGCGGCGTAAAATTCCGAGGCGGCTGTAATCTCGGTGACGATGGGCTGGCGAAATCGCTTCGACTCTTCGAGCGCCTGCTTTGACTGCTCGGCCAGGCGCTGCTGTTCTTCGTCGTGGTAAAAGATTCCCGAGCGATACTGGCTGCCCTTGTCGCAGAATTGCGCGTCCTTGGTCAGGGGATCGCTATTGCGCCAGAAGACCTCCAGCAATTTCGCGTAGCTCACCTTCTTCGGATTGTAGACGATCTGCACGGCCTCGGTATGCCCGGTGCCACCCGCTGACACCTCCTTGTACGTCGGATCTTTCTTGTGCCCGCCGGTGTAGCCAGAGGTGGTCGCGATAACCCCTTCCAGCTCATCGAACGGGGGCTCCATGCACCAGAAGCAGCCACCGGCAAAGGTCGCGATGGCGCGCTCCTCGGTGCCCGCCGCTTGCTCCGCGGCGCCAGCAGTGGCGACCAGGCTCATGACAAAGAACCCGCCTGTGAGGAGGAAACCCAGTAATGTATGCGTTTTCATCGGCTACGTCTCCTTGGGGCCCATCACTGTGACGGCGTACCCTCCTCTTGTTAGATGTCCTAAGATACCCGAAGGGTTCGGCGGGCGCCAGTCCAAGTAGCCCATCTTGCCCACGGTATCGAGGGGCGCCGTAAGCACCTCAGAGAAGGGCAAGGGGCCGCCTCAGACCGCCAGACCATGATACACTAGCCGGAACACGGAGTGCTGAGCAAGCAGAACCATGCACACACCGACACTTGACGAGCTTCTTGAGCTGGCTCTCGCCGCCGCCCGCGAGGCCGGCGAGGTCGCGCTGCGGTATTTCGAGCGCGATGTCCACGTGGAGTGGAAGTCCGACCAGACTCCTGTGACCGTCGCGGACCGCGAGGGCGAGAGACTGCTCAGGGCCAAGATCGAGGAGCGCTTTCCGGACCACGGCATCGTGGGCGAAGAGTTCGGCGTTGTCCGTGACCACGCCCCCACCCGGTGGATCCTCGACCCGATCGACGGGACCCAGTCGTTCATTCGCGGCGTGCCCCTCTGGGGCGTGATGATCGGCGTGGAACAGGACCGTGAGTCTGTCCTGGGGGTGGTCCACTTCCCCGCCCTCAGGGAGACGGTCTGGGCGCGGGCGGGCGGTGGGGCGTGGTGGAACGGCAAGCGCGCCCGGGTCTCCTCGGTGGCCCGCTTGGATGACGCGACCCTCCTCACAACGGACACTCGTCTCTTCGGGGAGGCGGGCCTCCGGACGGCGTTTGATCGATTGCGGGCGCGGGTGAAGTTCGAGCGGACCTGGGGCGATTGCTATGGGCATGCCCTCGTGGCGACCGGGCGCGCGGACATCATGCTCGACCCCATCATGAGCGAGTGGGATGCCTGCGCGCTGCTTCCGATCCTCGAAGAAGCCACCGGCCGATTCTCGGACTGGCGGGGCATCCGCACCATCCGCGGCGGCAACGCGATTTCGACCAACGGACTGCTGTTCGAGCCGGTGATCAGCCTGCTGCGCGGCGAGGCTCAAGACACCACGGTCTGAACCGGATCAGGGAATCGGATGATAAAGAGATTCCTGAAGCGACTGATCGCTAGGAATAAGGAGTTCATTCTTTCCCGGGTTCTCGCCGTCAAGGATCTGATACGGCTTTTGATGAAGAACCGGAACACGGGCGAGAAATGGACGAGGGAGGAGATCCGCGAGATTCGGGCCCATCTGAGGCACATCGCCATGCTTGTCCCCGCCCTGATCATCTTCCTGCTCCCGGGCGGCTCGCTGCTCTTGCCCATTCTCGCTGAGGTACTCGACCGACGAAAAAAGATCCGACGCCCCCCTGCTGTTCCCGACAAAAGCTCCCCGGACACCTGAGCCTAGCAACCCCTTCCCTGTTGCCTTAGCGGCTGGCATGCCGAAATAAAAGGGGGGGTAACCAGAGTCACCCCCTTGATGAGTGCATGTTCTTTTTGGTTGCGGGGGGTGGATTTGAACCACCGACCTTTGGGTTATGAGCCCAACGAGCTACCGAGCTGCTCCACCCCGCATCGTGGAGTATACGGGATGGAACGTTGAGTGTCAAGCGGCGTCTCGGCAACGGCGAGCATGCCGCAGGCGGCCGAGATATCCTGTCCCCGACTCTCGCGAATCGTGACGATGGTGCCTGCCCGCTGCAGGATCTTCTGAAAGGCCTCGATGCGCTGCCGCGAGGGACGACGGAACGGGATCTCGGGCGCCTCATTCAACGGAATGAGATTAATCTTGCACCGAATGCCTTTGAGGAGCCCGACCAGACGCTCCGCATCCTCGCTGGTGTCGTTCACGTCCGCCATCAGGACGTATTCAAAGGTCATGCGACGCCGGGGTGGCAGGGGAAATTCCCGGCAGGCCTGGAGAAGCTCACGCAGAGGATACCGGCGATTGATGGGCATGAGGCGATTGCGCACCTCATCCGTGGTCGCCACGAGAGAGACCGCCAGGTTCACTCCGAGGCCGGCTCGGGCCAGGCAACGAATCCCTGGAATCACACCGACGGTCGAGACGGTGATCCGCCGGGGAGCAAAGGCAAGCCCCGCTTTGGCGATGAGGATCCGCACGGCCTTTTCGGTCGCGGCATAATTCGCCAGGGGCTCCCCCATCCCCATAAACACGATGTGGGTGATGCGCTCGCCGGGGCCAAGGGCGCTCTGCAGCGCCACCACCTGGCCGGCGATCTCCGCCGGCCGAAGGTTTCGATGGAGATTCATGGTGGCGGTGAGGCAAAAGCCACACCCCATGGCGCACCCCGCCTGGCTGGAGATACAGGCGGTCAGACGCGAGGCCTCCGGAATCAGGACCGCTTCGATGCGCTCACCATCCGAAAGCCCAAACAGAAGCTTGCGGGTGCCGTCCTGCGAGGATTGAACCGAGACAGCGGAAACGCGGCTGACGCACGCCTGTGCCTCCAGGAGCTCGCGGCACCTGACCGGCAGGTCTGTCATTTCTCCAAACCGGTCAACCTGCCGCTTCCACAGCCAGCGAAATATCTGCCCACCCCGATAGGGGGGCTCGCCAAGACCTGCGATCCACTCCTCAAGCTCCGGCAGCGTGAAGTCGCGCAGATCTGGAACCTGAACCACTGGCATCCTCAAGGAGACTGCCGTCATCGCTTCAGATCGTCCAGAGCCTTTCGGGCATACTCCGCCGAGGGCCCGGTCGACTCCAGCTCGAGCACCCTCTCAAACGCCCTGCGGGCCTCGCGACGTCTGCCGGCCTCAGCGTACGCAATCCCCAGGTTTCGGTGATAGACCGGCACCTTGGGGCTCAAGCGGGTCGCCTCGCTAAACGCCGAAATGGCGAGGTCCGTCCTGCCCTGCTGCAGATACAGGAATCCCAAGTTGTTGTGGGCGTCCGCGTAGTCGCGTTCAACGTCCAGGGCAAGCCTATAATGCTCAATCGCCTGATCGATCTTTCCCTGGCGCTCATAGATTTTGGCCAGATTGAAATAGGCAAAATGGGGCGTGGGATACAGGGGATCGTTGAGCACCTCCGTGAGGAGGATTTGTGCCTTTTCCAGATCGCCTTTCAGCATGTAGGCACTGGCCAGATTGTTCTTGGCCGCCGTATATCGTTTGTCAAGCTTGATCGCTTCCTCGAACTGCTTGATCGCCTCGTCGAGGTTTCGGCTGAACAGGAACGCCATGCCCAGGTCAGACCGATAGATTGGATCGGAAGGACGGAGTTCCACCGCCTTGGAGAACTCCGGGATGGCCAGACGATAATTCCCGGCGTCAAAGTACGCCCTTCCCAGCTCATAGTGGGTGGCCGCCGATGCCGACGGTTGCTGAGGCTCAGGTGTCGTGGCACAGGCCACGAGGAGCAGGGCCATTGGAGCCGTCCGCAGGAAGACTTGAACCATCCTCATCCTTTCCTCCTCAGATGCGCTGCCTCTTCGACACCGTGTTCCTCTACTGGTACTTGCGAACAGCCTGCTGGTGTTCCTCCAGCGTTCGGGAGAAGTAATGGGTCCCATCATTCTTGGAGACGAAGTAGAGATAGCTCACCCGGGCCGGGTACAGTGCCGCCTTCAGGGCCGCTTCTCCGGGGCTGGCGATGGGTCCTGGGGGGAGTCCGTTCTGCATGTACGTGTTATAGGGGTGGTTTACCTGAAGGTCGCGGCGGGTAATCCGGCCCCCGTTGCGCTTGCCATAGATGACGGTGGGATCGGCCTGCAGTCGCATCCCCCGCTGCAGGCGGTTGTAAAAGACCCCGGCGATGATGGGTTTTTCCTGATCCACCACCGCTTCCTTCTCAATGATGGAGGCGAGCGTCACGATCTTGTAGCGATTCATTCCGAGCTTGCGGGCCCGGAGCTCGTCCTCGCCGCTGAACGTCCGGAAGAACCGCTGGACTAACTTGTCAATGATCTCCTCCTCCGTCAGGCCTTTAATCAAATGGTAGGTGTCAGGGAAGAGGAACCCTTCCAACGTATCTGCCTCAGGCACGTACTGACGGGCCATCGGACGATCCATGACCAGCCTCAGGAACCGCTCCCGATCCACAAGCCCCTCCTCGTCGAGGAGGGCCGCAATCTGCCAGGCGCTGGACCCTTCCGGAATGATGACCTTGTGAACCAGGACTTTCCCCTCCTCGAGAATCCGGAGGATGTCCACGAGTCCCATCGAGGGAACGAACTGATACTCCCCGGCCTTCAATCGATCATAGGAACCCCGGAGCACGCTCGCGAGGACGAAGAGGAGGCGGTCTTGGATGATCCCTTGCTCCTTCAGCAGGTCGGCGATGGTGGTGACCCCGGTGTTGGGTTCGATGTAGATCACCCGAGGCCCTGCATCACGGAAGCGAGGGCTCATCGTGGGATGAAGCGCCAGGTACAGCCGCACGCCAAAGGCGGTCATGAGCACGAGGCACAGGCCCACGCTCCACACAGCAAATCGGCGACCCCGGACCGCCACCCTATCCATCCCTCTGCCGGCGGTCGAGATACCCCTGCAGGATCAACAGAGCTGCCACACTGTCCCTCATCTGTTGGCGCCGCTTTCGCCGGACCCCCGCCTCGATCAGCGTCCGGTCCGCGGCGACCGTGCTGTACCGTTCATCCCACAGGACCACCGGAAGCCCCAGGGTATTCTCCAGCTCTTCGGCAAATTTCTGCGCCCCGGCGGCCTGCTCCCCGACCTCACCTCCCAGGTGCCTGGGATACCCGACGACGACCTGGTGGACTCCCCATTTTTCGACGAGGTCCCCGAGATGGGCGAAATCCGACCGCCGGCCCATGCGGCGCCAAGTCGGCAGAGGCTGGGCGGTGATCATGAGATCGTCACTCACCGCCAGGCCCATGCGAACCTCGCCAAGATCAATGGCCAGAATCCTCGCCACGCGCCCCCACCCCCAGGAGAACCTCCCCGCGTCATCAATGCGTCCAACGGGCGACCTTGCCCGAATAATCAAGTTATTATACAAGAAGATGGAGCGGGATGCTACCTCCACGCTACACCCCCCTCCCATGACAGACCACGGCGGGAGGCTCCATGCGGCGCCGACTCCTGAGCATCTATCACCGGCTCTACAGACGACTCGGCCCCCAGGGCTGGTGGCCTGGACGAAGCCGATTCGAGGTCATCGTCGGGGCCATTCTCACCCAGAATACTAATTGGGGCAACGTCGAGAAGGCGATCCGACAGCTCCGCGGGGCACGGGCGCTCACCCCCTCGGCCATGTCAGCCCTCTCAAGACATCGCTTGGCCACGCTGATCCGCCCCGCAGGGACCTTCGCCGTGAAGACCCGACGGCTCCAAAACTTCCTCGCCTTTCTCCGCACGCGATACGGAGGGAACCTGCGCCGCATGTTCCGTGATGAACCGGCGCGGCTCCGTGACGCCCTGCTCGAGGTCTCTGGGATCGGCCCGGAAACGGCGGACTCCATCCTGCTGTATGCAGGCAACATGCCCGTTTTTGTCATCGACGCCTACACCAAGCGAATCCTCTTGCGCCATCGCCTGATTTCTCCCGAGGCCGCTTATCACGAGGTGCAGGCGCTCTTCATGAACCACCTCCCCCAGGATGCACAGCTTTACAACGAATACCATGCCCTGCTCGTGGCAGTCGGGAAGGCGTACTGCCGGTCCACACCGCACTGCGACACCTGCCCCCTCCGCTGGGACCTCGAGCGCCATGGCATTCGACTGCCCCGCCGATAGCCGCGTTCAGGGTTCATAGTTCAGGGTTGATGGTTTGGGATTCACGTGCTATAGAGTCCCAATCTTGCCATGAACCATGAACCGTGAACTCTGAACTGAACAGATCGCCGGTGGCTTGACTGCCGCGGTAATGTGTGGTATCCATGTCGCCTATTGAGGCACCCATGCAGATCGGCCTCATGGCAGATTCACACGATCACCTGCCGCGAATAGATCGTGCCGTCGAGGTCTTCAACCGTCGGCGCGTCGATTTCGTCATCCACGGAGGAGACTTCATCGCTCCATTCGCGCTGGCCCCCCTCGAGCGCCTTCAGTGCGACTGGGCGGGCGTCTTTGGCAACAATGACGGCGAGCGCGCCGGCCTGCAGCAGCGATCCCGGGGCCGGATCGCGGCCGGACCGCTGCGGTTGCAGAAGGGCGGCAGACGGCTCACGGTCATCCACATCCTGGAGGAGCTGGACCTTGAGCGCGAGCAAGCGGACCTCGTTATCTTTGGGCACACCCACAAAGCAGAGGTTCGACATGAGCACAGTATGCTGCTGGTCAATCCTGGCGAGACCTATGGCTGGCTCCACGGCCGGGCGACGGCGGCCGTGGTGGACCTTGCAAACCTCGGGGTGGAGTTAGTCGACCTATGATGAAGCTCACCGTAAAGACCCAGAAGCGAGAGGAGCTTCGCGACATCACCTCGGAGGTGCAGAAGGTGGTGGACGCGTCAGGGATGAGCGACGGGATCTGTTATGTCTATATTCCGCATACGACCGCAGCTGTGGCTGTTCAAGAAGGAGACGATTCGGCAGTCGGGCGGGATATCATGGCTCACCTGCGTCGACTCTTCCCTCGGGATGCCCAATACGAGCACAACGATGGGAACATGGACGCCCACCTGAAGGCGATACTGGTGGGGAACGCCGCGACGGTCCTCATCGACAAGGGAAAGCTCTGCCTCGGAACGTGGCAGTCGGTCTTCCTCTGCGAGTTTGACGGGCCTCGGACCCGGGAGGTCTGGGTCAAGGTCCGAGCGGGCTAGCCCGTAACGAGGAGGGGTAAGACGAACGCCCGGCGGGCATACGCCCGCGGGCGTTCGCTTTTTGAGAGAGGCAATTCTTGCGTGAGGCACCACCGTAGCGGATCGGGCGCCAGGAAAGGAGACCCGTGGCCATGAAACGAGCGTTAGTCCTAGCCGGAGGCGGAGCGCGCGGTGCATACCAGGCAGGAATGCTTCAGGAGCTGGTGGGCAACAAGGGGCTGGACTTTCACATCATTCGGGGCGTGAGCGTGGGGGCGTTGAATGCAGCCTTTCTGGCCCAGGCACCCACACGAGGAAACTCGATTGCGGAGCTACGGAAGAGAGTCGCCGCGCTCCAGGAGTTGTGGTTGGTCGACATCAAAGGAAACCACAGCATTTACGCGGAGAGAGGAGGGTGGCCGGGAATCGTGGTAGGCGCCGACAGCCTCTATTCTCTCGAGCCACTCCGGCGTCTGATAAGGAAACACGTCTCGCTCGATGCGCTTCGCAAGTCGGGTCGGAACTTTGCAGTCGGTACCGTATCCCTCGTATCGGGTCGTTACCAAGAGTGGTCGCCGTCCCAGACGGACTTCCTTAACAAGCTTATTGCGTCGGCCTCCATTCCGGTCGTCTTTCCCTATATCGACCTGAAGTCTGCCAAGGACGTTCTGGTTGACGGAGGAGTGAGGAACATTACACCCCTGTCAATGGCCTTCGATGCGAACCCAGACGAGATTTACATACTCCTCACCAGTCGAATGGTCCGAAGTGGTAGGAACCTGCCTGAGTCTAGCGTGCAGGAGCACACGTACGAGCAGTGGGACGACAACTTGCTCGGAACCAAGGTCAGTGGCCTCGATGTCCTGAAGAGAAGCCTCGAGATACTTATGGACGAGATCTATTTGGACGATATCCGTGGGGCGCTGCGCTGGAATGAAGTCGCCGAGAGCATAGAGGGTGTGAGACAGGCGTCACGAACGCATCGATTACCACTAGCGGCTGGCCAGGCTATAGCGACGCTCGAGGAGAGCCTAAAGCGTGTGAAGAAGAGACGCGTTCCGTTGTATGTCATCGCCCCACAGGCGTGGTACGGCGATGAGAACAGGGCCACAGAGTTCTCACCCCAACTAATTCGACAAGCCATCGATCACGGCCGCGAGGTCGCGGCTGATCCAAAGCGGTGGGTCTGGCCTCCCCCTGAGCAGGGTGCTGCGCGCGCAACGAGGAAACGGATTTGGGGAGGTGGGGTGCGTTCAACGTGAGGGCGCGGCACGGTGCAATCGGGGGCCTCTTGCTCGGAGTCGCGTGGTTGCTGAACTGGTTGTTGACGGGGCCGCGGACGCACGTGCTGTTTTTTCCGCTGTGGCTGGGGTACATCCTGGTCGTTGATGCACTGGTCCTTCGCCGCACCGGCAGCTCGCCACTCACCCGATCACCGCGCGACTTCGCCATGCTCTTCGTGATCTCGGTACCGGTCTGGTGGCTCTTCGAGGCCATCAACTGGCGGACCGGGAACTGGCGGTATCTCGGCCGTGAACTCTTCAGCGATCTGGAGTACGGTTTCTTCGCGTCGCTGGGGTTCTCCACCGTGATGCCGGCAGTCTTCGTCACGGCCGAACTGGTGGGATCCCTCGGCTGGCTGGGGCGCTTCGCCCACGGCCCCCGCGTCCCAGTCACGTCTCGCGTCTGCGCTGGGCTCTTTCTGGCCGGCTGCGCCATGCTCAGCCTGCTCTTGGTATTACCCCGCTATTTCTACCCATTCGTGTGGATCTCGGTCCTTTGCCTCGTGGAACCCCTCAACGTATGGCTCGGCAAGCGATCGATCCTGACGCGCCTGCAGCACGGCGACTGGCGCCCGGTCACTGCACTCGGCACCGGGGCTCTTACCTGCGGGTTCTTCTGGGAGATGTGGAATTATTTCTCGTATCCAAAGTGGGTGTATCACCTTCCCGGGGTCGGTTTCTGGCCTCTATTCGAGATGCCCTTCCTCGGCTATCTGGGCTACCTACCCTTCGGTCTAGAACTGTACGTATTGGCCCACCTGGTGTGGCGACGCGCGCCCGAGCTCTGGATTTGACGGAGACAACAGGAGGGGTCAGGACGCCGGGTCGACACTTTTAAGGAGGGCATAGAGGGC
>Ga0209884_1000040_pt1 | contig 16095 bp, 15 predicted proteins | sample GWRWN3_30_40_FD_187221 | JGI IMG/M metagenome (GOLD analysis project Ga0209884, IMG submission 187221) | Riverbed sediment microbial communities from areas with no vegetation in Columbia River, Washington, USA - GW-RW N3_30_40 (SPAdes)... | ecosystem: Environmental > Aquatic > Freshwater > River... | reverse complement strand
ACTCCACGGGGATCTTGTGACCGATCAGGGTCTCGATGGCCGGCAGGGCAAGGACGAACCCCTCGTCGGCCAAGGTGATGGCCTTCCCCGACGCCCCCGCCCTGGCGGTCCGGCCGATTCGATGAACATAGTCCTCCGGGTCCTGGGGCACGTCGTAGTTGATGACATGCGTCACCCCCTCGATATGGAGACCACGCGAGGCAACGTCGGTCGCCACCAGGATCGGAAGTTCCCCTTCCTTGAACGCCTTCATGACCCTGAGTCGTTTCCGCTGGTCGAGATCGCCGGTGATGGCCTGGCTCTGGTAGCCATAGAGGGTGAGTCGATCAGCGAGCCACTGGGCAGCCCGCTTGGTATTGGTGAAGATGAGAATCCTCTCTCCCCGCTCCCGCTTCAGAAGCCCCAGGAGCAGAGGAAGCTTCTCCTCCCGGGCCACATGGTACAGAACCTCTTCCACCTGGGCAACGGTGAGCTGTTCCGGAGTGGCAGAGACCTTGACGGGATTGTTCATGAACTCGTAGGCCAGCTCCATCTCCCGATAGCCCAAGGTCGCCGAGAAGAGGAAGGACTGGCGGGCGTGGTACGGGGGAAGGCGGCGCAGGATGTACCGGATATCCTTGATGAAGCCCATGTCGAACATCCGGTCGGCCTCGTCGACCACTAACACCTCAACGGCCTTGAGGCTGAACACTCGCTGTCTCAAATAATCGATGAGGCGGCCGGGGGTCCCCACGACAATGTCCACCTTCTGCTGCAGGGCCTCCCGCTGCCTGTGGTAGTCGATCCCTCCGTAGACCGCGAGGATAGTCAGGGGGGTAAACTGTCCGAGAAGCCGAGCATCCTCATGAATCTGTACTGTGAGCTCCCTGGTCGGCGCGACGATGATGGCCCTTGGGGTACCCGGTGAGGTCATCCGGTCAGTGCGCAGGAGGCGGGTGAAGCAGCCGATGAGGAAGGCCGCCGTCTTCCCGGTCCCGGTCTGGGCCTGTCCCGCGACATCTTTCCCCTGGAGAATCAGGGGAAGGGTCAGCTCCTGGATGGGAGTGCAGTGGGTGAAACCGGCTGCCTCGATTCCCTGCAGAACCGGTGCGGGAAGATCGAGGGTCCGAAATGCGACCGGCATGGCGATTCCGTGTTTTCCTGCCTCATGCGTCCGAACTAATACACACGCGTTTCATCTTGTGACAATCGAGCAATAGAACATTAGACCGCAATGGGGCATTTCCCTTCCAAGTTTACTCTATTGTTCCACTGCTCCATTGCTCCAAAGTAAACGCACTTTGTGCGTTTACTTTACATGGCCCTGCGGATCTTCAGAAAGAGATCAGCCAGCTGCTGGTCCCCGGCCCGAGCCACTAGGAAACAGGCCATCTCCTCTTGCTTCCAGACCAAGACCCGCAAAGAATCCGCCTGCGTGTGGTAGGGACGGAAGGTTCCAAATTGCAGCCTGCTCCCCTTCGGAATCTCGATATCCGGGGCAGATAGTAAGAGGAGAGAGCTAACCCACCCATGTCGATCGGCATAAAGGAGGACCATCCCCTTGCGGTCTCTTGCGAGCAGTGGGCGGGCACCCATCAGCACCAGTTCTGAATCTCCTAAGAAGAGGGAGGTCACAGGAAGGCCGAGCCGCTCCGAGAGGAGACGGGGAAGCTCTGTTGATCCCCACGGGCCGACATCGGGGAAGCCGAAGAGTTCATACTGCATCACCATCTCGCGATGATTGCGCGTCGCCTCAGGGATAAAGGTGCGGAGGGGGTCCCCCCGCGTCAGGACCAGCGCTGAAGCGGCCACCGCCAAGAGCACCACCGCGGAGGCGGCCAGCCAGCGCCACGTGACCAGACTCGGGATTCCAGTCCAGGTTCTCCCCTCGAGCTGCTGCGCAATCTGTGCCCGGAGATGCGCCGGCGGTGGGTAGCGGGCCACATCCCGGAGCCGGCGGGAGAGGGCCTGCTCCTCGGCCAACTCCGTCTGACAGGTCTCACAGCCTGCCAGATGACTCCCCAGCTCGGCGACCAGGGCCGGAGAGAGGATCCCCTGAAGGAGTCGTGGAATATGCTCTTGACATGCGTGACAGGTTACCACTATTCCTCACCCTTGCCTTCGGGCGCGTAGTCCTTCAGGAGCTGTCGCAGCACTCTGCGGGCCCGGAATATGCGAGACTGAACCGTGCCCAGCGGGCAGCCCATGACCTCGGCGACCTCCTCCCAGGTGAGCCCTTCCACCTCCGCGAGCAGGACGGTGGTTCGCCACTGCTCCGGAAGGGCCTTCAGGGCCCGGTTGATGTCGGCCGCCACCAGAGGCCGGAGGTGCTCGATCTCGGTCTCCTCAAGCGCCTGCTCCAGTTCTCCCAGAACCCCGGGGAGGTCCCCCTCCTGACCCGAAGGCTCCCGTTGCCGCTTCCAGTACCTGTCGATGAAGCTATTCCTCAATATTCTATACAGCCAGGCAGTCAGGGTTGTTCCCCCCCGAAACTGATCTCGGGCCTTCAGGGCCTTGAGCGCCGTCTCCTGGACCAGGTCCTGGGCTTCGTCCATGTTCCTGGTCAGCCACCGGGCGAGATTGTAGAGGCCGTCGAGATGATCGAGGACCAGCCGCTCGAACTCTGGCTCGGGGATGGTCATTGCAGGCCTAACCAAGGAAGAGCGCCCGAAGCGTGCGAAGACTCTCCCCGATTCTGGGGCCGTACCAGGAGAGGAGTTTACCGTCGACGAAGTGGACACGGCCGGTCGCCAGGGCCGGGATGAATCCCGCGAACGGCTGGAAATCCGCGAGGTGTCTCGGATGGAAGGGGTACGGCTCATCGGGGAGGAGGATGATCTCGGGCTTGAGATCCACGACCTCCGCCAACGAAGTCTTGGGGTAGCGATGGTGACTGGCGGCAAAGATATTCTCCCCGCCGCATGTCCGGAGCACGTCGTGGATGTACGTATCCCGATTGATAGACATGTACGGCCTGCGCCAGATGGGACAGAAGGTCCGCAGCCGTCTTTGCCCTCTGACCTCCTGCGAGACCTCCCGGTAGACCGCCTCGAGGGAGGCCGCGATGGCGCTGGCCCGCCCCTCGGTTCCCGTCAGGGAGCCGAGCTCCCCGACCATCGCGATGCCCTGCTCCACCGTCCGAGGGTACGTCGTGTAGACGGCAATCGCCATCGCGTCCAAGGCGTCAACGTCCTCGCGGCGATTCTCCTCCATATTGGCGATGACCAGGTCGGGCTGGAGGGATTGAATCTTCTTGAGATCTGGATCCTTCTGTCCACCGACCCTTGCCTTGGCCGCCACACCGGCCGATGGCTCGGTGCAGAAACGGGTCACACCGACGAGACGATCCCCGAGGCCCAACGCGAAGAGGGTCTCGGTGATGCTCGGGACAAGGGAGATGATGCGGGAAGGCAAAGCGGGGAGACGCACGCGTCTCCCCGCCGCATCCACGACCTCACATCCCATCAATCGCCACCCCGCGGGGCACCTCGACGGATCTGGAGGGCATGCTGGGAGACGATTACTGGTAACGGTGAAAGGAGGTGAGGGCCCTCCGGGCAAAAGACGTCGTCAGGAACAGGTCCTTAAAGAACGCGACCGTAATTAGCCACGGGCGAATATTCCAGAATCGCCAACCGCGGAGGTGCTCCCAAGTCCTCGCCCACACTCTTTGCAAGTCCTGCCGCGAGTAGACAAGCTGGTTCTTCAAGGGATCGAACTTGACATACCGGAGATTGACCCCTGATGGAAGTCTCTCCCTGAAGTTCGAGTAGGCCTCCCGCCACTCCTGAAGGTTCAGGCCCTGCCAGGCTTGTGTGTGCACATCGTACAGGTGGTCCAGCCATCTCGCCGGCCCATCTTCGGCCGCGAGGCGCCGACGGAGCTTGAGGATCCTCGCCTGGAGACCCCCCCATTTGTGCAGGAAGGCATCCAGATCCTTGCGGCTGATCAGGATCTTCGAAGCGAGATCATCAAACGGATCGAGCAACGCCCTGGCCTTGGCCGGCAGGGCCGTCTTGGCATCGGCGTACGCCTTGTGCCATTCCGCGATCCGCAAGGCCTGCCATATCTCCCCTTGGATGCGTTGGATCTCCCCGGAAAAACGCCTTTCCGCGTCACTCCGCGGACGCGTCTGCAGCCAGATTTCCTCCAGCTCCTTCAGAAAGCGGGCCCAAGACACGAAGAGACGGAATACTTCCTTTGTTCGCTTCCAGAGGTGGATGGGCAACGGGTCGATGGCGAACCCGGGTCTGCGGGACCGCCGCTCCTTCAGACGGAAAAAGCCAGCGACCATCGGATGCTGCTTCTCGATCAGGGACGCGTTCTTGTACCAGATCAGGTTGATCATCAGGTTCCAGTAGGTGATGGGCTGATGGCTCCACCGGGAGAGGATCCTCGTGATATTCTCCTTGCTGAAGAAGGCTTTCCACGCGTTCTCGTAGGCCTCGGTCCATTCCTCAGCCGTCATATGCGGATGATGGACCGTCGCGTGAAAAGAATCTCGCTTGTTGAAATCGGGATCCATCCACTCCCCTCGCCTTTTCATCTCCACGTGATCGTGCGAACCCGGCAGCGGCGTCAGCATAAAGAACGACGCGACGTCGGGCTGGATCACATCCGTGAGGTACTCGATGTCGCGTGGGAGCTGCTCCTTCGTGTCAAAGGGAAGTCCAATGATATACCCGACATGCACGACCACACCCGCCTCGTGCCACTCCCGCCTGATTTCCACGTACTCTTCGACCTTGTTCTGCCCCTTGCCCTCGGCCTTCAGGTTTTCCGGATTGACGCTCTCCATCCCGATGAAGACCTGGGTGCACCCGGCCTCAGCAGCCAGGCGGACAAAGTCCTTCGGCTTGCGCGCCAGGTCCACCTGCATCATGAAGGTGATCTTGAGGCCTTCCTGACGGAGCCGGATCAGGGCCTCGAAGGTCTCGCGCCACAGTTTCTTCCGAGCAAAATTGTCGTCGGTAAAAAAGTAAAAGTCGATCCCGTGCTCGCGATAATTGTGCCGCGCCAGGTCCGCGATCTCTTCCGGAGCCCGCTCCCGCATCTTGCGCCCTTGCACGTTGATGATGGTGCAGAAGGTGCAGGCAAACGGGCAGCCCCGGGAGGTGTCCACGGTCCCGAAGGTCGACCGCGCGAAGTGCTCCATCGATTTCGGGCTGATCACGGGCCACGGCGCCTTCTCGATATCCACGAGACTCTTGAGATCCTGGGCAAAGGAGTAGAGCGGCTTGGGCCGTCCGTTGAGGATGTCGGCGAGGATACCCTCCCATTTCCCCTCCACCTCGCCCGACACGACAATGATGGATTCCTGGAAGAGTTCCTGGATGTCCGGTTCATCGGGACTCAACATGTTGACGGTGCCACTGGTGTGGAAGCCGCCGATGACCACATCGATCCCGTGAGCCCGGAACTTCCGCCCCAGCTCGAGGGCCCGCGGAAACTGGTTCGTCTGAACGCCGACCAGGCACACGATCAGCTTGGTGTCGGGGCGACGACTCCAACGGATGATCCTCTTGACGGGGATCTTTTCGGCCGTCTCGTCAAAGGCATCCACCTGGATATCCATATCCCCGAAGACCCGCCGCTGCTTGACATCTTCGGTCAACCCCCGCAAGACATTGAGCGTGTTGCTCGGGAGCACCCCCTTCCAAAACCGAATCACATACCCGTCGTCGTCATACTTCGAGGGCTTGACGAGGACCACGTGGAGGGTCCTGTACCTTCGGGCCTCGGGCAGGAGATCGACACACGCCGAGCTCGAAGGTTCGCGGGAAAGGTCCGTGACGGCCAGTGCGGTGCCCACACCTTACCCCCTCTCTGATGCTTGTCGTGCTCCCCGCCAGACTCTGGCGGATTATCTCAGGATCTCGTACCGCGTATTCCGGACGCGGGGAGCATAGCCAGCGTCCGCAATGACCCGTTCAATCTCCTCCCGAGAGGCCATGAATTTGGTCCCCCCGGCGGAGACCACGCGCTCCTCGAAGATGGTGCTGCCCAGGTCGTTCACCCCATAGTGGAGGGCGATTTGAGCCACCTTGGGCCCCTGGGTCAGCCACGATGCCTGGATATTGTCAAAATTGTCCAGCATCAGCCTGGCCACGGCCACGGTCCGCAGATAATCGAAGGCCGAGGCCCGCTTCCCTTTCAGCTCGGTCCCATCCGGCTGGAAGTTCCAGGCCACGAAGGCCGTGAACCCGCATGTTTCATCTTGAAGGGACCGGAGCCGGAGGAGATGCTCCACGCGCTGCGCCGCCGTCTCCACCGACCCGAACATCATAGTGGCGCTCGACGGGATCCCGACCTGATGGGCCGTCCGCATGCAGTCGAGCCATTCTTCCACCGTATCCTTCAACGGGGAGATCGCCTGCCGGACGTCGTCCACGAGGATCTCCGCTCCGCCTCCCGGGATGGTGCCGAGCCCCGCCGACTTCAGTCGCAGGAGGGTTTCTCGGAGCGAAAGCCGCGAAACCTTGGCCAGATAGATGAGCTCCGCCGGTGAGAGGCCGTGGATATGAACGGGAAAGCGCTCTGTGATGGCCCGGAAGATCTCTTCGAAGTAGTCGATCTTCAGCGCCGGGTTCAGGCCCCCCTGGAACAGGACCTCCGTGCCGCCGTGATCGACGGCGTCTTGGATCTTCTGGAAGATCTCCTCTCGCGAGAGGACGTAGCCCTCCTGGTGGCCGGGCAGGCGGTAAAAAGCGCAGAAGGTGCATTTCACCCAGCAGACATTGGTATAGTTGATGATGCGGCCCACGACATACGTCACCTCCCGTTCCGGACGCTTCCGTCGCCGCACCGTATCGGCGAGGAAGCCTAACCACGGGAGGTTGGTCACCTGAAGGAGGGCCAGGCCGTCCTCGCCGCTCAGCCGCTCCCCGGCCAGCACCTTCGCCTCAATCTCTTGTAATCGGCTCGCCCCGTTCCCTGACATCGGTCTCCTCAAGGCGAAGAGCCCCTCAGCTGCTCGACGACAACACCCGCAGGTTCAGGGACTCTTTGGCCGACTGCTGACCGCCGACAGCCGACTGCTCTCGTATCACGTTGTAGAGCGCATCGCGTTCGATCGGGACCCGACCCGCTTCGCTGATGAGATCCAGAAGCTCCTGATGGCTCAAGGCCTGGTGATGGGAGGCGGTTCCCAGGGCGTGGGTGATCTCGTAATGACTGACGGTCCCGTCCAGGTCATCCGCTCCGTACCAGAGGGCCAGCTGGGCGACCTGTGGCGTGATCATGATCCAGAAGGCCTTGATGTGAGGGAAGTTATCCAGGAGCAGGCGGGCGATGGCGATCTCCCGCAGATTCTGCTGCCCCGTGGTCACCGGAATATGCTCAAGCTCGGTCCGGGCGGGATCGAAGGCCAACGGAACGAAGCACTGAAACCCTTTCGTCTCGTCCTGGAGCTCCCGGATGTGGAGGAGGTGCTTGACCTTCTCCTCGACCGTCTCGATATGACCGTAGAGCATGGTGGCGTTCGACTTGAGTCCTGCCCGGTGGACCTCGCGGGCCACCTGGAACCATCCCTCGTTATCCAGCTTGGCGCGAAAGAGCTCTTCATGCACCCGGTCACTGAAGACCTCGGCTCCGCCGCCGGGAACGCAGGCAAGGCCCGCGCCCTTGAGATCCTCGAGGACGTCCCCCAGCGGCTTTTTCGCCGCCCGGGCGATCTGGGCCAGCTCGATCATGGTAAAGGCCTTGATCTGCGCCTCGGGACGGGCCGCACGGACCGACCGGAGGATGTCCAGATAGTACTGATAGGGGAGTTTCGGGTTGATCCCCGCGACCATATGGATCTCGCGGATCACCTGATCACGGTATTCCTCGAGACGGGCGACGATATCGTCCGGCGTGAGCGCGTAGCCCCTGGGGTCGCCGGGCGGGGCGTAGAAGGAGCAGAATTTGCACAGCTTGTTGCAGATGTTGGTGTAGTTGATGTGGAGGTTGCGGACGTAGTAGGTGACATCGCCGTTCATGCGCTCCCTGACGACATTGGCCAGGGCACCCACCGCGGTCAGCTCTGGCGTCCGGTAGAGGCGCAGGCCGTCGTCGTAGTTCAGGCGCTCGCCCCGGACGACCTTCTCGTACAGATCAGCCACCCCCGTGCGTGCGACGAGCGTCTCCACACCCACCTCCACGCCTGACATCACCACCTTACTCGCCGAGGATCTGGAACTGAATGCTTCGCTCCTGGGGACCATCGAGCTCCGCAAAGATGATGCTCTGCCACTGACCGAGGACCACTTCTCCCGCCCGCACGGGAAGGGCCAGCGTCCGGGACATCAACATGGCCCGCAGGTGGGAGCTGGCGTTCGCCCGCGTACAGTCAGAGTACTCTGGATCATTGTGCCGATAGTATCTCTGATCCTCAATGAGGTGGGCGAGGAGCTCTTTCATGTCCTCGATGAGGGCGGCCTGAAACTCATTGATGAACAGAACGGCGGTGGTGTGCAGGGTGTTCAGGAGCAAGACCCCATTGCGAACCGGGTGCTTGTCCAGGAAGTCCCGGACGGTCTGGGTGATGTCCAGGAGCTGCAACGGCTCCTTTGTCTTGACCGAGATGGTCTCAAAGGCGATCCTCACAGAACCCTCCTCTGTTCCCCAGGCCTCCTCACGATCCTATGCGACCCATTCGGAGGCCCAGATACACGATGGCAGCGCCCAAAGCGATCGCCACAAGGCTCCACCACTGGAGGCGCTGGATCAGCTGCATGCCTTCCGCGGACGCGTCTCCCCCGGGCTTCTCTCCCTCAGCCGGGAGGGCCCTGAGGAGCCTCGGTCCCAGGGCAAAGAATTGATAGCTACTCACCAGGATCAGGACAAATACCAGCAGGAGCTTCAGCGCCAGTACCCCGAAGAGGCGCGGCACATACTCTGGCCCCAGGGTCTCTTTCAGCGGCGTCAGCGCACCTGCTCCCGTCAGCACCAACACCCCCAGGCTCGCGAGGCTCAACGGATGAAAGATCCGAATTGCCGCCGCCACAATGCGGAGCCCTTCCGCTTCGAGCCCTCGGCGGCGAACAACCGGGATGAGGACTGCCCCGAGGAATACAGTCCCCCCCAGGTAGACCACGACCGCCAACGTGTGCAGCAATGCAAGCACCACCCTGGTCCATCTGGGCGTCCGACTATACCCGGTTTCACCGCTGCCGTCAACTATCTTCTACCGGGCGCTCGTCTCGCGAATAAACGCCCGCATCAAACGGGCTATCTCCTCCGGCTGATCCTCAGGAAGGAAATGTCCCGCGTCCTTCAGAACCACCAGCCGGGCCGCACCCAGCCGATCCGCCAGGCGCTGACCGACCGCGGGGTCCTGATAGTCATCGGCCTCTCCCCAGAGGATGAGCACGGGCAGCGAGAGTTGCTCGATCTCCGCAGCCCGGATCAGGAGGTCCCGGTTATTGAGGGCCCGGGCGCACCGGAGGTACGTGCGCCTTCCCTCCACGTCATCAAAAGGACGGACGTACTCCTCCACGAGGGAGTCGGTGACCCGATCCTTGTGGACCATGCCACGGAGGAGCGCCTCTCGAAAACCCTTCCGCAGGTCGATCCGCTCGATGATCTTGTCCCAGGCCGGATCCTTCAGGCGATCGATCTCGGGGCCGGGCCATGAGTCGTAGGCGACCGTATCGATCAGGACGAGACGCTTGACCAATTCCGGTCGAGCCAGGGCCAGAAGCTGGGCCACGCCACCGCCGATATCGTGGCCCGCCACGGTGGCATGTGTCAGTCCCACCTGCATCATGAACTCTGCCACGTACCTGGCCTGGGCACAGACCGCGAGGTCCGCCTTAGGCGGCTTGTCAGAATCGCCGTATCCGAGGAGGTCCAGGGCACAGACGGCGAACTCCCGACTGAGCGGCGGAATGACGTCCCGCCAGAGATACGCGGACGTGGGAATGCCATGGATCAGAACGACCGGCGCACCCTCCCCCTTGCGGACGTAGGCGATTTTGCCCTCTCTGATGGCCGCCCGTGACTTCTCCATGATCCCCCGCGCCTCCACGAGACCCCATACTATAGTGAAGACGAGCCCACTCGACAAGAGTCATTTGTCATCCTCACCCGAAGAGGCCGATCATGATCAGCCCGGCCGCGACGAAAGCCGAGGCCACAAGCTTGTGCCCTGGCCGTCCCTCCCGCAACCGCCACGCCCCCAGCATCGCTCCAATGATCACGTTCACCTCGCGCGCGGCGACCACATAACTCACATTGGCGAGGGTCATGGCGGTGAGCACCAGGCCGTAGGACAGGTTCTGGAATCCTCCCGCGATCAGAACCCGCCCGCGCTGCCTCGAGAGATCCACCAGGAGTCTCTGGCCCCGGGTGAGGAGAATCCACGGAGCCAAGAGGACGAAGCTCGTCAGGTGGAAGTACACAACGAAGGTCAGCGGGTGCACGACGCCGACCCCCAACTTGTCTACGGTGGAGTACGTCGCAATGGTCGCGCCGGTGCAGAGCGCCCGAGGGACGTGGGCGCCCCGCAGAAGATCGAGGCGCCCCCCGGGGGACTGGTGCAGCAGCAGGAGGCCGAGGACAATGCTCCCGATCCCCAGCAGCCCCAGGCCGGACGGCCGCTCGCCGATCACGAGGGCTGCCGGGACCACCACCAAGAGGGCACCGGATCCCCGGGCGAGCGGATAGACGAGGGAGAGGTCCCCCCGGTCATAGGCCTGGGCGAGGAAGGAATAGTAGGAGGCGTGAATCGCGCCGGAGGCCAGGATATAACCCCAGCCCTCGCGGGGCAGCGCCGGCCAGGGACCGAGCATGAGAATCGGAAGGAAGACGAGACCGCCCGCCCCCAGCACGCACCAGAGAAACAGGAGTTTGTCCTCGCTCTCCTTGGCGAACAGGTTCCAGGTGGCGTGGAAAAAGGCGGAAGCAATGACGAGGGCCAGGGCGAGCGAGCTCACGAACCTACCCGTGCAAGAATCAACACGGCCGCGATTCCGGCCGCCATGCCGAGCAAGGCGTTCTTCGTGCGGACCGCCACGAGGATCGTGAGGCCTAACGCGATGACCCGAAAGCCCATCGTGCCGGCCGGCGAGGCGCCTTTCGTGAACCCAAACCACACGAAGCTCGCGATGACGGCGTACGAGACGAACTGAAACCACCGGAGGATGCGGGGGCCGAGGGAGAGTCGGTGGGCGAAGAGGAGCGGGAAAGCCCGCAACAGATACGTCCCCAGGCCCATGGCTAGGATGATGGCAATGCGCTCTCCCACCACGCCTCCACCCCAATGGCCGCCGTGGCCACCACGAGTGCATTCAGGAGGAGCCCCCACCCCGGCACGAGCGTCTCAACGACCGGGGTCGCGAGAAAGGCCACCCCCACGACTACAATCGACCGCCGCTCCCTCAGCTCTGCCGCCAGGAGCGCGGTGAGATAGGCCGGAAAGATCAGGGAGATCCCCTCGTCAAATCCCGCAGGGATTCGAACCCCGAAGTGGTATCCGACCACGGTTCCCAGCAGGTAGCAGGCGTAGCTCGGAATCGCCACTCCGAGAAAATAGATGAAGTTGTCGTGATCCGATCTCCGCTGAAAACGGAGGAAGGAGACGGCAAAGGTGCTCATGGTGACGAGCTGCGCTCCTACCATCAATCCACCCGTCCGAACGCGTTTGAGGTGAGGCACGAGGGCAAAGCTCATCACCGCAAAACGGAAGTTGATAAAGAGGGTGCTCAGCAGGATCTGCACGGCCTGTCCACTCAAGGGGAGCAGCTCAATGGCGGGAAACTGGGCCGGGGCGGCAAAGACCACTGCAGACATCAGCAGCACTTCGCCCGCCGGGAGACCGGTCGCGTGCGCGGCGATCCCGAAGGCGACGGTGATGGCGAAAAACCCGACGCACACGGGGATGGCTGCCAGGGCCCCTTCCCTGAAGCTTGCAAGATCGTCACGGCTCATCGGCAATCACGGACAGGCAAAGCAGAGATCATCCCGACGCCGAGACGCCCGGCCGAGCGCGACACCGGCGCTCCACGATAGGACAAAGCCGCAGCAAAAGCAAGGGCGCCGCCAACAAAAAAAGGGCATCACGGTCGGTTCTGGTGAGCAGACTCGAACCGCCGTGATGCCCTGGCTCCCCCTGGTGAAAGGCCTACACGCCGCGTCCCTCTCTCTTCACGACAAGGACAAGACCGCCTTCGGACTGTTTCGCCATTGCACAGCGCAGTCGAAGACGAGCGCGAACTGTTCGGCGACCGCCTCGGCGACTGCCTGGACCGGCACCTGTCGCTTGAGGAGGGCCGCCATGGAGGTCATCCGAATCCCGCTGAGGCCACAGGGCACGATGAGATCGAACGCGCTGAGATCGGGGCTCACGTTCAAGGCCAAACCGTGCCGGCTCACCCAGCGACTGACGTGCACGCCGATGGAGGCGATCTTGGCTCCATGAACCCAGACCCCGGTCTGGCCGGCACTTCGCTCTCCGCGAATACCGTACCGATGCAGGGTCCGAATCAGCACCTCTTCAAGCCTTCGCAAGTAGCGGTGGAGGTCCTTCCCGTGCCGCGTGAGGTCAAGAATAGGGTACCCGACGAGCTGCCCTGGCCCGTGGAAGGTGATATCGCCCCCCCGCTCAATCTCCCACACCTCGATGCCCTGAGCTTGCAGGAGATCCTCGTCCGCGAGGAGATGCCTCCGCTTCGCTCCCCGCCCCAGAGTGATCACCGGCGGATGCTCGACGAGGAGAAGGCAGTCCTCCTCCAACCCCTGTGTCCGCGCGGACGCCCACTGCCGCTGCAGCTCAAGCGCCTTCCCGTACTCCATTCGTCCCAACCACTGCACGATGCATCGGACCTCGGACATCGGACCTTGGACCTCCTTTATATATGAATGGGGCGGCCCAGGGCGGCCAGGCAGGCTTCAGCCACCGTCTCGGACAGGGTCGGATGGGCGTGGATCGAGTGGTGGACCTCTTCCAGCGTCGCCTCGAGGGTGCGGGCCATCGTGGCCTCGGCGATCATCTCCGTTGCCTCGGGTCCGATGATGTGGAGGCCCAGGATCTCGCCGTACTCTGCATCCGCCACCACCTTGACAAACCCTTCGGTATCGCCCAGCGCCACCGCCTTGCCGCTGGCCTGAAAGGAGAAGCGGCCCACCTTGACCTGGCGTCCCTTCTCCTTGGCCTGCTCCTCGGTGAGCCCGACGCTGGCCACCTGGGGCGAGCAGTACGTGCAGTTCGGGATCTTGGAGGGATCGATCCGCCTCCCGTTCTGTCCAGCCATCACCTCAACCGCCACGATCGCCTCCGCCATCGCCTTATGGGCAAGGAGAGGACCGCCGATCACATCGCCGATGGCGTAGATGCCCGGAACCGACGTCTCGAACCGGTCGCCCACCTCGATGAAGCTGCCGCGGCCCACCCTCACCCCCAATCCTTCTATCCCCAAGGCTTCGATGTTGGGAATGCGGCCGATGGCGACCAGCCCAACATCCCCGGTGATCTCCTCTGTCCTGCCTTCTTTGGAGAGCCGAAGGAGGACCTGCTCCCCCTTCACCGTCACCGCCTCGACCTTCGTGCCAGTCCGAATTGTGATGCCCCGCTTGGCCAAGACCTTTTCCAAGAAGTTCGAGATCTCGGCATCCTCGATCGGCAAGAGCCGGGGAAGCATTTCGATGAGGATCACCTCAGCGCCATACGCGTGATAGACATCGGCAAACTCCACGCCGACTGCCCCGGCGCCAATAATCAACAGCGACCGAGGGACCTGGGCGAGGCTCAGGGCCTCGGTGCTGGTGATGATCCGCTTGCCATCAATCGGAACCCCCGGGATCTCCCGCGGACGCGAACCGGTCGCCAGAAGAATCCGTGCCGCTTGCAGCTCCGTCACCTTGCCATCCTTGGCCACCCGGACCTGGCCATTGCCAGCGAGCTTTCCCTCCCCGGCCACCACCGTCACCTTGTTCTTCTTCATGAGATACTCGACACCCTTGGAGAGCTTTCGAGCCGCCTGCTCGCTGCGCTTCACCGCCACCGAAAAATCCACCCGAAGATTCTCGAAGCTGAATCCAAACTCCTCACCCCGGCGCAGGAGCGCGATGATCTCGGCATTTCGCAGAAGGGCCTTGGTCGGAATGCAGCCCCAGTTGAGACAGACTCCTCCCAGGCGGTCTCGCTCCACGATGGCGACCTTCATCCCCAGCTGGGCCGCCCGGATAGCACCCACATAGCCGCCTGGGCCACTTCCGATCACCACGAGGTCATACTTCTCTGCCATCGCTCGCCCCTTCACAATCAACCGACGGATGAAACACTCCTGGTGGCCAGCCGCTGCTGGGCCGCCTCGCAACGGGTCCGCTCGTCCTCCGACGCGGATGACCACGGCGCCGCGGACATCCGAACGGGTTGAAACACCGACGAGGTGACTCGATCACAGATTCAGCTCACGAGGTGGAGAGGCTGCTCGAGGAAAAGTTTGAAGCGCTGAAGGAACCGCGCAGCGACCGCACCATCGATGACCCGGTGGTCCGCGGACAGCGTCACCCGCATCCGGTCGGCCACCTTGACCTCGCCACCTACCACGACCGGTCGGGGGATCACCGAGCCCACGGCCAGGACGGCCGCCTCCGGCGGATTGATGACCGCGACAAAATCATCCACGTCAAACATCCCCAGGTTGCTGATGGTGAAGGTGCCGGGGGTCAGGTCCTCCTGCCGCATCCGCCCAGTCCGGGCGCGCTCGACCAGCTCTTTGGCCTCCCGCGCGATCTGCGCCAGCGACTTTTTGTCGCAATCAGGAAGGACCGGCGTCACGAGCCCTTGTTCCAGCGCGACGGCAACGCCGATATTGATCCGCCGGTAGACCCGTATCTTCCCATCGGCGAAGGAGGCATTCACCTCCGGAAACTCCTGGAGGGTCTTGGCCGCCGCCTTCACCAGCATATCGGTGACCGAGATCTTCGCCCCTTCTCCGAGGGCGTTCAACCCCTGCCGCAGTTTCAACGCCTCGGTCATGTCAATTTCCGAGGTGACATAGAAGTGGGGTGCAACCCGCTTGCTCTCGGCCATCCGGCGGGCGATGGTCTGCCGGAGCCGGGAAAGTTCTCTCTCCTCATAAGGAATGTCGTGAGGCGCGGCGGCGGCCACCGGTGCAGGGGAGGGTCTGGGTGCCTCGGCGGGTCGTTTCGCGAGAAAGGCCTCGACGTCCTCCCTGATGATCCGCCCACCCGGGCCAGTCCCCGTGACTCGTCGAAGGTCCAGGCCTTGCTCGCGCGCAATGCGGCGGGCGATCGGCGAGGCAGGGACCCGGGGAGACTCCTCATCTGCTCCCTCGGGTCTCGGGGCCTCCTTCACCGCCTGGGGCGCCCTTTCGCGAGCAGCTGCCTTCTCCGCCACGCCGGGGATGGGCTCATCCCGGTCCGCGATAATGGCGACCACCTCACCGACCGGGACCGTCTGCCCCTCAGGAACCAGGATCTTCCGCAGGATACCAGAACTGTATGCCTCGACCTCCACCGTTACCTTGGTGGTCTCGACCTCGGCGATGATGTCCCCGCGCTTGACTTCATCCCCCTCCTGTTTCCGCCACCGGACGATGGTCCCCTCGGTCATATCGTAGCCCATCTTGGGCATGACGACTTCGGTGACCACCGCTTCCCCCTTTCGCAATCCCGAGACACCAAGGCCCGTCGCTACCCGCCGGTCCGCGCAAGAACTTCCTTGACCGCTTTCATGACCCGCTGCGCATCCGGAATCGCCGCCTGCTCGAGATTCTTGGCATAGGGCAGAGGAACCTCCACACCGGAGACGCGACGAATCGGCGCATCCAGGTCATCGAAAGCCTCCTCCTGAATGCGGCTTGCGATCTCTGCGCCGATCCCGTACGTACGCCAGGCCTCCTCGACGGTGAGTGCTCGATGCGTCTTCCTGACCGAGGCGAGCACCGTCTCCATGTCAAGGGGGCGGAGACTCCTGAGATCCACCACCTCAGCTTCGATCCCCTCCTGACTCAGGAGATCGGCCGCCTGGAGCGCCACCAGGGTCATCCGGGAGTAGGCCACGAGGGTGATATCCTTCCCCTCCCGCTTGACCTCGGCCTTCCCCAGGGGGACCAGATGCTCCCCCTCCGGCACCTCTCCCCGGACGCGATAGAGCAGGGCGTGCTCGAT
>Ga0209884_1000036_pt1 | contig 17460 bp, 15 predicted proteins | sample GWRWN3_30_40_FD_187221 | JGI IMG/M metagenome (GOLD analysis project Ga0209884, IMG submission 187221) | Riverbed sediment microbial communities from areas with no vegetation in Columbia River, Washington, USA - GW-RW N3_30_40 (SPAdes)... | ecosystem: Environmental > Aquatic > Freshwater > River... | reverse complement strand
AAATCTTTCAGTATCAGAAACCATACTCAAAATAATTAAGGACTATCAAGTTCAGAAAGTGGCTCAATAATAGAACCACTCATCGACAAAGTATCGGTTTACGATTTCCTGAAATTTCAATTTATTAATTTTTAATAAAGTTTAATTTAAATAACACAACCTAAACACACAACTTTTGTGGGTTCGTAGCTCAGCCAGGTAGAGCGTCTGGCTCTTAACCAGTCTTTCGTTGGGTTAAAATGTCGTGGGTCCGAATCCCACCGAACCCGGTAACTACACGGGTTCTTATACTTCAAAATATAGAGTAACTGTAGTTGTAGTAGGAGAGATTAAAAAATGGCAATGAAACTATCGACCACTTTAGGACATATCAATACTATACCGAACTCCATCAATGCTAAGTTAGTAAAGGAATTTTATGAATATTTGAAAGATATAGGAACCTCTGAGAACTATCAGAATCAAAATATAAAACAATTAATTGGTTTTGCGAAATTTTTAGGATGCGATATGGCATTTCATGATGTTAATAAGAAAGACGAGATAATTTCATTTCTTGATACTAAAATAAAAGACAGTAATGCTGACCCAGATAAGAAATGGATAACCACATGGAATGATTATTTATGGCGAATTAAATACTTCTTCAGATGGTTTCACAACTACAAGCTAGTTAAGGAAAAAGGAGATGAACCATCAAATAGCTCAGATTGGATTACTCCTTCATTTGTATCCATAAAGAAAAAGAGATCCAAGCGAATCAGTCCCTATTTAGAAACTGAATTATGGGAAAAAGAGGATCTGCTAACTATAATCAAATATGAGCCTTACAAAAGAAACAAAGCAGTTCTATCTTTACTTTGGGATTTGGATGCACGACCACATGAAGTTACGTTACTAAAAATTAAACATATTAGATTAAAGCAAAAGTATGGAGAAGGAGAGATTCCACATGAAGCAAAAACAGGAACGGGGCCTATCCTATTAACTTGTTCATTCCCTTATGTTCGTGATTGGCTAAATGAGCATCCTTTTAAAAATGAACCAAATGCCAGGTTAATTTGTAACCTCAACAATGGATCAGCTATAGCTCCAGATTCTATTGACAGAGTTATGAAACAATTACGTGAGAGAATAATTCGTCTGTTAGAAAAAGGTGAAATTCACAATCTTGAAGAAAGAGAAAAGCTTGAATTTTTATTAAAAACAAAGAAATGGAATCCTTACTGCATTAGACACTCCTCCATAACAAGTGATTCAGACTACCTTCCCGAATACGCATTAAAGAAAAAAGCAAGATGGTCAATGAATTCAAAGCAAGGAATTAGATACATCAAAAGAAGAATGGGAAATGATTTGAAACGGAAAATTCTAGCGTATAACGGTATTGTGTCACCAAATGATTCAGAAAAGAAACCTTCAGTGCTTGAATGTCCTAGATGTGAGTTGATTAATGTCCTTGATAACAAATATTGCTCAAAATGTTCCTATCCATTGGTCTTACAGGCATATGATGAAATTAAAGAGTCAGAAGAAAGAAGAATAAAGAAGATGGAAGAACAGATACAGGAATTGATGAATTCACGAAAAGAGGTATTTGAATTGTTAAAATATCCAGAAAAATTATCGCAAATTGCGCAAGAGTAGTAGAATATTGTGGATATCGATGCTAATTACCGAGCTCAGATTCAAAGGCTTGACCCTTTTTAGTTTTTCTCTCTAATAGATCCTTTATGTCAGCTTCCTCACCTTGTAAATATTGCAAGGAATATTCTAGCATCCCTTTGTCATATTCATCTATCCATTTCATAACTGTATCTAATTTGATATTCTTCTTTTGTGAATCGATGATGGTTAGGAGAACTGTGAAACCTGGACCACCGTAGAGTCTACTAATTGCTGTGTGAAATTGACTCGTTACCCAGTATCTTAAAAAATTATCATCTTCTCTAAGAAGCATATGTTGTGTTTCAAATGCTATCCTTTTTAATAGTTCAGCTTTAAAATCTCTACCTTGAAGTTCATCCAAAATATGATCGTTCCATAAAAAGGGGTAATCCTTCTTTGTGTAACTATTTTCTGTCAACGTTTTGATGACTTTGCTTATTCTACTATTAGATATTCCATTAGATTCGGATCCCAATAGAAATAACAGAAAGCCTCTAAGAGTCAAATAATATCTAAAATTTCTAGGATTATTTTCTATTTCAACAACTTCATTTGATCTGTTCCATTCCATTTTACCATATCCGTAAATGTCTCTTGAGATTTTAAGATTAGAAGCTGTCTGATCCAGTTTATGTATGTGAAACACTTGGGTACTACCACCAAGCTTTGAAATCTTCTCCTTTGCAGCATCCTTTAGGATGTGTTGAAGAAAAGGAATTCTGTTTATTATAACAGCCTTTGATGTATCCGATACCCTGACATAGAACTTAAAATCATGATTTTTTTTATCATGCTTTATGTATAGTGGTAGACCTAACCTATAGTTGTCAGATATAAATCTCCCCGTCTTGCTCTCGGAGTCAAATCTTATTCGGACAATCTTATTTTTTAAGAATCGCCATTTGGACGGTTCAGAATTTGGGCTTTCAATATCTAAATTGTATTTATTTTCGTGCTGATATGTTTCGAAAGTATATGAATTATTGTTATCATGTTTAGGGTCATTAAACAATCTGTTTAAGCTTTTAACAAAACTTGATTTGAAATATTCTTGATTCTTCCTTGAACATAGTGCATTCCAAGAACCTAACAATAATTCTTTTCCTGTATCAAACCCAGCTAGTTCGTTAACCACTCTATATACATCGGAGTGTTTATACCTCGACCTACTCATTTTCTCTCTTAACTGTAAATGTCGTTGACTATATTTCTGGGAATATTGATACTCTATTTCTCGTGAAGAAAGGGGTGTAGGACTTTGTCCCACAATTTCTAAAACTCTTGCATGCAACTTATTGGTCAGACTTTTTTTTAATTTTCACATTTTTATGCTTAAATTGACCCCGATCGGTAGATTAACCTATTCGGACTAATAAGAGTTCTTGAAAATCAATGTCTTCGAAAAAACTGATACAAATTGCAATTTCTCAGGATAATTATCTTATTCTAAAGAAACTAGGCAGCACGGGTGACAGCTTTAACGACGTGCTAACACTGATCCTACAAAAAATAGAATTGTTACAATCTTCTCAGCTTGGCTATCGTGACAAGATTGTAACAAATGCCATGAACCAGCCTACAAAGGAGGAACATAACTGTGGATAATTCTACATCTTCAAGTATAAAAATACCGCTTAAAAAATGCTGGAAGGTCGGTAACAATACAGTAGTTGTAATTGACAAATTATTAGTAGAAAGACTTGGACTCGACGAGGCAAATACAATATTTCAGGAAGAACTTGTTGATGGTGGAATTCTTCTACGAATAATCAGACAAGATTGCAGTATAGTCAATCGTTAAAGAGCTCTTCTAACTAATGACCAATTCAAGTAATTCCATTTTTGATTTGAAAGGACCAGGTATCGATGATTATAATAGCCATGTTATAGAAATTGAATTAGTCTCTGTTTCCCAAGCATTAAGAAGACATTCTGGAAGAATGAGGATAAATGGAATACAAGATCTAGTCGATTGGTTCAACAATCTGGAAATTTCCCTCAATTTTATGTTGAATCTAAAGATTGCCAGAAGGAGGTTGAACCCATGACTCAGTTCGACTTTACCTTACCAGAAGACCTTAAGAAAAGAATGGTTCAAAAAATAGTTTATGATCCAGATGCTCATGTAATAATTATAAAATACAAGCGTAAATCAATCAGGGTTTTTACATATCCAGAATATCCTGAAAAAACCATGAAAATATTTGATGAAGAGGTTGATGGGACTATGAATCAAGAAACTAAAGAACTGATAAAATCAACCGTTTCTGATCAATGGCATGAATATATCTATAATTACAAGGATATGTCTCATGGTAATGGAGACGAAAACGGTGAAGCGGAGAAAAAGAAGCAAACAAAGGCCGAATTAGTATTAGAAGTAACCAAGCAGCACTGTGTCAAATTGTTTGTAGATGAATATCAAGTCCCACATGCTGCCATATTAGTGGAGGATCATTCAGAGATACTTCCTCTTAGCAGTAGGAGATTCAGGAATTGGGTAGCAAGAATACTTTACAACGAGGAAAATATTGTCATAGATAGCAATACACTGAAAGACTCCATTGGTGTTCTTAGTGCTCGAGCAGTATTTGATAGCGGCGATCCAATAAAACTAAATTTAAGAGTAGCACAACACAAGGAACCTATCGTTTATGGTGATAATAAGGCTACTAATAGTAGTAACTTAAAATTAGTATGGTATTACGATCTCACAAATAAAGACTGGGAATTTATAGAGATAACTTCAGATGGTTGGAATAAAGTAAAAAGTAATGACTTGATACTATTTCGCCGTTTCAATAATCAGATGGCACAGGTTTATCCCTCAAAAGAATATTCACCAGATATATTTGACAGATTCATTAAATTATTATTTACATCAAATATCAAAGATGAGGATAATAGAAAAGATTATGAATTGTTACTTAAATGCTATATCGTATCTTTGTTTATTCCTGAGATTCCAAAAGTAGTTTTAATGCCACATGGTCACCAAGGAAGTGCTAAATCTACAATGATGGAATCGATAAAAATGTCAGTGGATCCCAGTGTAATTAAGACACTTTCATTTCCAAGAGATAAAAATGAGTTAATACAACAGATGTCGCATAACTTCGTGACACTTTATGATAATGTGTCGACGTTATCTAAATGGATTTCAGATGAAATCTGTAGAGCCGTTACGGGCAGTGGATCTTCCAAACGAGTATTATACAGCGATGATGATGATTTCATATATAATTTAAAAAGATGTGTAGGAATCAATGGTATCAATTTAGCTGCAACAAGTCCAGATTTACTTGATAGAGGATTAAACTTTGAACTCAAACGCATAGAAGATAAAGATAATAAAAAAATCGAGGATGTTGAGGGAAAAGTTGAGGAAATGACGCCTCAATTATTGGGTTATATATTAGACATCTTGGTCAAAGTATTGAAATTCAAAGAAACAAATCCAGATTTTAAACTAGATAAATATCCAAGAATGGCTGACTTTGCTGAATATGGTGAGATAATTTCTAGGTGTATGGGTTTTGAAGATAATGAATTCCTAGGAGCATATGGGAGAAACATAAAGGCCCAAACCGACGACATCATAGACTCAAGTCAAATCGCAACATGTTTGATGTATATGATGTTTACAAAATACGGAGAAGAGAATGAGAAATATGATGATTACAGAACAGAATGGAAAGGATCGCCATCCGCTTTACTTGGTGAACTCAACAATGTCGCACAAACTGAAGACCTTAAAATAGATATTAGAGGAAAGTATTGGCCAAAAATTGCAGGTGTTCTTAGTAGACGTTTGAACGAACTTGGCCCAACCTTGAAAGAGACGGGTCTAGAAATAGAGTTTTTGAAGAATCAAGGGCCTAAGAGAGGAAGGATAATTAAGATACGTAAAATATCGTCTACATCGTCTACATCGTATCAAGACCAAGATCAAACGCAAAATACGACTGAAAAAGGAGACGATGATTCATAAATGCGTCTCAAAATAATGGACAAAATCGTGCTCAAATTACTAATATAGACGATGAGACGATTGAGACGATACTTTACATGTCTTTGGAGACTCTGTTTATGGAGACTCTGTTTATACTACCTAAAAAATGAAAACCGTTAAAGCTAACCATGACAATCATTATTTAAGGAAATGCAACTGTTTGTGAAAAGGAGAGGAGGTAATTGCAACTTTTGAATTCAAGAGTGCAACAGATAGAATGGCGTCGTTCCCAAGTGTTAGAACTTTCAAGCAAAGGACATAATCAGTCAGAAATTGCAAAGATATTGCAGGTGGATAAATCCATCATTTGCAGAGATATATCAAATTTAAGGGAACAATCTAAACATAATATAAGAAGATACATTGACGAGAAACTACCGGAAGAATATGAAAAATGTCTTGTTGGTCTTACTGCTATATTGAAGGAAGCATGGAATACTGCTCAAAATGTTCAAGATAAAAGAGAAAAGATACAAGCACTATCATTAGCAAAGGATTGTTATTCGATGAAACTAGAATTATTAACCAATGCAACTGTTGTGGATGATGCTATAAAGTTCGTAACTCATCGTTATGTCCAGTCAAAAGAAAAAGAAAGAACTTTAGCCAACAATACTGTAATATCCAATAGTGTAGAGACGGATGACATTCAAGGACCTAAAGAAGAAAATAATGAGTCTGGAACCGCCCTCACGACAAACCAGACTTTCTGACTTATTCCAAAATAAACCATTCTGGATTTGGAATATTAAAGAGCATAAGCGGGAAGATATCTTAACACATGGTAATTGCTGCTTTAATCATATCTTAGGATTGCCTGCAAAAGATGGAATTGAAAAACCATTATTTGACTATCAGAAGATTATATTTGATTCTTTAGAACAGAACAAACATCTATGGATTAAGAAGGCAACAGGTCTCGGAATAACCGAACTCATGTTAAGATATATAGTTTGGCTAACTCTAAAAGATGATAGTCTAAAAGATTCACATATCTGCATAATTACTGGTCCTAGGATTGATTTAGCAATTAATCTTATCGACAGGATGAAAAGATTATTCTATCAATTTGAAAAGAAGATTACTTTTGATACCAAGGAAACAATTCTTGAATTAAATGGAGTTAGGATAGAAGCATTTCCATCACACCACTTAGATGCCATGAGAGGTCTTCCCAATGTTTCCTTCATCCTACTAGATGAAGCTGACTTCTTTCCTCCAGGACAGCAACAGGACGCTAGAGATGTGTGTGAACGTTACATAGCAAAGTCTAATCCACATATTGTTATGATATCAACACCAAATGCGCCTGGGGGTTTATTTCAAACTATAGAAATTGAACCAGAAAATGAATGTCTCTACAAACGGATCTTTCTCGACTATACTTGTGGTTTAGGAAAAATCTATACTAAAGAAGAGATAGAAAAAGCAAAAACTTCACCCGGTTTTGAAAGGGAATATAATCTAAAGTATCTAGGGAATGTAGGCAATTTATTCAGCCTTCAGGACATAGAAGCAGCAATTACAAGTGAAGAAGAATATAATCCTGATATAGGAAACAGGGAAGCTATAACAATTATGGGTGTCGATACAGGATGGGCATCTTCTTACTTTGGTATCGTAATAGTGTCATGGTTTAACCAAAAAATACACGTAATGTATGCCTCCCACTTTAAGAATCCCCAATTAAAGGCAATGCTAAATTTGGTATCTGATTTGCGTATGAAGTATATGGTAGATAAGATCTGTGTCGATGGATCTGATCCCTCTTTTATCTATTCGCTAAAAGAACGGTTGGGAGAATTTCCCGTTGATTATCATACTGTTCCAAAAGAAAACTATCAGCAAATGATTGTTGAGCCTATTCCCTTTACAAAGCAACAATATGAATTCCTTGTTCACGATAAGGTAGTGTTGGAAAATAAAGCCTTGAAAATTCATCCAAAGTTCCAAGACCTAGTAATAGCTATGAAAAGTGCATACGTGGAGGGAACAACATTTGTAAAGGAAAGATCGGCAAATAATGACTTGCTGGATGCACTATCTCAATGTTTGTCCAAATTTAAATCTAGAACCGTAAACACGCTAAGTCATCTCTAAAATGGTCGATTAACAAATAGTCACTTCAGGTCGATCCAATAAAAGCTACTTATAAAAAGTAATGATTAGTTATCAGTAGTGTTATTTTTATTTTGATTCCCAAAATCAAATAAGGATACTGGCTCCTCATTGCTTGATTTTATTCCTATGACGTAGTGATCAAGATCCTTTATGATATCTTGATCAATACTGACTTCGAAAGGCGAGGTTTGACCGACACCAAGTGTCGCATATGATGGACTGCCTTCATCTACACCTATCAACTGATTATTCGAATTGTAACTTTCTACAACCATGCCTAATGAATATAATGTTTCATTGCTTGTGTTCTTGATTTTTCCTACCAGATTTGATTCATATTCACCAGTGATTACAGTCAAATTATTTATTGAAAATTTTGTAACTTCTGGATCGATACTTCCGGTTGGGATTGCAAATACTGACTGATAGATTAGAAATAATAATGCTAGGGATAATGCTAAGGAAAATAGGATCCAATTATTAAATATCAATAAGGGAGTGAGTTTAGAACTATCAGGTTTATAATATTTGCTTATTAGTGTAAAATATAGTCAGATAATAAATCCTAAAACCTAAATTTGTTTAAAAGTAATGGGTATCTATAGTCCCCCCATTTGCCCTATCAAATTCTATACGAACCTGTTGGTGTCGATGTCTGCCTATCGTTACAATCTGATCACGGTTTGCTCTACAATGTTCTGAGGTAAGGCCAGTAGAAGATGGGCGGTATGTCTAGTTTGAATTCGACGAAATATGACAAAAACTTATGAGCATGACCGATAAAACAAAATTATGATAATTCATGGAAGGCAATATTGAGCAATCAAACGATGACTGGTTTAGGAAAGGAGAATCTTATGGGGATTCTGGAAACCATAAGGAAGCCATTGAATGTTATGATAAGGAAATCCTGAAACTCCAGGAACAGAAAGAACAAAAAGACATAACAGAACTTTATTTTTTATATCAGATAGCATTAACTTTGATTTACAAAGGTGTAGCTTTGTACAGGCTAGGAAAGAATAAAGAGAATGAGGATTATGAAGATTATTATCATTCTATAGAAATTTTCAATGAATCTTTTAATTATATCAACAAAGCCATTAATATAATATATGAAAACAGATCAGATCCCGACGATTTTAACAAGATTAAGGCTAAAGCATTAAAGAATAAAGGTAACGCCCTTTCTCTTTTAAAAAAATACTCTGATGCCATTGAATGCTATAACGAAGGTATAGCATTGAATCCAAATTATCTTGGTGCATGGGCTAACAAAGGAAATGCATTTTATGGGTTAGAAAGACATAGAGAAGCAATAAAAAGTTATGATAATGCTATCTTAATAATAAGAAGCAGCAAGTATGATCCTGTAAAGAATTTTGAATACTTACTAATTACAACGTACCTTAACAGAGGACAATCAAAGTACAACCTTAAAGAGTACTCAGATGCTTTGAACGATTTTGAACAGATAGATGATGAGACAATGAAGATGATAAATAATCCAAGCTTACTTGCTCGTAAGTATAATAATATTGGTCTGATAAAGCTTCAGACAGAATCTTACAAAACTGCCAATACCTTTTTTCATAAGGCTATCGAACACGATTCAAAATTTGTGGATGCGTATTATAACTTAGCCGTTCTTTATAACAGAGAAAATAATTTAGATAAGACTAAAAAGTGGATCGACAAATGTCTTAAAATCGATCCTAATTATAGCTACGCTGTGGAAGCTATTAAGAAACTAGAAAGTTTTCCTCAATTTGATTGGTACAGATGGTGGTTTACTAAGACCATAGGAATGAAGAGCCTTGGGCTAGTATTGATTACGTTTTTGCTTTCACTTATGCTCATGATTGCCATAATCATTGGTCATAATGCTCTGCTTAGCCATAACTTTAGTAATCTGAGTCTAGGGCAATTGACGATATTGATGGCTTTCCTAACAGTAATATTATTACTACCCAGCTTAACTAAAGTTAAGATAGGCGAATTCCAGTTAGAAACGAAACCTACTCCTCCAGAGGTTTCAATTGACTTAGAACCATCTTCACCCTCTTCTAGATTATAATATAAGTATGAACCTTAAAATCCTGTCAGATTAGACTCACAAACGACAAATTCACGCCAATGGCTTAATACCTTCTTCAAACTTGAGCTTGGTTATTTATAAACTTGGCAATAATATTCCAAGATTTGTATCTTTCATGAACTCATCGTGATGCCAGGCACTAACACGTTGCAAATTAACGTTTTTCACATATCTTAAGTGAGCTTGTTTATATTTTTGTATAATACAGAGCTTTTCGATGGGCAAGAGCGAATCTCGAGAACACAAACTACTCAAGGATGTCTTGACAGTTAGACTTAAGGAATGGTTCAAGTCACCCTTTCTTCACGAGTTTCAATCTGCTGGTCATGAATTAGATGTATATGGGATAACGTTCGAAGGAGTAAAGATTCTAGTAGAAATTATCTGGACACCATCAAAAGCTCAATTTTCTAATGATCTCAATATAATACAAGCCGATGACGCAGACATAAAAATTGTAATTGTAAACCCTGATATTATTGAAGACGAGAAATTAGTTAGAATCTATGAAAAAATAAGGATTGCAGAAGCTAGGAAAGGTTTCATTTGGTCTGAAATGATTGACGGTCAACGTATACTTAATGATATGAATTATCTCGATAAATATGTAAAGGATAGACTTTTTTATTAATTTCAAAATCTAAAACGGTCAAAGACAAATTTCTTAAAGAGTTAAATGTGTTTGGCCTTAACGGAAAGATCGAACTTTTCACCAAGGACCTACAGGTTGGAAAGGCTGATGTCAATTGTTGGAAACGAGGAGTCTTTGAACTAGCCGATATTAGTCAAGGCTATGATGGAAGAAGGCCAATTTGTAATAAAATTATAAAATCCATACATGAAAATATCGGAACTATAATCAATGGGAAACCATACGTTGGAAAGACCATCCTGCTCAAGAGATTAATTTATGAGATGACAAATGATGGATATTCAGTTATCTTTGTAAACGATGCATCTCTTGATTCAGCTTCACTAGTCGAGTTCATTAAAAGAATTAATAACTGGAATATTCTACAGCGAATTCTAATTATTGCAGATGATATGCACCAAATAAACCATTATAGCATTTTTAAAACATTTAACCACATCTTTAGATTAGGAACATCAAATATTAGATTCTTACTAGCAGGAGACATGTCGAAAATCGGGAAAACACAGGCCCTTTTAGAACACGATAAGAACTCCGAGATTGACTATGCGATGTCTATGATGCACGAAATATTTATTGACTTGAAATTAAGTGAGGCCAAAATTTTCGTTCGTAAGTTAAAACAGTTGGGATTGTTACCTGCAAGAGTAAATACTGAAAACATCGCCCAGGACTACTACGCTCTCTCAAGAGGAAATCCCTTTGTATTTATCGACCACTTGAGGTGGCTAATAAGTGGACGCAAAAGTGACTACAAGCATCCAACACTTAATTACGATTTTAGTATGAAGAACCATGTAATAGAAAAAAACAAGGATTTAATGAAACCTGCTATATACTCCGCCTTCTTATCCAGTTTTGGTATTCATCCGTCTGTTGATATTCTGAAGCTTTGTGGTGTTTATATGAATCACTTGATCGGTTTGTCGCGTGAGAATTTTTTGGCGCGTAACGACCATTTCACTTTACATGAAGCATGGGCTATTGAATTCTTAGTATACTTATATAGTAACGAGTGTGGCTCCGATTTTGATTCATTCGATTCAAAATATGAAATAAAGAATATGATACTATGCCTGTTAAACAACCTTGACATAAAATACTTAATAATAATAATTCAAAGATGCGCGTTGCTATTGGGACTGGAAAAGTATACTCAATTGATAAATGAAATAATGGAAGAGTTCTTTATTAGAGAAGAGATGCAAAATGAAGAAAAGGTCGAATTATACACTTTCGGTTATGCGAAATTCTATTCTTCCCGTAAGGATTACTCCAATGCAATTGCTTATTATGATAAAGCACTGGAAATTAATCGAGTTTATATTCCAGCGTTAAATGACAAAGGAACTATCCTCTATGATTTGAGGGATTATGCATCTGCGATCGCGTGTTACGATACCGGTTTAGAGATCGAACCTAAAAATCAGAATCTGTTATATAATAAAGGCATGGCACTTCAGGGGCTAAACCAAAATTACGAAGCGATAGAGTGCTATGACCAAGTTATTGTTATAAACAAATATGATGCGTTCGCTTGGCTTAACAAGGGTAACGCTTTCCAGCATCTAAAGAGGTATGCTGAAGCAGAAAAATGCTATGACAGAGCACTAGAAGTTGATCCAGCAAATACACAGGCTCAGGGATATGCCATGAATAATAAAGGTAGTATACTTTATGAGCAGAAAAAATTCGATGATGGATTGATCTGGATTAACAAGGCCCTAAGGTCTTTACGTTACGATCCCATGGTATTACTGAACAAAGTTACAGTATTGAAGGAGATGGGGAAAACAAAGGATGCATTTCGTTGGTTGGATAAGGGGTTGAGATCCAATCCTAAAAATCATAATATGTTAGGAGAAAAGGGACTTATCCTTTGTGAAAGAGGTAACTACGAAGAAGGATTGGAATATTTTGATAGGGCAATTCAAGTCAAAAAAGATGATATGGCAATATTAAATAACAAGGCTACGGCATTCCTCGAGCTAGGAAATTATCAAGCTGCAAAAAAAATTCTAGACGAGATCCTTTTAATAAATCCAAAATATATTAACGCGCTCATTAATAGGGGCAGCGTATCCGTCAAATTAAATAAAGATCATGAGGCTGTCCAATTTTATGATGAGGGCCTTAAAGTCGACCCATCCAATATCCAGCTAAATATTCTGAGAGGTGAGTCGTATTACCGTCTGGGAGACTATATTGAAGCCATAAAGAGCTTTGAAAAAGCCCTAGAAGGTGATCGTATGAAAGCTAGTGTTTGGGCTAGCAAGGGCCTTTCTGAATATAATGTCGGCTATCATTTTGAAGCTATTAAGAGCTTTGATAAAGCTCTAGAAGTAGATGCTGGAAATGTAGTAGCTCTTGCCAATAAGGGGCTTGTATTAGGAGTCTTAGGACGTTATGAAGATGCTATTGTTTTCTTGGATAAAGCAACACGAGTTAATCCGCACCATGTATTCGCCTGGCTTAACAAAGGTTTGGCTTTTTTAAAACTTGGCGAACATGCTAAAGCCTTAAAATGTTATAATACTGCAGTTACCCTAAATCCGAATTTACCGAAGACCTGGAATGAGATGGGTCTTATTTACTACGCTGTTAAAAAGTATAAAAAAGCAATTTTCTGTTACAATAAGTCCATTAAACTTGATCCTAACAATGCTCAGTTCTGGTATAATAAGGGATTTGTGTTAGTGAAACTAGGAAAGAGAAAGAAGGCAGAGGAATGCTTTGATAAAGCTGTAAAATTAGATAAAAATTTGACTTAACGACGAAGACAGATATATGACAAATGAAATTCTTATCAAAGCATTAGCAAGATTCGAATTCCGATAAGTGCTAATTTTTAGTAAACGGAAAGATTCTCTATTATCTAATTCTTTCAAAGGGAACTAGAAATTATAATTGCGACCCATCTGAAAAATCAGATTCATCCCTTCCGAGCTAGAGTGAAACTGATGATAGCCATTATTAACTTAAATTTAGACCTGGGAGATATCATTGAAGTTGGAAACTAAATATCATTATTTTAATTCTAATGATAACAGGACCTTAAACAGGAGTCAAACATAGCATTGAATAAAGATGTATTTCCGAAAACTGGAAACAAAAATAGAAACTAATCTTCACAGGCGATACCGTCTCCATCGCGATCTAGATCATATGGATCTCCTGGTTGAACTTTAAAGTTCTTCTTATCAAAATCAGAACAATCCAAATCACCGCCATCATCTTTAGATTCCTCGTCCTTAGAATCGTTATCCTTATCACTGTCCTTAGAATCGCTATCCTTATCACTGTCCTTAGAATCGTTATCCTTATCCTTAGAATCAGGTGAAGTTTTATCTCCAGAATTATCATTATTTTCAGACGTCGCATATTTCAGGTTTACAAATGGATCCTCTGGAATGCTAAATACCTGTATATTGTTATTTGCCTTGTCGTTTACGTAGGCTTTTCTATTTAATTCATCAACTGCAATACCTGTTGGTCTCTCAAAATTTTTATCAGATCCCCATTTTGACAAGAAATTACCGTTCTTATCCAACACCTGAATTCTTTTATTATCATTATCTGTAACGTATAGGATTCCGTTAGTGGAACTAAATTCTATTCCGGTAGGCCGGTTAAAATCTCCATTTCCAGCCCCCGACGATCCCCATTTTGACAAGAAATTACCGTTCTTGTCAAATTTTTGTATCTGGTCATTTTTAGTGTCAGCAACATAGATAATCTCATCATTTGGATCCAATGCCATTCCTGCAGGTCTGTTGAATTGCCCATTTCCGGTGCCTGCAGATCCCCATTTCGTAAGGAAGTTGCCTTCAGAATCAAATTTCTGTATTCGATTGTTGCCAATATCAGTAACATAAATTGCTTCGTTTGCTTCATCGACTATAACATCTCCTGGATGATCAAACTGTCCATCTCCTTCTCCAGAAGAGCCCCACTTCATAATGAAGTTGCCTTCAGAATCAAATTTCTGTATTCGTGCATTGTTAATGTCTGCGACATACAAGTTACCGGAAGAATCAGATTCTATATCACCTGGATGGTAAAATTCTCCGTCACTCGTTCCAGACAATCCCCATTTCATCAGGAAATTACCGTCTGTGTCAAATTTCTGTATGCGATTATTTTCCAGATCTGCTACGTATATAACTTCATTTGAAGGATCGTAAGAAATGCTCGAGGGACTGTTAAATTGTCCTTCGGAGACACCTAAAGAACCCCACTTGTCTACTGCAACGTATTTTTCACTGTTGGAGTGGGATGAAGTTATCTCTTCGCTAGCTTCACTACCTAAATAGTTCTCATCCAGCTCTTCTGCATTAGTTTTAGACACCTCCCCATTTTGTCCTTCTTTAGTGGACAAAGGGCTAGCACCCTTATTTGAGCTGATTGACGAGGCATTTTCGTTGCTTTTATTGGATATACATGAAGATGATGCCCAGGCTTCGCTGGCAAATTCAGAGACGTCGCAGAACTCAGCACTAATCAGTGCGTATCCATTTGACATTAATTTTGAATTCAGATTAATTCCATCGCAATAAACTACCCCAATTTCCCGACCGAAACTCCCTTGTCTCTGACCATCGTCAATATCTACTTGACCATTCTTGTCAAGGCATAGACTTTCGACAAAATCCTTCGCTGAATCAAATCCAGGTTCCCCTACCTCTGGAGTATTAACTAGTGATAACCTAATGCGGATATCATTAATGTCCAGCGTATCACCATCTACTACATTGGTAACTGGTCCAGAAATTTCAATACCTTCTGAAATCGTCTTAGACGATAGAGCAGCATCAGATTTTACGGGGATTGAATCGGATCTGTTTATTTTCTTTTTTTTGGATTTTTCCTTGTTTTCCTCTGAATCATTGCCGGGACATTGAGAGTAATTCCCGGTATCGCCACAAACATAGCTACCTGTATCCGATGGACAGCTGTGGGCCGCATGACATCCACTCCTATGGCCGTAGCTCTCCATTGGAAAGGCGGGGAAAATCATAAATAATACGAGGATCAGACCGAAAAATAGTATTAACATATTTGCCATAATATTGTTATAGTAGAAATAGTTATCTCATTCATATCGGTTGAATTCCGGGAGAAAACATTGCAGCACTTCTATGGTTAAGTTTGTAACTGGCTGTTTTGTGCTCCTAACAGCTTTAATTCCAGTTCTAGATTATTATGCAAGCGCACAACCAACAGTTATGGATGGTAAACTAAAAGTTGAGCGAATCCTTCAAACCACCTTCAAGCCGACCACAATGGCATTCAAAGATCAGCAGGATTTTTTTATTTTAGATCGGAATGAAGGCAAAGTCTATCGAGTAACGCACCTAAAATTGAATCCGGATCCAGTTCTTGACGTTAATATTGCAACTGATGGTTACAGGGGACTACTAGGAATCGCAATAAAGAAAAATGAAGCGAGAAGTGCCAGCAACTCGGATACAAATGTTTTCTTATATTTTACTGAAGCAAAGAGTCATGATGGAGACGATCAAGATAAATCAAATCCTCAGTTACCTTTAGGTAATCGCCTATACAAATATGAATTAAAAGACAATCAATTGGTAAAACCCAAGCTACTTTTAGATCTTCCAGCGTTACCGGGACCGCGCCATCCAGGCGGAATTGTGGAAATCGGGCCGGATAACAATCTTTACGTTACTGTAGGAGATATTGATGGAACATTCAAAGAAAAATACCAGACAATGGCACAAAACTATAGAAATGGAAGTTTTCCGGATGGAAGAAGTGGGATCCTTAGGGTTACTCAAGAGGGTAAACCTATAGATGGTGGCATAATGGGAAATAACTATCCTTTGAATTTGTATTACGCCTATGGAATAAGAAATTGTTTTGGAATAGATTGGGACCCCTTAACTGGAGATCTTTGGGACAGTGAAAATGGACCGCATTATGGTGATGAAGTTAACCGTGTCGAACCTGGCTTTAACAGCGGATGGGTTAGTGTTCAAGGAATATGGAAACCAAATCTTGACGAAAAGGGAGAATTATCCTTAAGCCCGAAAGAACTAGTTGATTTTGGTGGTAAAGGAAGGTATAGTCCTCCAGAGTTAATATGGATTCCTCCAGTGGCGCCGACTGCGATAAAATTTTTTAATTCGGATAAACTAGGCAACCAATACACAAATGATGTATTCGTAGCAGATGCCAATACAGGAAGCATCTATCATTTTGACTTAAATGAGAAGAGAACAGAATTGAAATTACATGGACCTCTTAAAGACAAAATTGCAAACACTATTCAAGAATCAAAGGAATTCATTTTCGCAAATGGATTTGGTAGAATAACCGATCTGAAAATTGGACCCGACGGTTACATGTATGTTCTCTCATCTGAAGATGATGGTGCAGTTTTATATAAAATTTCATGAACGGCTTAACGATGGTTTGGTTCACGCCTTCTGTAAATTTGCGAAATATATGAAAAATTAAATACTATGTGACAGGACCCTACTACATGACCAGTCCGAATCCCACGGACTCAACTTTAATTATAGAAACAAATTCAGCTATCTGCTAGTAATAGATCTAGATAAGAGGTAGTAACTCGTACTAAATAATTAACTTCTTACTTTTCAGGAAAATAGCAGTGACGCGTCGATGCAATCATCTATTAACTAATACTGTTCGGAAATGTAGTAAGACTTTTTTCCTTTATCAATTCTCACATGTAGTGGCATATCACATTTTTTGCAATCCGCATCGAATTTTTCATCCCATGCAGATCCTGAGAAAGCATCTTTTAGAGCTTTTTCATCAACAACATGCCCAGATATATCACATTTAACATCACTCAGTGATTCATGGAACACCCGTTTTAAATTCATTGGATATTACTATAATATCATTAGCTATTATTAT
>Ga0209884_1000027_pt1 | contig 20034 bp, 19 predicted proteins | sample GWRWN3_30_40_FD_187221 | JGI IMG/M metagenome (GOLD analysis project Ga0209884, IMG submission 187221) | Riverbed sediment microbial communities from areas with no vegetation in Columbia River, Washington, USA - GW-RW N3_30_40 (SPAdes)... | ecosystem: Environmental > Aquatic > Freshwater > River... | reverse complement strand
ATCTAATATTTTATCTAGTTCCATCGATTTAAAAATCTGCATACCCTTTATCTCCATATCGCAAGGTGGACATATTTTTGAATCTAAATCTGAATCCAATTCTACACCACATTTAATACATTTCATTGTACTTACTTATCACTTCCATCGGTGCGATTTGTATTTTTTCTTTTTCACACTTTTGTTTAGTTTCTAAATATGTTGCAATTGCTTCATGGATTGCTGTCTCTTTGTCATTAGTATAGACATGTACTGAGATTCTAACACCTTTAGCAGTTTCTTCTAACTTCAAAGAATGTGAATTTGAGATCAAGAAAGTAAAGCAAGCATAATTATACCTAATTATGTTATAATTATACTATGACAAGGGGACTATCGGTACCGGAGAAGTTGATCCCTATTGGAGTAATAAAGTAAACCACTAATGAAAAAACCAAAACCAACTATAACGCCAATTATTATTTCAGACGATAATTTAGAATTCTTAAAGAAAAAATTAGATGATCCAAACTTATCACAATATCGGAAAAGACGCTTTATTAGAGAAATAATGGGCAGTACCTGTTTCATATGTCGAGAAATGCCTACAAAGATAGCAAGTTATGATATGGATGGTATTTCATTGGTTGAAAGATATTGTGACAAATGCTTTAAAATTAAAAGCGAATAAAAAATTTTAAAATACGATAAATTAAAGGCTTAGTTTCTCATTTTATTTAACGAGAATAATAAGATGGAGGCTAAATACGATTTGTGCGTTTGTGGTCATATTAGAGATCATCATCAGTATTATTTGACTGGAGGAGAAACTGCACATTCTTGTAAGAGGTGTGTCTGTCCAGAATTTAGAAAAGTGTAGTCACTGTGTAATGCAGGGAACATTTAATTTTTGTAAATACCTATTGTTTTTGTGACTCGTAGGTGTGTAACTGTTTATTTACTTCTGCACGCAAATCATCTAAATTGATAGGCTTCTGAAGGAATCCATCGACAAATTTGTCTGAGACTAACGAAATAGACGGTAACAATGTATTGCTTGTTTCAATATTTCCTCTGAAAAATCCCGTCGAAAGAGGGGACACTCAGAATGCTACAATAACTGTTACCGATTCAGGTTCCAGAGGAGTTGCAAATGCCGAAATAGACGGAAAATTGATATATCCAGGAGATAACTACGAGAAAGATTTTAGCGGTATAACGGATTCTCACGGAAAATTTGTTTATTCATGGACTATCGGAGAGAAGGGGGACGTTGGAGCGCTTTCCATAGAGGTGGAAGTATCAAGTCAGGGATATCCTCCCTCTTCGGCTACGGGTTCTTTTGATATTGTAGATAACTTGTAACGATTACTCAACAGGATATCGCATATTTTCTTCCAATTCTGAGAAGCTTTTACACTAGGTTACTTTGATTAGCTTAACGCAAATTGTTCTGTATCTTCTAAGAATCGGAAAAGCTAAATACCAAGTTAGTAGAACCCTACTATATGAAGGGAACTAATCCCGACGGGCTCATAAGATATCATTTACTCTTATTGACATCTAATTAAATCCTAGTTTTAGAAATTCTGAATGTGTTCCGATTGAATATTCATCCACATCCCGACGGAGAGTGGTGATATGCCTTCGATAGAAATCCTGTTGTGTTTGATGGCTCTGGTCAGAAGGTTGAACTTACGCTAGGCCTTTTTCATTGCCTTTTTAGTTTTGGAGCTTTACCATCTCTAACCCCTATTTAGACAAAAACATTATGAAATTACAAACCAGTTAATCCGCTAGACGTAATGATGCCTAATATGTTGAATAGCCTTTTTATTCTAGCTATCATTGATCACAGTAATGAATGATGAAAAGCAAGACAATAAAATTAAAATTCTCCTAGAAAAATTCAGAATATCAGCAGAGATCCAAGATAATTATAATACATTATTTTGGACGAGAACTACTGTCTTCTTTGCAATCAACACAGCACTTTTTGCAGGCTATGCGCTTGCAGCTACAAGGATCATTGATCTAAATCCTATACCGCCTCAGGGTATTCTGGTCACTTTTATGTTGGTAATCTTTGGCATAGTCGGTGCATTGTTATCAGCATTTTGGCTACAAATACACAAACGAGCAACTTTTTTACAAGATTATTATAGGTTTCGTGCAAGTGTGATTGAAAAAGCCATTGGCGTCGAACCGGATATATTTGGTAAGAGCTATAGGATAGCTTCAACAAAGGACACATGGGATGATGTATACGGAAGTGAATCGGAGGAAAAAAAGAAGGAATGGAATACACTAACTAAAGAACTCATTTCAAAAAAGTGGAACCTTGATGAAGCAAAAGTTCCTGGGAGTCTTAGAGAAAACTTAGAGCGAATATATAAAGTTTTCATCGCTGTTTGGATTCTCTTGTCATCAATTGGGCTTGTTATACTGCTGGTAATCCCTAAATCTTGAACCTGACCGTTGATAATAGTGATCAAACAAATTATATATTATCCACTTTGAAGTAATACCATTTTTTTGCATTGTGATTCTGTGACATTTTTCTGGTCTGACTGTTTATAGAGGATTAAATTCAAAGGTGCTCTCTTTGAGACTTGAGGAAATGGCCCATGCTATGACCAAGCAGAAGAATGTACACCGAATAATGTTGACAGTGATATTCCATTAACAGCCAAGTACACAAGTAATGACAGTCTACCTGTGATTTGCAAATTCTAATAAAGTTGTGATTTAATATCGAGTCAAATTTGATTCACACCCCGACGGATTCATAACTTTACTTGATTATGGCATGATTATTTTGATATTACATAATGTAACTATATTTTAATAAACCATAATTAGTTATTAGTAGAACCTTCCCGTATCGGGACCAAGCAGATATGAATCCTTTGCACATTTGAATTCACCTTAATTTTAATATTATAATTAAGTGTTGATGTCTGCGACACTGCCACCTGTCAATTCATCGTCTACCCATGGTAACAACGTTAATCTTGGAAGTTATCCCAGTTTGTGGGTTCTGAGCGCACTAACGGTCGCATGATTGAAGCAAGATCCGCTGCCGATCGATCAACGAATCCAGTCCCGTGAAACGGCAGGACTGTTGCGATCGGTCGATCAAAAGCTAGCCACTGTCTTCTTAACTCAGCATCGTCTACACTAGTATCTATCGGCGGCCTGATCAGGCGTTCCAAACCAGCCTTTGCCTGGTCAGCTGAGGTGCCCGATGCTGAATCGCCAGTAAGAAGCAGGCCTCCGTTGTTAGTTGAATACAACATGATAGAGCCTGCTGTTTGACCAGGAAATAGTAGCGCCTCAAAAGCGAATTCGCTGAGGACTCGATGACCTATAGGGTTCTCGAATGGAATACCTGCGGCCACTGCCTGCTTGTGCTTGGCATCAATCGCATGAAGCAATAAAGGAATTTTAAATTCAGTCTTTAGGTCGCTTAAAGCATCTCCTAATCCTACGACATGTCGATGTGTAATCACCAAGGCAGCTGGTGAAAATCCATCATCAGACAACTGCCGCACAAAAGGGAGTAGATGTGAAACATTCGTGTCAACCAGTAACATCCGACCAGCATTCAGCAGCGCATATGTATTAGTCGAAATGTGTGCCTCCTCTGCTCCAGGATCGCTATGTTCAATTAAAACGATGTCAGGCCGTAAGTGCGTCATCTGTGGCTGTGACATGCCTCGAAATGCCTTAGACACGATGAAATGATTAAGAACTTAAGAATTAATTAAGTATTGGGCCGAAAATAGAAGTTCCGAAATGGCTAAGTTAGTTGAAATGCATGAACATGTAGCCTTTTCAAGGTAGTGTTACTTATTACCATATTCTGGTATATTTTCTGGGGTAATTTGCCTCCATTGACCTACAATATTTTAGGCATTACGGCTTTGCTGCATTTGGCTCATCGACTACGGCTTCAAATCCCAGAGGTCCCTTGACGGCAATTCTTGTTTCATTCAACTTCAATTGTTCTTCAGAACGAAAGCTAAATAGAAGTTAGTAGAACCCTATTACATGAAGGATTCGAATCCCGACGGCCGAAGACCTGCGAAAGTGTTGAACTCTGGTAAGCACCAATATGACGATCTCAAATGGTACACAGAGTTAGTAACTAACATTATTACTCATTGTATCAAGTATTTTGTAATCAAATTTTCAGTGCCGAATATACCCAGAAATACAATTATTAATATGGTATGATATTCACGAAAAAGGTATCATCATTAGAATGGAAAAGTGCTAGGCCCATCTATCACCTAGCACAGAAGATAAATGCTTGGCTTGGTAACATAGCAATATGGCAAGCCGCCTTGGTTTAGGATCTCTAAAAGAACTTTCTGATAAAAGTTGATTCCCAAGTATTGAAATCAGGAAGCAAATCTATTCGGAATCACTAATTTCTTCTTCTATCATCATTCTTATATGATGTCTCACGAGCTCTATGGTATCATGAAATACAGGCCCTACTATTGATACTTTGGAGGTGTTCTCTAGCCTAATATCATCTTTCTTTAGTTTGTTGAAATATTCATCCACTGCTTCGTTCATTGCTTGTTTGACATTTAGTTCTCTTGCTTCCGACCAGTCCTCGAACCTTTTACCTTTTCTTCGATTTTCAATTATGTTTATTGCTCTACAAAGCACAGAATTATACATGATGATGCGTAGCAGAATAGGTTTTCTATTATCGAAGGGATTGAATAAATGGAATATATTGTTTAATTGTGCAAATTCATTTCCTAGCAGATCAATTGTGATCCGCTTTTCTCCTGACACCGATTCATATGATGAATTATTAGGCATTTGATTCCTAATTTGTGATCTTGCGGAATTCGTAGGTTTGTATCCGTTAATGTAATCATACCTTTCTAAAACATGTTTGACCTGGACATATTCCATTACAAATTCTGGAAAGCTCATCAGCCGAGGTTTTTGATTAGTCCTTATTATAAAAAACTCAACCAACTTGTTGATCTCGTATCCACGAAGTCCCTGTCTGCTTGGACCGTTCGATCTCTTATACGAATAAAGCTGTCGACTATCGTTGTAAAGCATTTCACCAAATGCATTATCGAGAGAAATGGAGTAGAATAATTTCTTTCCTAGGTTATATTGGATTTCCAGGAATTTATCAATTAGAATATCTGCCGATGTAAGAGTTTCCTCAAAAATTTTGAAAGCAGCTATAGGAGCAAAGAATCTGTATATAGCACTAACCTTGAAATAGTTTTGAGTATCTACGTCCGCGAATCTTTTATTTCTTTCAGCGATATTACCCTTTTTAGCATGTCTTAACAGGTCGTTAAACTTGAAGGACCATGACTCACATTGTCTTATAAAGTCGAAGAGACGTGGATAACATTCTCCATAGATTCGCTCTCTAGCCTTATATTCATACTCGATTCTTTTTTCCATGGTTTTTGTCCGTTTGAAACTAAAATATGTAAAAAAACTAAGTGCAACAGAAGCCACTGAAATACCATATGCAAGATAATTACCTAGTTCCATTCTACATCATTTAATTGTCTCTTTTTGTTAATTCTCCACTTTCATGTTGGTTCACGGTAATAGTAATGGTGGATTGTCCTTCTTGAATAGCTGTCTGACTCCCATTGAAAATACATAGTATCACAGTTGTAAGCTGTTGCAATACCAAATTATCATTAAAATAGATCATTGTGAGTTAAAATGATTATCGTTTTGAAGTAGAGTATTTTAGCTAAACCCCACGGCAAATTAAATTAGACTTATAAATTCGCTTCGCTAGAGCTCTATCAAGTTGTCTGAAGTTGAAAAAGCTCTGCTAATATTGTCCCGTGAACATGAACAGATACTCGATATAATAAAGAAGTTGATCTCAACAAACGGATACCTGGTGGAACAGAAGGGAAGACAGAAGATAAAGGATAAATATTTTGATACCAAAGACGCGATTCTAAAGAAGAAAAAAGTTGCCTTACGTCTAAGGACCGTAGATGAAAAGATATCCAAGATTACTTTAAAGATTCCTAAAAAAGGAACTGAAGCTGATTTTGAAAGAGTAGAGATAGAGAAGACTTGGTCACATGAATCATTTAACGAAATTATGAATGCATTAAAAGAGCATTTTGGTGGACATGCATTTGAGCATTCGAATCATTATTATAATGATGAGCCAGAAGTCGCTCTGGCAAATGCGAATTTCCAAAAAATCCAAGAGAGAGAAACCGATAGAAATCTAATTAATGCATTAAATAGTCAATCTCATCAGACAGAATTTGAATTTGCAATAGATAAAACGCATTACCATCTTGCTAATACACGTAAATACTTTAGTCTAATGGAATTAGAAATAGAATTAAAGAAATCAGATAATTATAATATATTGCATAAGTTTGTAAATGAATTAGTTGCTAACCAACAATCAATATTCAAATTGTGGCCGCATAGCAAATTAGTAACAGGAAAAGCTATAGAAATTTTACTATCCAATAAGGAATTAGAAGAAAATCGAGACTTTGACAATGAAAATTTTTTGACCCTATCTGGTCTTGAAAAGGTTGATTCGTTTATAAAAGCAAGCGGAATATAGAAGCATCCATTAGCTGAAAACGAGACATAAAAATTAATTGAGCCCCCTTACGAGCAAGGTTCAAATCCCATTGAATCCGTCAATTGTGGTTTAAAATGTTATATCATTTTTTTACGTAACTTTTCATTGTAAGTGCATGTTATCAAGACAAAAAGCTAAATACCAGGTAGTAGAACCCTACTATATGAAGGGCACTAATCCCGCCATGCCCACCTAAATTTGTAATCTAAAGTATGAATTAGAAAAGTTAAAAGCTCAGTAGTTCTCTCTAATAACCAGAATCCTGATTTAGAACCGATAGCGTCGCGGGTACCGACGGCTCCAGACCTGTAGAATTAATTCCACCAAAAGAAAGGCATTTTCCAAAATAATCTCATTTAAATGCGTTAGATTATTATCTGTTTGAAATGTATAAACCAAAAATACTGTTGCTAGCACTTGCTGTTGTGATATCTTTAGTTTCATTTTCATTGGCACACATAAATTTGGCATTTGCACAGACAGAGCAGACAGAAGCTTTTAGCGCAATGCTTTCAGGAGGAGAAGAAGTTCCTCCAGTAGATACTGCTGCTACTGGTGTTGCATCATTTACTCTGGAAGAAGGAGAATCAATTAAATATGATGTGAACGTCACTGGCATGGATAAGGTTACTGCAGCACATATTCACAATGCACCCAAAGGTGAGAATGGAGAAGTCGTAGTTACCTTGTTTAAGGCCGATAGTCCGACTGGCCAAATATCAGGTAGTCTGGCCAATGGAACTATCACAGCTTCTAACTTGGAAGGGCTGATGCAGGGAACCCCTTTCCGCGACCTAATCAAGGCCGTGGAACGTGGTGAAACTTACGTGAATGTTCACACCGAGAAAAATCCCAACGGAGAAATACGCGGACAGATTAGCACTGTAAAATAGAGCAATTATATCCCACATTTTTGTTTGTTATTGGTTTTTTAACGTTCTCCTCTAAATTTCGTATTTATCAAAGGTATAAATCAAGTCAAGTTTTAAGCAAACGAGCAAACATGATACTTCTTAGTCGCGGTATTATTTCAATAAACAAAGTCATATTCAAACGGATACATGACCCATAGCCGATGTTTACTTTGTTACGATTTTTACTACTCCTCATTACCAGAGTAAAAGCTAAATACCAAGATAGTAGAACCCTACTACATGAAGGGAACTAATCCCGACGTCCGAAGACTTGACAATTTTGTAAAATAATAAGCAAACTATATTTCCATTTATCGTAAACTCATTACTAATGCTCATACCTATTCTTACTTACTGAGTCTTAACTTTGCTTTTATTATCATCTGACACTGCGAGAACAATATTAGAAAAAATATTTGCTTGATTGTTATAGAACAAATTCCCACATACAAATTAGGCAATAAGATCCTTATCTTTTTTACTAATAGACGTAACATACTTCTAATATACCTTATATAAGGATTTAATTTGATGATAAATGCTAACTTGAAGATTATGTTACTATCATTACTTACAATCACATTAAGCTTTACCGTAGTACTATATGGAATTCAACAAGTTATGGCAGAAGATGCTGAAAAAGGGGCAGACAATAAGACTCAAGTAAATACTGAAAGGCAGCAAATTAACGAGTGCGAATATAAATCAGTAAATGAGGAAAATAAAGTGGAATGCAATAATATTGTTGCTTATGGTGTAGTATGTATGCCCGGAGATGTATGTAAGCTAGAAAAATTTGATGTTCCATTTGAAGTAGTTAGACCGTTCTAATTGAATAGTTTAAAGTCTTGAATCCAAGTATGACAATTACAAAATTTTCTGGATTTAAATAAATTAATACAATCAAAGATAAAATAGAATCCTAAATTTGAACCTCTAGCGTCGTGGGTACCGACGGGCTCATAAAATAATGTTTCCTTTTGTTTACATCTAATAAAATCCTAGTTTTAGAAATACTGATTAGGTTCCGATTGAATATTCAGTCGTATCCCGACACATCTGTAATAGTTGTTTAGTTATGATAGATCTCATTAGTAGGAACCTATAAACATCAATAAGCAATAAGCAATAATGGATGAAAATATACAATGAAAAAATTCTATGATTTATAATAATTTATTTTTATGAGGTCTTATATATTCGATCATGACTATATAAACAAGATAGATGGTTATTTTTGCGAACAAAACAACTTTACGACATATGCGTACGACGATAAAAATTGCATTTTTGATAATTCCGAGTATTGTTATTGGCTATCTTATAGGATCCAACTTTCAGCCTATTGAAACCAACATATTCCTTGATGAACCAATGATGACAAGATATGCGAAGCAGTCAGATGGACCCCACGAAATGTTATACCTTACTACAGGACCCGTAATCTCGTCGTTTAATACTGATTGTGACGCCGGTAGTGGATCTTTCTTGTATTATTGTGGAATAGATTTGCACTACGATGGGAAGGCAGGAATTATTCAGGTAAAAATTCCCACTGGTATTATCAATGAAATTGATCCAATTCGGGAAGTCCTTGTTTCTTACTTCTATCCAATTCAGATACCTTTCCAGCGTATGGGTTCTGATAGTTATCATAGTGCATTTAGAATTGAAGTTCTTACTAATTACAATGAAATAAAACTCAGAGAGGGCTCCAATTTTCCACAACCGGTATCAGTATTATTATCCACTTTCTTAGCAAGCCTTTGTATATTTTTTCTATCAATGGCAATATACCTTTTATTTTATGAAGCGATCAGGAGATTTAAGAGAAGGAGGGTTAAGGCAGGAATACCAATTGATTGAGACCAGCAAATAATATAATTAAGGCGATCAGATTCACAATTATATCTACTTTAATGATTCTGCTTATCATACCTTAATTTTAATATTATGAGAATAATATTGAGAATAAACCCCGCAGCATTCGTGCCAATTATTACAGGATCCCTCCTTATTATCCCGTATATTACCCATAAGAACATTCCACTTGCTATAAGAGCCATCAAATAGATTGAAACGTCTAACATTCTTTTTGTTTTATAGGCCTTATGTAGCTGAGGAATGAAGGAAGATAGGACTAATATCCCGGCGGTAATACCGATAAGATCAGTCAAGAAAACAAAATCTTCCATCTATACAAATCACGGAGGATTAGAAAGATCTTAAATAATATAAGTGATATTAGAAAATTAATTATCCGGCTAAATATTCAGTGATATACCTTCGAGTTTGGACCCGAATTGTTAACAATCCGCATCCCGACGGGCCCGTGACAAAATTAGTTCTCTTATGGGATTCTAGGATAGCAAGAAATAGAAAAAATGAGCAAAGAACTAATAACAGAATTTGAGTCGGATCCATATTCACTATTCATATTTGCCATAAATTCCCCTCTGACCAAGGAGAAATACGTACCCAGATTAAACAAGTTCTTTGATTTTGTTAATCTTAAAGGAACAATCCAGGAAAGATGCATAACCTTCGTCAAAAATGCTAAGGAAGAACCTTCATGGGTTGTAGGTTGTGTGATAAGATTCCTTCAGATGAACAAGGAAAGTGTGGAAAGGAAGGAAATTACTGCTGCAACCGCACTCAACTATGTCAAGACAATCAAGTTATTTTGTGAAATGAATGATGTTCTATTACCATGGAAGAAAATTACAAAAGGTCTTATCAAAGAGAAGGAGTATGGAGAGGATAGAGCACCAACTGTAGAGGAAATAACTCAATTGGTAAAGTATCCAGATAGAAGAATTAAGCCCATAGTTTTGGTAATGGCATCTTCTGGGATTAGGGGAGGCGCATGGGATTATTTAAAGTGGAAAAATATTATACCTATAAAACGTGATAACAAAATTGTCGTAGCAAAAATGATCATTTATGCTGGAGAACCAGATGAATATTATACTTTCATTACCTCTGAGGCATATTTCTCATTGAGGGATTGGATGGACTTCAGGCAATCTTATGGCGAGGAGATTACAGGTGAATCGTGGCTAATGCGTGACTTATGGCAAACTACCACACATAAGCGTGGATCTATTGGAGTTGCCTCATATCCTAAACCCTTGAAAAGTACTGGGATTAAAAGTCTCATAGAACGTGCGCTTAAAACGCAAGGAATAGAAAAGATTTTGAAAAAAGGAACAAATCACAATACAAGACGTGAGTGGAAAGCATTGCATGGTTTCCGCAAATTCTTTAATTCAATTTTAATTAAATCAAATGTAAATTATACTGTAAAGGAAAGATTGATGGGTCACGATACTGGATTGGATAACAATTACTTTAAGCCGAACGAAAACGATATACTTAATGAATATTTGAAAGCGGTTAATGAATTAACCATTAATGAAGAATTTAGATTGCAACAGCAGGTGGTGGAATTAACGGAAAAACAAGACGAAATTTCACTTATGAAATTAAAGCATGAGAAGGAAATGCAAGCCATGGATCATAAGCTAAACACTATATTGCAGGTTATCAGTAGAAATCCAAAACTGGCAAGAGTAAAACCCGAAGTTTTGAAAAAGAAAATCGGAACTGGTGGAACATGAGATCGTTACCTACAATGAATGAAATTAATTCATCCCCATTATTAAAAAAGAACATCTAAAGGACTATGATTAGTGATGCAACCTAGTCATTACTAAAAGCTTCTCTGAAGCTCTTAGTAACGGATTTTAACTCGCTCACGAGGTCGGTTTTGATTATACCTTCTTTCATAGCACAGGATAAAAGGTCTTTTTCTATCATAAAATGGGGCATTTTATCTATGTCAGTTTTTTGGACTTGAAGAAGAGCTTGCTGGACTTCTATCGCTTTTATTGGGTCTACCAATCCAGAATTGTCTTTGTGACGCATCATTCTTACCATATAATTTGCCATATGTGCCAGGACTGTCAACACGAATTCGAAGATTGAATAAGAAGATTCAGGTGGGTTGCCACAAATCCTAAGTTCGTTATCTATTATATAAAAAATGAGTTGAATCAGGATATAAACAACCTGCAACTAAAGAAGAACTTGATATAATAATAGAGTTACAAAGTAAGGGTATAAAACAGAAATCATAATAATTGTCTATTTAATAGACAATCCCACGCTCGAAAATGTATGTATTCTGTTTAAATTTTGATTTAAAATGGTCTATGAATTCTGATTGGAACGAAAAGTTATCCTAACATATTTGATCCATTTATCGCAAGCCAATTAATGTGATCCTCATCGATCTATTCTTTAATTTTTAAGATAGGATCTAGTATTCCATCAATAAATTACCAAAATGGTCTTGTCATTTTCAATAAATCTAATAAAATCTTAAATATCTCCCCACGAATTTTATTATGGAGCATATGCTCACACAAATAACTAAACTTAGTCAACATATACCAAACTTATCTGCTTAGAGAGTAACGTTACTGGAATTTAGAGTCATAGTATAATACTGATCGGACTTTTCCAATTTCCTGATTGATTAATCCTGAAATAATTATGAAATAACTTAATTTGGAACATCTATAATCAATCAAGTGAACCTAATACAGTCACTTAAAATCGTCCCATAATAGTCGGGGAATTGTACTTTACTTGGTCAGATATAATATCACCTGTTGATACTTAATGCATTTGTTCATCTACAGCACATTAAATCAAAACTTTGAGAATATCGTATAGTATATTATAAGTTTGAAGCATGTAGTACATGTACATTCCATCTACTAGGTTTAAGATGCTTCAAGAATTAGCATTATAATTCTAAAGAAGAGCTATTTATCTATCAGTGATCCATAATATATCGATATGATTAAATGGATTTTTTGTGCAATCCTCAAATTGCAACTGATTCAGGATATTTCCTGGATTATGGTGCCAAGCGTATCTCGTAAGTTAGTTCTCTCATGGAGGAAACATGCAGATGTCTGAGGAGAAGCCTCCAGTACCAATAGAGATCCCTTGGAAGCTTGCGTCCACAACTCAACCTTTGACTACGGGTGAGCCAAATCAAACTTCCATCTCTATGTTTGTGTTCGAACCAGATGAAGATAAATTGACTGGTGAGTTTCCTCATGAGCGACTTATTTACCTAAAGTTTACCGTTACTGTATCTCCAGCTAGCTTCCCTGATACCCAACCGGGTTCAGCTTTAGGGGAAGGAGTTCCATGTTTTCACCTACTACTCGATCTCAAAGTCAGTAAATCAGATGGAGCAACAGGAACAATTCGTCCATACTTTCATTCAGCGGCACCCCTTCATCGAACCATGGTTGAATCGGGGGTGGTAGGTGTTGACGTCTATGAGGGTGAATCGGATCAGCAATTTATGGGGAAGAGTGGGAGTCAGATGTATGAATCGTCAAGTAGCCGCTCCAGAACTACTTCAATGGGTGCAGGAGCGAGTGCTTTTCTTCCCATTCCTTTAATTCCTACTGTCATCAGTGGCTCCGTCCGAACCACATCAACAGATGTCTCAGCTCAGAGGGGAATTTCACAGGTGGTAGATACCACGCAACGTCAAGCTTCTGAGGAGCGACGCGAGCTGACAAGCCATTCAATGAAGGTTGAGAACGTTCTAACTTTGCTGAATGCCAAGTATGTTGGCACTCCGTACCTACGATTTTCACTTTCCCCACAGCCACTTCACTTACTATCTGTTGATACATCTGACCGCAATATTTGGTTCAGCCAGCTGCTTCAGCGCAGGTCTAGCGGCATCGAAGGAATTCAGGAATTTACAACAGTACTTTTGGTTCCAAAGGGTCAGGACTTCTGTGTGAACGCCAGATTGCAGAGAATCTGCATGTTGGATAATCCACCTGGCCCGTTGACATTCAGCGAGGTTTATTTCGGTAGTCCACAACAGAGAATTAGACTTCTTAACTATCTCAACCAGGCATATCCTCCAGGCACTCCGCTTGACGATCTCGATATTGATATCACGAGCACTCTCTTTCCACTAGTTCCACCTGATCCACTAATTAGACCATGTATTAGATTTTGGGCCGTTACTTTCGGGAGTATAGTCTGGGCAGGCGTGGATTCACCATCAAAAACCTGGCCATTTGGCCTTTTTACCGTTAGTAACTACAAACATGCAGCGGAAGTTTGGTTAGAAACCCTTCGAGACGAGTATGAACGTGAAGTAGCCCGTTCTCCGCTTGAGCGTGGTGTGTTGTTGGGAGACCAATTAATTCTTGATACGTGTTTTTCGTTCCATGACCATGATGGGATCACTATCAGTAGCAGCAACTTTTCTACTACCCCACTCGGTCGCATTCCATTCGATCTATCTAATATCGATCTTGGAGGAATATCTTCTATGGCAAGTACTACCGGAAAGTCCGTTCGGGAGCATGCTTTCGAACAGATCACTCGCTGGAACCTACTTGAAAATCGAATGGCCATAGTTTTGGCAAATCAAAGAGAGATCTCTACATCAGAGCTTAGGTTCGATGACGAAAAAATAGTATCACTTTTTATTGATCGATGGGCAAAGCTCGACCCGGAAAGCAAGGATAACCTTTCTTTTGACGAATGTATGAGAAAAATGCATTTTCATGCGAATTACCGCAGACTCTTAAAAGAAGCAGGGGTAACGGACCTCAAAAGTATGGCCCAAGCAATTAAGTCAGCACCGGATTTGGAGAAGTATGATACCGTGAAGATGGAGTACGATACTCTCATCAAACGGTCTAAAATCAAGGCGAAAGACAAGGCCAAAGTACTCAAGATAACGAAAACTCTTATCAAACCAGTAAAGTTTCCTTTATCCTCCAAGGATAGTGTAAATATACGGGAGGGCATAGGTAAGGCACTCCAGAATGACACCTCTAACAAGGACGCTTAGAAATAACGTTGGGTTCCAGAAGGGTCGTCAGCCGGCTTAAACTTGGGCCAGTCGTAGGGCATACAGACGAGAGCTCTACATGTGTATGGATCCAGGTCTTCGATGATCCAAACTTATACCAGCTGCATGTGAAAGAGGCAGGTTTGTTCCCTTTCGAGAGTACCGAGACACGACTATCTCTGCCTCTTGAATTTCGTACAGCCATCGCTTCGGCAACTGGACTACGGTCAGATTGGCGATATAACTATAACATTCTCCGTAAGGGTCGTTCAGTTCGCGACGCAAAAGGAACCTTTCGCACGATGCCCTATAATGGATCTATGGCAAACATCCTGATCTGCGCAATTTCATGCAATGCAATTTTTTTTGACAAGGATATAACCAATGGCGCTTGGGAGGCTTTAAGCAAGTTTGTAAGAGAGGCTAAGCCACACTTCATTGTGATGATGGGTGACCAAGTATACATTGACGAAGACAATCAGGATATTTTTGCCAAATTCCTGAAATCGCCATCTCTCGATCTCGATCTAAGGAAGGCTCTCGCAGAAAAGTACCGTGAAAATTGGTCACGAAATCTCGTGAAGGATGTCATGGCGAACGTTCCTATTTACATGATGTGGGATGATCATGAGATACGTGATGGATGGGGTTCCATGGCATCAGATAGTGAAACTCTGTTACAGCAGTACCCTCGCGGTAAGGAAATATTCATCAAATGCAAAACCTATTTTGAAGATGCTCGTGACGTATATTGGCATTTTCAGGGCTGCCATAATCCACAAAAGTTTAGTGGGCAATTGCTACCGAATTACATAGATTCTCCTCCAGTTCAGAACCAGCGACGTGCTATGCCATATGTATTCCGTTGTGGTCGGTTGATAGTATTGATGTTGGATAGTCGTGGAGAACGGGATGTATTCCGAAAAGACCTGCCTATCTTGGGATCTGAACAATGGCATTTCATAAGCGAGGTTTTTGACAATTTAGCAGAGGATGTAGATGCTCTTGCTGTAATGACGCCGACTCCAATAGCTACACTTGACCCGGAAGGACAAACTCAAAAACTGATGGGAGAACGCACTGATGATGTCGAGTCGTTCAAGAAGGGAGATATTGAAGGGCTATTCAATCCGCATTCGACCGAAGACTTTTCAGATTTAGTTGCTGCTGCCGTCGGTTCTCACCTGACGAGGCTAACTGGAAAACCAGTAAATTTAGGTTCCTTTAAAGTTTCCAACATCGACGAAGCTCGTGACCAATGGTCCCATAAATTCTCACGACCAGAACAGGCAGCTCTTCTTCGTGCAGCTGGAAAAGCACGTCTGAGTAATCGTAATGCGGGATCCGCACGGGAACTGATATTTCTTTCAGGGGACATACATGCAGGATGCATCTTTGATATTACGGTTTCAAAGCCCAGCTACAAGGCTGCATCACTCACCTCGTCGGGGATCAGCACAGTTAAGCAACGGGTTCCTACTGTTGGCTCTTTGGTGGACGAGGATTTTGACGTTGCTCCTGGAATCAGGTCTACCTTGAGGGAAGTCGTTATCGATTTCAATTTTGGGGTGGTCCAGATGATACCTTCTGGATCCGGAGCGGAGATCGTAGCTTCGCTGGCTCATGAAGGTAACTCGTTCACTGTGGGTGTGGATATTTCTGATCTCTTGTGAAGCCATTTTTAGAAAGCTTATGCTAAAAGAGATAATAACTCAGGTTGTTTATATGAAGCGATTCTGATAGAAAACCATTTAAAACATCCACCATGGAGAATCAATATAATGAATCGCTATCTCGGAATTCTTCTTACCATCTTTTTTAGCCAGATGCTAATTATGACTACATCGATCAACAATCTTCAAGCTGATTCATTAAATCCTGGATTATATTCTATCGATGAAAGTCCATTCGGAACACCTTATTCAACTTGGATTGCAAGATGGTTGAACTGGACTGCGGGCATTTCAAACACGGAACATCCTAGGGATTTCGCAGAAAGAACATGTAATGTCAGTCAAACAGGGAAAGATGTCTGGTATCTTCCTGATACTTTAAACGGTAAGATTGTTCGTGAATGTGAAGTTCCGCATGGTAAGGCCATTTTTATTCCCATTACCACAGGTTGGCAAAGTGTAGCAGAAAGTGAAGAATTTAGGGGGAAGCCTCTGAATGAGATAAAGAATTCACTAATTAAAGGTGCATCCTATTGTGATAATTATAATGTAGAAAGAGTAGCTGAAATAGATGGACACAAGGTTCAAGGATTGGAGGGGGATTCTCCGTATAGGACTAACACTACCCAACTTTTCAATCTTACCTATGGAGAGAACAATATTTATGATGTAAAACCTGAAACGTCTCCTGCATTTGCAGAAGGTTGGTTCCTATTTCTAAAACCTCCACCTCAGGGCGACCATGTAATTAAGATACATAGTAAGATATCAAATCCGTCGGATGTGAGCTGTGATTACGCCGGAGATACAGAGTGGAAGATTAAAGTAAAGTAGATGGCTGTAGCTTGGATGATATTATACGCCTTCGGTGATGGGGATTTTACAATTCCCTTAAGGCTCATCAGTGTGACTCGAATTTTTTCTATATTGCCGACGATAAATTGATTAATACTTGAATCTAACAGATAGGGTTGTCAGGAAATACGAATCCTGATGTGAAGCGAAAATCAGGTTCCGCATTTTTAGTAAACAGGTCTCTAATACTTTTATTCACTTTTATCATAATCAATGTTCTTCTAATTATTGATACTTCGATGGTAAGAATCTCAACTTTTACCGGTGGAATGTTTCCACTTGAAAACTACATGATGCTATTCATTTTAATTTATGCTGCATATGCAACTGGCAACGTGATTATTATACGATTGGTCAGCAGCCATATCCATTCAGCTTCAGGTGCCAAATCATTATTATTCAAATCCTTTTTTGTTGGACTTACGGCAACTCAATATGTCATTTTATTTATGATATTTATTCTGATTTTTCAAATTCTCACTAACAAATTTTATTCCGTATGGATTTTGAAATCCATTTCGTTCAATAGCTATGTTATGGGAGGAATAATGCTTTGTATGTTATCATACAAGCTTTTCTCTTGGTATAAAAGGAATAAGAGCGTCATATTGATTCTATACTTCTTCGCCATGTCATTGATATGCGCAAATTCTTTTCTAATGGTCTACACATTACAAATCCAGTTAGCCAGTAAACCAGATAAAATAAGTTACAGTAGGAGTCTTGCCGGTGGCTTTGCACCAGGCTCTGGAGTCTTTAAGTTGACTCAGGAATACATATTAATCATCTCATTTTCTATTGTGTGGGTTGCAACTGCACTCCTGATGAAAAGCTACACCAGTATGAAGGGGTTGGTAAGATACTGGGGAATTATGATTATATCATTAATTTATTTTACGGGGCAATTTCAGCCTTTTTTTGGTATTATAAATCTCTCTGCGATAAGCACAACACTTGGAGATATAGGATACACAATCTTCGTAAGTGCTGCCAAGCCAATAGCAGGAATATTATTTGGATTAGTATTCTGGAGCATTTCCCGAAAAATCACTAAAAAAGTAACAAAAGAATATCTGCTGATTGCAGGCTTTGGTATGATGTTACTGTTTGCGTCAAATCAATCTACAGGGCTGGCATTAACACCTCTTCCCCCATTTGGAATAATTACTGCGGCATTTTTCGGACTGTCCACCTATCTTTTGTTTATAGGTCTATACTCGACTGCAGTTTCTGTATCTCATGATTTGGTGATAAGAAAACAGGTCAGAACTTACGCTAATGAATTGGTTCTTCTAGATAAGATGGGAACCCCTGAGATGAAACAACAAGTCGAATCGTTAGTATCTCGGATATTGAAAGATCTCAAGAATAAGGCGCACTATCTAGCGGAAACCAGTGGAGTTTTGCCCTCAATAGATGAGGAAAACTTTAATGAATATTTGCAAATGGTCTTAAAAGAAGTCAAGAAGGGAAAGTGACTTAACTCGGAGTTAGAATACTTGTAATTGTTCAGTCGAATTGATTGCTAGTTGGCTGGCTGGATGATTGGATTGGTAGGTTTATGGATGTGAAAATACAGAAATTGATAGGTCGTAGAAATTGGTTTATTATTCGCTAAGAAACATGGCATATAAAACAGAAATCATAATACTTTCTATTAAATAGAAAGTCCCATGCTCGAAAATGTATGTATTCTTTCTAAATTTTGATTTAAAATTATATGACATATTGTGGCATGGAAATTGATTCAGATCCATGATTAAAGAATTTAAGAAATAGTAATCGGCAGTTCTAGTTATCGGCTTCTTGGTCAGCTTCACTATCTGATGGCATGGGTTGTTCCTCTGTTTGATTTTCAGCTAGCTCCCTACTCAGATAAGTAAACCAAATCGAGATTAATGTCTATTTTATAGACAATATCACGCTTAATTCGTATGCATATTGTCTAATATTTGAGATTATTAATGTAAATTGATGAATTTCAAGAATCGACAGATTATCGATGAACTACTAGAATGGAATAGGATTATTTGTCTATATTACGACGTGATTATTATTAGAGTGATATTGTAGCGATATTATTTTACTTTCAAAGAATTACTCTCTTGATAAGGAACAAAAGAAGTCTCTAAAGTTTGATACATTTAAGGGCTGGGATATAGTTAATGGCGTAGCAAGACTTTGTGTGATGAATTTGTATTTACATGGTATTGGTGGTGAAGAAAGTCCAATATTGGTAGCGGACGCACTAATATCAGATCCTGGCGATAGATTCGAATATGTTTTAACTAATCCTCCATTTGGTAAAAAGAGTAGCATTACTATTTTTAATGGGGAAGACGGTGGAAAAGCAGATAAAGAATCCTTAATATACGAACGTCAGGATTTTTGGGCCACTACGTCAAACAAGCAACTTAATTTCCTTCAACATGTAAAGACACTTTTAAAAGTCAAGTGGTTCTAATCTATCCCTAGGCGAGATAATAAATGTACATAGAGATGCTAGAAAAAGGTAACAATCAGGTTGAGATTATGTATCTGTCGACAAGTAGTGGGAAAATTCGTTTTCGATACGATGGTAGGGAAGGAAATTGGTACGATTTCAAAGGTGACGCTAGATTTAAGACGGATTATTTCTTAGAAAAGGGTTGGAAACGGATGAAATCGCAAACAATAATAAACGAATAAAATTATTAGCAACTTGCTTTATTGTATTAATAGAATTTACTATCTGCAATAATCATAGAAATTCTAATTATGTTCCGCTACAATATTCAATCATATCCCTCCGGGCCATTATAAAATTAGTTCTATTAAGGATCTTAGGACTAAACTATGGATTCACATTGTAAACAAATTCAATCCCTTCCGTACAAGTACAATGTTCCCCAGAGTAATCTAAGTCGAAACAACTAAAACACCGATTAAAGGGAACCGAATATATACAATGATCAAATCCTACAAACTACATTTGGTATGCTAGTTGCAATAGATGGGATCGATTCTAAAGTTAAGAAGCTTTTGTTTTGGAGAGACCTTATAGGCACAAGGCTACTTTTACTTTGTACTTAT
>Ga0209884_1000012_pt1 | contig 32446 bp, 29 predicted proteins | sample GWRWN3_30_40_FD_187221 | JGI IMG/M metagenome (GOLD analysis project Ga0209884, IMG submission 187221) | Riverbed sediment microbial communities from areas with no vegetation in Columbia River, Washington, USA - GW-RW N3_30_40 (SPAdes)... | ecosystem: Environmental > Aquatic > Freshwater > River... | reverse complement strand
CCTCTCCCAATCTTTACCATCTGTTAAAAATTGAGATAACCTTTCATCTACCATGCATTATTAATCAATTTGGATATTTTTAAAACCTACTATGGATATAAGTACTCTACAGAAATCAGTGTGAGAGAGGAGTTTCCCCTAATGATAGTCAGACTGTAGAATTTCCCCATATCGAAGAGCTTTGTTTCTACTCCTTCTTGGATTGTCTAATGATGATAAAATTCTTGTATGGTACATGCTGCATGATTAATTACAATGGCTAAACTTTTTTGTACTCAAAATTCAAAATGCATGGGAACAATATTACTAGGTAATTATTTATTAGATCTACTTAAAAAAGAATTCCTTTTTGATAGTAGGTATTTTATGTTACTGTCAACTATGATTAAATTAATCGGACAAAACAAGATGTCATTACAGGATGTATCCATCTACAGGAAGGACAAATGAAAAGATAATTAACATCAATTAATTGTGGTACGGTAATCTATTACGACTTTTTTACATTGGAAATTCAATAGACGTGCTATCCAATTCTAATATAGGGATATAAATTGAATGTGTATCATTTCCTATCTTTTCAACAAAATTATGCTCGCCCGTTAATTGCCTTAATTCTATGAATTTTTTATTTGGTTTTTCTTTTTCGACGATATAATGAACTAATGCTCCTCCCAATGCCCCCGTTTCGATAAAAAGAATTTCCTTTTCTTTATACTTTAAGTGATAAAGCATAGGAGTTAGTCCTAGGGCAGACTGAGAAGAAAATAATATCACTTTTAGCATATCGCTCAAGTTTTTGTATTTCAGAAATGTTATTGGTGACTCGTCCTTTTTCATATCAATGATAGAAATAGATACCTGAATTTCATTGTATCGTTTTAGATTGAACCAAACCGTAAATAATTCCCGCTATGTTATAATGATTAAGAATAGCATTGTATGTGTATCTAATATATTCGATGAATAACGACTAGATATGAGCTCAATAATATCAAACCACTTGATTGCTGCGGAAAAAGCGTTAGCGTGTAGAATTTGCGAAGGATGAGATTAATGGATTAGGATAAACCATAGTTCAAATATAGGGTGGCTCATAGTGACATAATATTAAGGAAATGAGCGAAAAGAAACTATTATTGGTTATCTCATTTTTGGTATTTCTTGGAATCATCTGTTATGGAACTTTTAGTTTTGGTATCAATGTTGCATCAGCACAAATACCAATAATTGAAAACTCTACTGGCCAAGATTCTCTTTCTCTTCCGGACCTTTTTTCAAAAGTTCAGAAATCGGTAGTACAGGTAACTGAAAAAGATAATTCTAATGAATTAGGATCGCGATTAGGCTCAGGGTTTGTATACGATAAGGCTGGTCATGTAATCACAAATAATCATGTCGTAGGAGATGGCTCCAATAGTGAATTGCAAGTTAGTTTCCTAGACGGTAGTGTTTATTCAGCAGATCTGGTAGGTTTTGATCAATTTGATGATTTGGCCGTCATAAAGGTAAAAAATATTCCTCCTGATAAATTGGCACCACTACCTTTAGCCAATTCCTCTTCATTAAGAATAGGTGATACAGTTGTTGCAATTGGAAATCCATTTGGACTTTCAGGTTCAATGACTGTAGGAATAGTGAGTGGTTTGGGTAGACTCTTGCCGTCAAATGGGAATGAAGAAAATCCTGGAGTAGGATCATCATTTTCTATTCCAAATATCATACAAACGGATGCAGCTATTAATCCTGGAAATTCAGGGGGACCACTCATCAATACTCTAGGTAAAGTAGTTGGAGTCAATACTGCCATATTTTCTAGTACCGGTGTCTACTCTGGAGTTGGTTTTGCCATCCCTTCTAATTCCATTAGCAAAGTTGTAACCTCGCTTATCCAAACTGGCTCTTACCATCATCCACATATTGGAATACTTGGGCTTAGTCTCAGTCCAGATTTATCCAAACAGATTGGATTGAATCAAACAAAGGGATTTCTAATAACTAGTATCACGAAAGGAAGCCCGGCTCAGAAATATGGTTTAAAAGACGGATCAATAACAACTACTATTGATGGAAGGGATGTCAATGTGGGAGGAGACATTATACTAAAGATCGATAACAGAGAAGTAACAAAGATTGACGATATCTTGGCATACCTTGAATCCCAGAAACAGGTTGGAGATAAAGTACATCTGACTATTCTCAGAGATAACTCAATTAAGGAATTAGACTTAATATTGGGAGAAAGGCCCAGTCAGGATAAGATAGACTCATCATTAAATGATTTTTCAGGCAGACTTCCACCCCAAGATGGTGATAAAAACCTTCCGAAAGATCGATATGATGAATGTGTAAGTATTGCAGGAAAAACTTTGTGTGACTTTCTATTTGGGAAATAGTGTTACTAATTAAAACATGAATTAGCAAATATATGTATACATCTTTTCAATTTTCCAACATTAATTATTATCGGCTATGTTTTATCCAGGTTTTTCTGATTTTATGTACCATTTTCCTGAACGCATTCCTAATACAATAGTTCCAATATAGTTACCTTTCTTGTACACTTTAGCAAATTCTTTCCCAATACCAAAAAATGAAAGAAAAAGGTTATCTTTTTGATGGTAACCTGATTCAATAACCTTTATACTCATTTTGGTACTTGCCTTGATTATGATTTTGCGTGCATCAGACCAACTACCATTCCATGAGATGATTTCAAAATCTCCAAAATTCTTTGATGAAATCTGGTAACCTTCAAGCCGTGCTTCAAATTCCTTTTTTTTCTCCTTTGAATATGAATTCATCCATTCTATGGCTCTGTGCCCCATTCCCTTTTCGACCCCAAAATTGTCGGTACCGGCCAATTATCTAATTTGCTGAGATTAATAATTTTAAACTTTTTAAAAATGTTAGTAAATCACATTTGAAAAATCATGCAGATGTCTACAACAGATTCAAAAATAATTTGTCATGATTGGAAGATTATTAATGTAGCCGAGAAATCTGCTAGCGTTCTTATAAGCCTAGCCAAGTCTTTAAGTTCCATACCTTGGAGATATTAAAAAACGAATGATTTAAGTAAACTCGTGTGGATAAATTGAATAATGTCGAATGAAGTCAATATAGGCGAAAGTCCTAACCATTTCATAGTTCTCGATGCAATATCAAGAGGGATGAATAATATCGATAAGATATCAAGAATCTCTAAATTATCAAAAACTGAAGTTGAATTAATAATAAGTGATCTTGTTTTTCAGAGATTAGTAATAAGTACGGAAAAGCGAGGATTCTTTGGCAGGAAAAAAAATGAATTAAAAATATCAGAGACAGGCACAAATCTTCTTGGTAATAAGAAGAAGGAATTAGAAAAGAAAGTCCAAGAATTGCATCAATACTATAATAACGGAGACAAATCACAGTTGGATTCATTTATGGTTTCAAATAGAGCATGGATGCCCATGATGTTATTTGTAGGAGTAATGGATATTCTGTTTTTTACTTCCATGATGTCGATGATGGGACTAGCATTAAATCCTATGGAAAGTTCTCTTACTGACGGTGGTGCAAGTGCTGACAATAGTGGCAATGCAGACAATACTTCTGAAGGTAGCAGTGATAATACAGATAGTTCCGGTATGGATTCTCAAGACGCTGGAAGTGATGGTGGCGGATTTGATGGTGGCGGATTTGATGGTGGCGGATTTGATGGTGGCGGATTTGACTTTTAGTCTCTTAGGCTTGATTAAGAGATAAAGAAGTAAGCTCTGAATCTTGGTTATTACAGATCCTCAAAGTTTTAATTAATATGCAATGAATTCTGTTGAATAATAATAGTAACTAAACCTCAAATTGTGAAGTCTACTATAGTTTTTTTTCAGTGGTATTAGAGGTCTTGTTATATTTTATAAGTGTCTCGACAATCCAATTTATGTCATCTTTAGTTTTAACAAGATGTGCAATCTTTATACAGTCCCTTATATCCTTTGATCTCATTTTGTGCCATACCAGAGTAGCTACCTCATCTGCGATATCTTTTGCCACACCCTCCTGGCCGAGCATGTGAATTGATATATCCCGAAAATTTTCAAATTTATATTGTTTAAAATGTAATACCATGAATCTCGAGAGCAACGGTGTAAGCATGTGGTTAGTTTCATTTGTAGTGGCAAAAACCCATGTCTTAAGTTGAGTATTTCTTGTCTTCATGTGTTTTGTTTCTGCTATTATTCCAGTCTCCATAAGACTAAGGAGAACAGTCTGATCTTTGATTGGCATATGTTCAATTTCATCGATAATCAAATATCTCGGACGTTTTTCAAATAAATAGTCGACCATCCCAGATTTGGTACTATGTGTTCCTAGTGTAAAATAAGATCGTTCAAGTTTCATGCAACCTAGCATAAATAATGTTTTTGCTGATGCAGGTGGACCGACAAGTAAGACATGAATCGGTCTTTGCGATTCAAATGATAAGAAAAATAATTTCTTTATATCATCGTATCCTATTATGTTATCGAAAAGGTCATATTGCAGAATAGATTTATTTGAATTATTATCAATTATATTCCTCTTTGCAGTTATCTCTTTTTCGATAGACATTCCCTGCTCTTTACATTTGATTTGCGTGATTATAGGTTTTCCTACAAAATCATAATGTCTAATTACGTTAATTTAGTAGACGAAAATTAAGTATAAATTTCAAATTGTCAGCAATATCTTAATTACAAATTAATTCCATTTCATCCGATTTGTCAATACCATCCAATCTTCATCTTGAAACCAAGGTAGATAAACAGCAAATATTTGACTAAAACATAGAATTTATTTTTAGTAAATTTTCTTAATCTCATCATACGATATTTAATAAATGACATACTCGCTAACTATTAGTACCTATTATTTATGGTTCTCTATTAATTGATCGATAAAACTAAGGTTACTTTTGATTATTGAATAGGTTAAAAATTGCCTTAATCATATGCTAAAACATCTATGTGGCATGCTATGGTTTTAGTCTGGTAATAAACACCTTACCGAGGTAAATTATTATAGACATTATTAACCATCAAATCACTAATGCTTCATGGTAAAAACCACAAAAATTATGGTAAATTAAGGAATGCATCAAAGGACCTTATTACGGTAAAATGGGAAAATAATCAGGTCGTAATGATTGATCAATCGAAGTTGCCAGGTAAACTAGTATATCTTAGATACAAGAAGTACGAGGACGTTGCTAGAGCTATAGAACGATTAATTGTTAGGGGTGCTCCCGCCATCGGTGTTGCAGCTGCCTTTGGCATGTCATTGGCTGCAATTTCGAGTAAAGCAAAAACTCAAGAATCCTTGCTCAAAGATCTTAAAGTTGCCTACGACAGATTAAGATCAACCAGACCTACTGCCGTTAATTTGGTATGGGCACTTGATCAAATAATGAAGCAAGCAGCTTCAAAAAATGATATTCAAGATATCAAAAATTCAATTATTCTTTCCTCTCTAAATATGGCAACAGATGATATTACAACAAATAAGAAGTTGGGAAAGAATGGAGCAGAGATGATAAGTAACGGTGAAGTAATACTCACACATTGTAATGCAGGTTCACTTGCAACAGTTACATACGGTACCGCCTTAGGTGTGCTTAGAGCAGCTAATGATATGGGTAAGAAGATAAGCGTTATTGCAACAGAAACAAGACCTGTATTGCAAGGCTCTCGATTAACTGCATTTGAATTAGATTATTACGGAATAGATTTTAGTTTGATTCCTGATACTGCCGTAGGACATCTAATGTCTAAAGGTACAATTAATCGCGTAATCGTTGGTGCGGATAGAATATTGAAAACTGGACATGTCTACAATAAGATTGGCACTTATCAAGTTGCAGCGCTTGCAAAGAGGCATGATATTCCATTTTATGTGGCTGCTCCAATTTCTACCTTTGATTTAACAAGTAATGTCAATGAAGTAGTCATTGAAGAAAGAAACAAGAATGAATTGATGCGAATGGGGAATAAGTTATTAGCTCCAAAAGGCATCAAAGTCTTTAATCCCGCATTTGATGTAACCCCCCCAGAACTGATAACAGGAATTATTACTGAAAAAGGCATTTTAAAGCCGCCCTACGAAGAAAGTATAGCTAAAAATATCTAAATTATGGATAAAGTATTTAATCTCTAAAGATATTTTTATTATTGCATGTCAAAAAGTATTAGTCAGGAACAGGTATTTTCTGTGCTAAGGAAATGCATGGATCCCGAGATTCCCGTTAACATTGTTGATTTGGGTTTAATTTATGGTGTAGATATAAATGAATCAAATGATGTCGATATTGAAATGACTATGACTACAAGAGGATGCCCACTTCATGACACTTTAGTTAGCGATGTTAAGAGATACATAGGAAAGATAGACGGTGTAGGAAACATCAATGTCTCAATAGTTTGGGATCCTCCATGGAATATAGAAAGGATAGAACCTTCAGTGAGAGAAAAACTAGGGTTTGGAAAACCAAAGTTGAGGTTTCAAGTTGATTATGAAAAGTACCAACCATTACTTAAAGGTAGGGTGATTACTCAAGAGGATGGTTCGTTGATTCTTGAAAATGAAAAGGAACATAGATTTATGGTAAATCAGGCAATTGTTGATTTTTGGAAGAGCTGTGATGGAACAAAAACAATTACTCAGCTTGCAGACCATTTTTCATCCAAACTAGGATTGCCTAGACAACAAGTCGAACAAGAAGTAGTTCAACTCGTACAGCAGTTACTCGAATCAGAATTATTAAGACCGCAACAATAAAAAAATATATATTGTGTCCCAAAAATAGTATCGTTTCAACAATTTCTACGTTCGATAAAGTGGTCGTAGAATTAGGAATTGGTGACGGTCAATTATTGAACAAAATTATTGAATACGAAAAAAGTCCAAATACATGCTATGTAGGTATTGAGATTGATCCGAATCAAATTCAAAAGGCTCGTGATAAATTGAGAGGGGAAAATGTTTGCTTAATTAATGAATCCTTTGAAAAAGTGCTCTCATATTTTCCAGATAATTATGTAGATCAAGTTATTTTTGTGCTTCCACCTCCAAGTTATATAGACAAGAGCATGGAGAGTGAATGGATCTTATTGTATCAGAATATCTTGAAGAAACTAAAAGAAAAAGGAATTTTTACTATTGTTACAGAAATAATTAACGATTTGCTAGAACCTGTATCCGACGAAGATTTCAGATCATGGAAAGATTGGTTAATTTCCAAGTTTGTTACTATTGGTTTTAAGATTAATGATATTTTTGAAGATAGCCCCAATTATTATAGCTCTCACTTTTTAGAACAATTTAGAGGAGACCATTTAAGAATAAAATTAATTACGCTAATTTTAGAGAAAGCTGGTCCTAGAATAAATTAAGCTAATTACCTTTGTTCAAGCCTTATTCTTATGTAGTAACATGATGTGATCATTCATACAATGTCTTGAACAAAATGTTGAATAACAGTTCACATGATTGCATGGAATTGGTTCCTCATGATTAAACTTTTTATTACAGTACGTGCAAAAAGATTCTAGTTTCACTAATTTATAGTTGGCAAGTGTACCTCCACAGTTTCGTTTCTCTTTAAACCATCTTATGTCTACATTTTGTTTTTCGGCATAAGTCATAACGATATCAAAAGCTTCATAGAAACCTTGCGCAAAAAATTCTCGATAGGATAATTTGATACCCTTTTTTCTAGAATCAGAAAAACAGACAATCCACTTTTCGTAGGGAACGATACTATTTTCATCGACGGCTGGAACAATTTCCCTGCTTCTTTGTTCATTATGATTTTTCAATTAATTAAACAATATTCATACTTTCAAATATATTTTTATTTGTATGTCAAATTATTTCAGTTTTGTAGAACATAAGGATTGTAAGTAATAATTTTATGTGAATTTTTTGTGAGGTTTATAAGAACCTATTATTAATAAATGCTAATTGGAAAAAACCTGTGCATATTGCGGCAAGCTTTTTCACGGAGAAAGTTGGCCTCACGTAGAAGGAAACTCAAATTTGGGTGTCATGAAAATAGAAAATTTTTGTTGCCAAGAACATAGAAATTTATTTTTGGAGTCTACATAAATATTACCGTTTACTTTCCAAAAACCTGACCAAGATTGTTTCGCATACTACCCAATAACCCCTTTCTACTCTCTTTCTTCTTGACATGCTCAAAACACTTTTCACATAAAGATCTCAAATTGGAAGGTCTGTTGTCTTTCAATGAACCATTAATGTGTTCAAAAAAGGGACTATTACTTCCTCTAAATTTAACAGAACACTTTTGACATCTATAATGTGACCGTTCTAGAACAGTTTGTCGTATACTGAGGGTTAAACTTTCATACTTCTTTTTATCAATATTCCCACCACTATTTCCACCGCCAAAAAAAGACAATGTTTTGTCTACCATAAAGCTAGAAATAACTTTTGCTATCCAATTTCTTTCCCTCTATTTAAAGAAAAGTGAAACATGTGGATTAAAATATTGACTTTGGTAAATTCGCCTACCCTGAGAACTCTGAATATTTGATAAGTTACGCATATAATGTAATTTATTCTCGATCCTTGCCCTAACGAAGTTAGATCCTATAATGTACTAAACAATCATCAAAATACATTTCTTATCTAGTGACATATCCTGCATGTCAGAAAGATATGATTTCCTAGTATATGTTACTAGTCCTACATTACTAGACTTTTAGAATGGCGTGACTAATTCAAATGGAATATCATAATTTTCCATCTTACATACGGATCCGGGCATACATACCACACCATATACAATTACATTATTGCATTCCACAGTCTTTCCCTCATTTTGTGAATTATTGTCACACTTGTTAATTTGTTGCCTTTCACTATTTACTTGTGCTTTAGTATTTTCCTCTTTTTCTGTATTCTCTGCCCTAGCTTGTTGTATTCCATTGGATAGTACCGTGGAGATCAATGTCATTGTAAGTGCCGATATTAAGATAATTGCCATACTAGTATTTTTCATTAACTTATTTTTTTATACATGATATATTAAAAGTGCGTTACAACAATTGGTAAAAAAAGATGAGGATCTTGTTGCTAAATTTGTATGTGTGAATTTATTCTATAACAAATATAGAAAAAGTTAAAAAATACACTGAAAAGCAAATTATCCGATTAGAAATACTAAAAATGGACCGAGTGGGATTTGAACCCACGACCACCTACGTTTCCTCTGTAAATGCAGCACAATTCCATTTACATGCAAGGCAGGTATTCTACCAGACTAAACTACCGGCCCCACAAAAAGAATATTTTCCTGCTTGATAATTTAAGTGCTTTTAATTAATTTGCGTCATAAATATTAAATTTCATGTTACAACTTTTAATAATTTCCCCGTACGAATTTTATTCCATATTTTAGAAATCAAATATGTTTTCACTAACTTTTTGGTAACACTTACCAATTCATGGAATAATATTAAAAAATAAAAAGGATTTCAAGTAATGATATTCATCTCAAACTTGATAAATAATCATGAATACGAACTTCTATGATTGTTATCTATAAAAATAATTTGGATAAAAAATAACACAATTTTTTAGTTTTAAATAACGATATTATAATTTATGTTCTGGATGTAATAATGTCTTAAAGCAAATATTTCCTAGCCATAATATGTTTTACACTGACCAAATCCTGTTTCCCTGAAAAAGAACATAAATAAATTGGGATCATTTTCATTATCGCTGCGTTTTCGTTCCTATTCTTTGTATGTAAAAAAATATAAAGTTAATCTTAAAAATTAAATACAGAATAAGCATACTGATCTTTCCATTTCAATTCGATATTTATCAGAGGCTTGTTAACGCTACGGAAATGACCTGTACAGTGTAGCGAAACTATAGAATAGAATAGGCAATTTAAAAAATTAGTATCAATTACTGGGCGCTTGTGAGATCAACTTATGTCGTAATTAGTAGTTGATTTGTTATTAGAGTTTTCATGTACTATAGGATAAAAAATGGGAAATATAGAGTAGCAAGATTGCATATCGATTCGAGATTTGAATAAAACATGTGATGTATAGTGTATCTTTAAAGCCACCTGAGCTACGTGCATATTCTGAGTAGTAAAAGCACGGGAATGTACAGAAAATCATGAAACAATGATGGGCGTCTTATTTGTACAGAATATATTCATAGATTTGTAACGCAATTAAAGAATTGATAATTGATCGAAATACTTTTAGCACATGTATAAATAAGTTGGAATATGTCCGCTCTGTTGAAAGATCGTGTTTGGGTTATGCTATCAGAGGTGGCGAAGAGAGGGGTTTATCCCTTACATGGATCTAGATTAGGAATTTATAGAATACCGGTTGACATAACAGAGCATGCTGATATTAATGCCATAATGAATAGTCTTAAGAGTTCTGGATTTAAGATTGATTCGTATGCTGATCGGATTTATGTTACAGATAGATGGACAGAGAACGGTATTGATATCATAACTCAACAAGGGCTTGAAGCAAATTTGGATATAACTGTTGAAATTATCACTGGGGACGTTGTAGATATTATTTATCAAATTAAACCCTTGGAAACCTTTGGGGATCACTATTGGATAAAAAATTATAGGCAAAAAACAGATACAAATGCAAAAATAATTATCGACACAGTAATATGGAATACAAAGATTGGTGATAAACTAATAGATCACTATCAAAAGTCACAAAAATTATCACCTGATGACGCAATAAAAAAATTGGATGAAATGACTCCACTAAAAAAGAACCCAATACCTAGAAATAGTTCCTCTATTGCCCAAAATCAAGAAACTATCGATAAAGCTTCACCTAAACCTCAAGTTCAAGCAAATGCACCACCTGCTACACCATCCCCCCAAACGCCCCCAGCAATGAAAGGTGTGGATACAACCATTTCACTTGTTGGAACAGGAAATTCATATTCAAAGATAGAAGGTCCAATAGACCCTGAATTCAAAACAAAACGTCAGGTAACAGGAATGTATCAAGGAATAAAGGTGTGGGGTCCTGTTGATCCTCCAGGACAACTTGGCATTTGGGGAACGGAGGTTACAGTAGATTTTGATATTTGTATTGCTGATGGCGCATGCATTGAGGCTTGTCCCGTAAATGTATTCGAATGGCTAGATACACCAGGACATCCTGCCTCAGAGAAAAAACCATTCATGATGAGAGAAAAAGACTGCATTTTCTGCATGGCATGTGAAAATGTTTGTCCTCCACAGTGCGTAAAGATATTTCAAAAAAATCAATAGGGCCCTGAAGCTTGCAGTGAACCTATAAATATTTACTCGTACATTTTTACAATAGGTAGTGATAGAAGATAATATCAGAATTTAGCGGATTTTTGTACTATATTTTAATGGCAATTGCTTGGATAATGACAGTTTACACATTGAATTTTAACTATTTGAGTTACATGTCAACAAAGAATTCAGAAAATCAGAAAATTAAGAAGAAAATGAATTATACTGTTGCAACTTGCCCACTAGTAACAATCCAATTGCCAATTTACAATGAAAAATACGTAGCTACACGTCTAATTAACGCAATATGTAGCATGGATTTTCCAAAGGAAAGATTGGAGATACAAGTTCTTGATGATTCAGATGATGAAACTTCAGAGATTATTGAAAATTTAGTTAATAGTTATAAAAAAATTGGATTTAATATAGCAAGCTTTCATAGGGTAAATAGAGCTGGCTACAAGGCAGGAGCTCTTAAAGAAGGATTAAAATTTGCTAAGGGAGAATTCATTGCTATATTTGATGCAGATTTTATTCCTCCAAGTGATTTTTTAAGTAAAGCTCTCAGCTACTTTGATGATTCAAAGATCGGGTTGGTTCAGGGAAGGTGGGGTCACATTAATGAAATGTATTCAATATTGACGAAAGCTCAGGCAGTATCATTGGATTTCCATTTTTTTATAGAACAAAAAGCCAAAAGCCTTACACACCTTTTCATGAATTTTAATGGAACCGCTGGAATCTGGAGGACGTTATGCATAAAGGATGCAGGAGGGTGGCATACTAGTACCCTAGTTGAAGACTTGGATTTGAGTTTCCGTGCACAGTTGAAAGGTTGGAAGTGTATATTTGACGAGGATTTGGTTGTGAATGCAGAACTGCCTGTTCAAATGAATGCTGCAAAACGTCAACAATTCAGGTGGGCAAAAGGTTCTGTACAAGTAGCCAAGAAACTTTTGATCATTCTATTATCCCATAGAAAACTTCCCATAGATACTAAAATTCAGATATTCATTCAATTGACCAAGCACATTATTAATCCTCTATTTCTTATACAATTTCTTATATTTCCCATTCTGCTAGTGGTGAACTATCAGATTTATGATACTGCTTGGGCGCCAGCACTCGGCATTGTTGCATATCTTCTATTAGGACCGGCGACATATTTGATAATGATTAGAAAAATTTGGGGGGAGAATTGGAGAACTAAAGCACTTCAATACTTGTTCATGATATTCTATGCAACTGGAATTTCCATAAATAATTCAGTGGCTATATTTGATGCAATTGTCGGAAGAAAGAATGAATTCTTAAGAACACCAAAATTTGGAATAATGGAAAAAAATCAAGATTGGCGTAATAACAAATACATTCTACCATTTACAAAGACTACTTTATTGGAGATCTTTTTTGGTGCCTATGGATGCATTACAATAGCGATATGTTTGTTATCCGGATATCCGATATTAGTTCCATTAATCGCCCTACAAACAATTGGATTTATTTACGTAGCGTATCTTAGCATAATCCAATCGAAAAACAATAAAAATAAAACTAGTCCCTATTTAAGACCATCAACTAAATATAATCTACAAAAAATGTAAGAATCAGGAATCTAATCACTTTCTACTATTTATGAGTAACGTATTGACAAATACTATCAGATGACATATCAGGCTAGATGACCCCTGCCTCTCTCAGTTTATTTGGGAGATAGGTGTCAGCTAGATACTTGAATCCATATTTGAAAAATGCGTCCAATTCGCATTTTTCTTTTTGTTCTAGAAATAAATTCAATTCTCTCTTCCATCGTTTATCCTGAAGCCATGGTTTTTTCTTCATATCGTTTGCCCTGTTTATATCTTCTGGAGTGGCAGCAAGTCTGGCAACTTTTGGTATATTATATTCATAAATATCGGAAAACATCATCCCCAACACCTTTGAGTTTGGCGTTACCAATCTGTCACTATCATAACTTAATGATTCGCTTCCAATTTTGTATCGTAACGCAATTCCTAATCCCCATGGATCTGCATCAGCAAAAATAACAACCGGTTTCTTCCATTTTTCATTTAACATTTTAACCATCATTCTTGTAGCGCGATCAGGCTCGCCTGAACCTGTCAGCAATATTGCATTATATTTTTGTATAAAACCAGATTTTCTGATATTATTTAGTACCGTGTCTTTCTCGACGACCATGACAAAATCTGCCTTTACTTTTACAATTTCAAGATCGCGAATATTTGTAGGTATTAGTTGGGAGGTTGCCCTGCTCCCAAGATTACAATCAATTAAATCTCCACCCACGCTAAGAGTAATGGGTCCTGAAATCATTCCTTTAGGTTTGGAAGTAACAGAAAATTCCTCTCGTGGAACATTTGTCAAGAGCTCGATTGCTTTTATTGCATCATCAGAATCATCCTGACCGCTCCAGAATTTTTGTTGATTTTTTTCATCCCCAACAGTGCTTAGAGTAGCATAATACATACCTCTTATAGTACTTTCCATTTCTTCGTCCAGCAATTTTCTTATTGCATTTGCCATGACTAGGTATTGTGCAAAAGTTGGTATCTTTTTTGAGCTATTGGGACCAATTTGAACTGTCTTGTTACCGATCGTAAGCATTCGCTTATCATCAGACCAAACCGTGTTATCATACCCAACTTTTGGGATTTCAAGACTTGGCATAATACCTTCAACAAGAATATCGTCTCCAACATTTTTCATGATATTCCTGATTTTGTTAATAATTTCTTTATGTCGTGTATCTTTTGGGGCCATGTTCAGTTACATATTGTTTTTGGTCATTTTGCCTGGCATATTAATTTTAGCTATTTTAATTTTGTTACCATGTTTTAAAACACTAGTTCGGGTATCAAATTTGTTTAGTTTATGCTTATTTCCTTTACCTTTATCAACTATCTTCTTTTTATTGCTCACTTGATTTCTTTTTTGACTTGAATCTGGAGTAATTTGTTTAGGAATGTTCGCTAATTCTCCGCCAACATATCGTTCCGCCATATTTTGAAATGCCATAGACAATTTTTTTGAATCAATCTTTATTGATTCTGATATTGCATTAACTATGAAGGGAATATAGTGCTTGTAGAGTCTTAGTTTGTTTTCGTCCTCCTTTATCTTTAATTCTCTTCTAATTTGAGCACTTACTTTTCTATAAAGATCAGATAAGCATGATTTCATATATTTTTTAAGGTCGCCTTCTGAAGCGATGCTCTCCTTACCTGCCGTCTTATACGGTATCTTGGTCGAACATATATGAAAGAAAATGTGGATTGGAAGATATTCTACTGTCCTGTCAGATTTTGTTTCTACATTAGAAAATTGTTCCTTAACCTCCTTTTTTGAAATCCCCATTTTATTTATTCCTACTTCAGAAATTACTTCTCGTGCAACATCAGAACCTTCATCATATAGAAGAGGAATTTTGTTAGCAAATCTAAACAGTTTGAATGAGGGGATATCTCCACCGTATGCAATTCCACATTCTACTATTGTCGGTCTATTGTTCACAACGCAAATTCTTGAAGAATAGGCCGTCAGTGCAGGTTTTAATATCTTTGCAGATAAATGAGTCTGACTTCCAGAGTTGGTCGTTTCCCTATTCAAAATGATTGAATACTCAGAAGTCATACCAACAATAAGGATCTTTTCGCCTATTGGGCTCAAATGGTCTGTATTTGGAGATTGAAATTTCGTATGTTTACAAACATTTACGACTTTAATCAATTCATGTTCATCATATTTGTCTGCCTGTTTTAGGGGTATACCTGCTTTCATAATGATTTCTTTTGCCCTATCAGTAGACATTTTTTGAAATGAATTGCAAAGTATTCCTTGCAAAGTGGTTTTTTGATTCATAAAATTTAAAATGGCTTTTTTTAAAGTTTTAAGGTCCATGTCCGATGGATGTGGTAATACTTCCCTTGAAGGATTTGGCATGATCTCTGTTCTTTTTTTAAACGTTACCTTTCCTTCATCTGTTTCAAATATGATGACCGCATATGGATTTACTATGCTTGTTTGACTAATATAATCATAGATTTTATTTTTTGTTATGGGCGATAATTTTGCACGCAGAATAGCTTCAACCTTAAAACCGGACTCGCCTTGTATTTGTGATTCTTCATTCTTAACATTCTTTTTAAAGAGAGTGATTGGTTTATTTGTTCCTATGTCTGTTCTGAGATCAAAATAGTATTCCGATTCTTCGTCTGATTTGGACCATACTTTCAGAGGATGATCTGTATCCTTAGTTGAAAATGCTGCTATCATCTTCAAACCGACTCCAAAAAGACCTCTTTGTTGCTTTTCAACATATTTTCCAGAAGTTAAGAATGAACATACCGCGACAGGGACTTTCTCTGCGGGTATTCCTATGCCATTATCCTTACAGGATATGGTCCATAGGTCATTAAGGGGATCAAGGAGCTTTAATTTTATATGGATAGTTGGCAATATGTGATTTATTTCGCAGGAATCCAATGAATTTTCTATCAACTCTCTTACTGACATGTAGAGGATACGTTCGCCAGTAAAACCCGCAAGAGCAGAATTATCGACAAAAAACTCTGATTCTGCTTTTTTATTATAATAGATTTTTGATTTTTGCTTTTGAGGTATTTGTAAAAGAGTTTTTACCTGTTTTGTTCCTTTCTCTAAGACTTCGGTTGTAACTTTTGATGTCAATTGAGCAAGTTTGTACGTTACTAAATTTAACTTTTTATCAAATATGCTCAGATCGTTGCGATATTGAATAAAACAGGCTTATATTGTGGAGCCATATGGTGTCGCCTCGTTTTTTAGTTTGATTATTCTATGAGAGTTGAATTGCAACAGAAATCTCTTTTTACCTTTAAGAACCACTATAAAATCAGAACCCGTGCCAACAATTTCACCGCCAAAAAGGTCTTTAATACTCATCTGACAGTATATTTGTTTATCACATATTAATATTGAGACACAGCTCAAATCCTGCATTTCAAACTGTATTATCTTAGGTAAAAATAATAATTCCCAACTACATCTTTACCTAGTTTATGGATGTTGAAAGTAGACTTGACCTCATATTAAGAGAGCCTACAGAGGAGGTTGTTGAGGTCGAAGAATTAAGGCAAATTTTCGAAACTAATTCAAAACCTCGACATTACATAGGATTAGAAATTTCTGGAAAACTTCATTTGGGAAGCCTCATTTTAACTGGTTATAAGATAAATGATTTCATTAAGGCGGGAGTAGATTGTAATGTATTTCTTGCTGATTGGCATACGTACATTAATAATAAGTTAAATAATAACTGGGAAAAAATAATTGAGGTTTCCAAGTACTATGGTGAGGCGTTCAAATTTTTTTGTCCGGGCATAAAAATCGTTTTAGGATCAACACTCTATGATAATTATGATGATTACTGGAAGAATTTTATGATCTTTAGTAAACACATGACATTGTCACGAACGTTGAGAGCTCTAACTATTATGGGCAGAACAGAAAAGGAAAAACTTGATTTTTCACAATTAATGTATCCTTCTATGCAGTCTGCAGATATTAAGGCATTAGACTTAGATATTGTCCATGCAGGAATGGATCAAAGAAAAATTCACATGCTCGTAAGAGAAATTTTTCCCAAATTGGGATGGAAAGTACCAGTATCTGTTCATCAGCATTTATTACCTGGCTTAAATGAACCGACAAAATTTGCTCTGGAAGGAGGAACCGAAGAGGATTATAGGATATCAAGTAAAATGAGCAAAACTAACCCATTAAGTGGTATCTCAATTCACGATTATGATAGTACGATTAAAAATAAGATATCAAGAGCTTACTGTCCTATTGGTGTATCAGAAAATAATCCCATATTAGAGATCATTAAATATGTGATTTTTCACAAATTTCCTCAATTTCAGATAGAAAGACCTAGTAAATACGGCGGGAATATAGTATATGATGATTATGAGAAACTCGAATACGACTACAATCAGAAAAAGATTCATCCCAAAGATTTGAAAGATTCTGTTTCCATATATTTGAGTAAAGTAATTGAACCGGTTCGTAATCATTTTAGGGATCTGAAGATATTAGATGAATTTTAAGATCATATTATGAGCCACAAAGGAATAAATTAATATTAATTGCCATATTCATGATATTTTGAATAATACTTGCGATATACTTATCAAAAATGGGAATGCTATTATTCCCTTTAATGGTATTGTTAAAACTAATATTCTTATTGAAAATGGAAAAGTAAAGGCATTAAGAAAAACAATTGGAAATGTAAGTACTGATAGAGTAATTAATGCAGAAAATAAATACATTCTCCCAGGAATTATTGACCCTCATGTCCATTATGGAGTTTATACTCCGATAGATAATGCTGCTATAACGGAATCCACATCCGCCGTGACTGGTGGGGTGACGACAATTATGCGAATGATCAGACTCGGCGGTAGCTATAAAAAAATTATGAACCATCTTAATGTAAGCAAGGATACTCACATAACCGATTATGCAGTACATGCTTCAATTCTATATCCTAGTCAACTTAAGGACATGAGTTTCCTAAAAAGTATAGGAATTAATTCTTTTAAAATATATATGAATTTAGGATCTGATCTAAAAAAAATTCTGGCTGATTCGGATCCAGGCAATAACTCGCTTAAAGAAATTGAAGTAGATATGACCGATAGGTTACTAACTGAAATTATAAAGAATGGTTCAGCCTTAAATTCCATAATATTAGTCCACGCAGAGGACCATGCAGAATGTTCTAGAAATATAAAAGAAATGCGCAAGATGAATGAACACGTAGACTCAGATATCCTCAAGTTATGGTCGTCATTAAGACCAGAATCAGCAGAAATCAGTTCAATCAAAAAAATAGTGAATATTGCTTTGAATTATGAACCAAATCTGTACTTTGTTCATATTAGTTCATCAGAAGCTCTATATGAAATTTACAGAAATAAAAAATTATATAAGAACCTAAAAATTTGGATTGAAACGTGTCCTCATTATCTGACACATAGTACTGATTATGATAATATTAAGGGTAAGGTAGTCCCACCTTTAAGATCAAAAGGAAATCTTGTAAAGTTATGGGATGCTATAAAATCTGGTATTATCGATACGATAGGAACAGATCACGTTGCTAATGACCTGGAAAGAAAAAAGGCTAATGGAAATTTTTGGAATGCACCTTCGGGATTTTCTGGACTAGCTACAATGCTTCCAGTAATGCTAAGTGAAGGAGTAAATAAGAAAAGAGTTGATCTTATTAGAATATCTGAAATTTGCAGCGCGAATGCTTCAAGAATATTTGGACTTTTTCCAAGAAAAGGTACCATTATGGAAGGGTCAGATGCCGATCTAACAATCGTCGATTTGGAAAAAGAACAAACGGTAAGTCCTGATATATTAAATTCTCATTCTGACTATACTATATATGATGGTTGGAAGCTAAGAGGATGGCCTGTAATGACTATTGTGAGGGGCAAGACAGTAATGGAGGATGGAAAAGTCGATCAATCATATATTGGTCATGGTAACTTTATTGAAACAGCTAAAAATTCTTGAAAATTAAATAGATGAACTTATGCAATTGTAGAACTACAAATCATTTAAATTACTATTGTTATCAATATTCACAGTTTTTGAAGAATATTTTAGAAGTACAAGATGTCAAAAAATATTTCCCAATAAAGACAAATATTTTTTCCTTTACGAATTTTGGTAAAAAAAATTATAAAAAAGCATTAGACGGTGTAAGTCTACTCATTCCAGAGGGACGAGTTTCCGTTTTGGTAGGTGAATCAGGTTCTGGTAAGACTACATTGGCTAGAATAATCTTGCGCGCTATAGATCCAGATTCAGGTTCAATTATTTTCAATGGTAGTAATATTACCAAAAAGACAGGTCGAGAACTCAGGGATTTTCGCAAACAGGCACAAATGATTCACCAAGATCCATATAGTTCACTTAATCCAATAATTAAAGTATTTGATATCATAAAAGAACCAATTGATATTTTTTATAAAAACTACTCAAAAGAAGAACGTACTGAAAAGATCCTGACTGTTTTAGAAGAGGTAAACCTTAAGCCATCCTCAGAATTCACTGAAAAGTATCCCCATATGTTATCCGGTGGCGAAAGGCAGAGAGTCGCTATTGCCAGATCCCTAGTTATCGAACCTAAGTTAATTATTGCGGATGAACCTGTTTCTATGCTTGATGTTTCAATTAGAGCACAGATACTGCAGATAGTAAAGCAATTAAGTGTTAATCGTAAAATAACCATTTTCTACATTACACATGATCTGACAACATCAAGATACATTGGAGACGAGATCTCCGTCATGTATGCTGGCAAGATAGTTGAAAGTGGATCAATAGATAAAGTGTTGTCGAATCCCCTTCATCCATATACCCAAGCTCTGTTGGATGCTGTTTCTGAACCTAAATTTGAGAATATTGACAAAGAAAAAATAATTAGAATAAAAAATTTTGATTCAGTGGCTACTGAACACGGTTGTAATTTTTTCAATAGATGTCCGTATAGTATGGACATATGTAGGAAAGAACCAAAGTTGGAAAGGAAAGAACAAAATCATAATGTATCCTGCTTTCTACATGATACAATATGAAGTTAGAAATAATAAATTAAATTTTAATTGTTTCTTGCAAAATTAAAAATGTTTATCTAGATTTGATGTTAAAGCACTTGGGCCGGACTAAACCAATGCACAAAAAATAAAAAACAAAATGGTATTATTTTCTAAGGACATCCTTCCATCTTTTGTATAAAGTGGCCACCTTGCTGTATGCTGTCTTCAACTATTTTAGGTGCTTCTTGCACGTGACAAAATTGACATTCCTCTTGCGTGATTTTTTGTCCATCTTCACCGGCATTTTTCAGGTATTCCTTCCCATATTCTATTGCTTTTTCATGTGGAGTTGAAGCTTCCACTATAACGTCAAAATGCATAATCTTTCCATCTTTTTTTGTTACATATGTATCGTATACTGCACATTCCATGGCAATATGGTAATAATAATCTCTATTTATTCTATTCAATGTCTGCAAAAAAGGACATTACTGTCAATACACGCCCATGATTATTATAGTCCAGAGGTACTATAATGATTGTGCACTTAACTAGAGAGGAAGAGGATGCGCTAGATGAGAAGCATGGTCAATCTATTTCAATGGCATATAAGATATTATTGTCAATAGGTAAAGCAACCAATGCAGAAAGACTAATTCCAGTAGACTGGGTCCACCTTTCTGGTGTAAATTATAATACAATAGGGGAGGCAGGAGTCAACTTTCTTACAAAATATAGTCAAGAAGCACGTTTTGTAGTTCCCACTACAATAAATCCAATGGGATATGACAGTCAGAAACAAACGAAACTATCTAATAATTTCAAAAGACAGCAGGGTGAAATAGTCAAAGCTTATGAGAAAATGGGATCAATTCCTTCTTTTTCTTGTATCCCATATGAAATATTTCAATTACCAGATAGGGAACACAATGTTAGTTTTGCAGAAAGTAACGCAGCAGTAATGGCGAATTCTGTGTTTGGTTTACTTACCAATAAAGAAAGTTCCCTTAGTGCCTTAGCAAGCGCGGTAACTGGTAAAGCGCCTTATTCAGATCTTAGAATTAACAGGATAAGAAATCCAAAAATCAAAATTAAGGTAGAAACCGAGCTCAATACAGAATTGGATTACGGAGTTTTGGGATATTTTTCTGGCAAATCTGTGAAAGAAAGCTGTGTCTCTTTTGGCGATTATACTAGTAACATAGACATGTATAAGACCAAATCTTTGGCGGCTGCATTGGGTACATCGGGTGCATGCGGAATGTTCTCTAATAAGGTAATAAATGGTGAGAGTATATCATTTGGCAAAGAAGAAGCAAAGTCAGTAATGGATGAACTCAATACTACTGAATCCGGAGATGTAATTGCGTTAGGGAGTCCTCAACTTGGAATGTACGAATTAAACTTATTATCAGACATGATTGGTGATAAAAAATTTTCCAAAAAATGTATGATCTTCTGTCCACGTTCCATATACGAGAAGGCTTCAAATTCAGGAATAGCTCAGAGACTTGAAAATGCCGGAGCAAATTTGATCTGTGATGCTTGTACGTGTTTATCACCCCTGTTAACCCATGAAGAATATGATGGTGCAATAACAAACAGTGTCAAAGCAGCTCACTATCTCAACAAGTCTAATGGTGTATCAGTATGTCTAGATGATCTGAGATCAATAATTAAGGAACATACAAAGTAAAGAAGTTTACCATGAACTACTCTATAAAATGTAAAGTAATCGTAGGTGGGAGGGCAAGTGGAAGGCTTCTGGCAACAAAGCAACCTATCAACTTTCTATCATCAGTAGATAGTTCTACCGGATTGATAACAGACAAGAATCATGATTTGTGTGGACGTTTTCTTAAGAACCGCGTTTTAGTTTTTCCGTATTCTGTTGGAAGTAGTGTTGGTGCTTATTCAATTTTTGCCTTGAAATCCAATAGTGTGTCCCCGTCAGCAATAATATGTACCTCAAAGACTGATATAACAACTGCATCAGGATGTGCAATTGCGAATATACCACTGCTTGAACTGTGGAGAGACCCAGATATTCCAGAAATTGAGAATTATGATGAAGCAATTATAGATGGAATGTCGGGAATCCTACAAATCAAAAAGGTTTAATTCAATTGACTAATTTCATTGAAAAGGTGCATGGCATTTGACGGGCGAACGGATCCTAATCAAGGATATGAAGAAAAAAGTCCATGCACCGTTATTAATTTTGGAATTTTGAATATGGAATATTCGATTAGCTACAGCGACTAATTAAAAATAGAAATTCAATTAAAACCTCCATACCTCAAGTTTTAATTATTCTTGAATCTCATGATTGTTGCATGTCATTACGTGGAATTACTGTTGCCATAACGTCAAGTCGAAGAGCGATTGAACTTGCGAACATAGTTCGAAAATTCGGGGGAGTTCCCTACATAGCTCCAACCATAGGAATCATAAATAACATTCCTCAGATTTCTTATGGCAATAGATTTATTGAAACAATCGTTCAAGAGAATATCCATTTTTTCATTTTTATGACAGGTGTCGGAGTATTCAATCTTTTTCAAAATCTTAAGGAATTGCAGCAATTAGAAAACGTGATTGAAAGATTACGTGATACTATAGTTATAGCAAGGAGTAACAAGCCAGCTATGGAATTAAGGAAATTCGGTATAGCGACCAACTTTGTTCCCAATATGAATACGCTTGAAGGAGTATTTGACTTGATAAGAAATTTTGATCTTAAGAATAAAAATATTGGAATATTATGGCATGGCGACTATTCTGATTTATTTAAAAGAAAACTTGAATCGTTAGGTTCAAAAGTGTTTGAATTTTCATCTTATTCTTATTCTATAAATCTTGAACAAGAAAATGCAAATATGCTAAAAGAAATGGGATATGATTACGTAGCACCAACTGAGGAGAAAATTAGAAAACTGATTGAAGATATTATGTCAGGCTCTATAGATACAATCACTTTCACAAGTCCACCTGCAGTTAATGAGTTCTTTGAATTCGCAAGAAAAAATAGTAAGGTCGATTCACTAAAGGATTGGCTAAACCGCTATGTGCTTGTTGTGTCTGTAGGACCCTCTACTTCAAGGAAGTTAGAAAAATTCGAGATAAAGGTAGATGTTATGCCCAGTACATATAGAATGGGATCTATGATAAAAGAATTAGTTGACTTTATTTCATCATATGATTAGCCGATATCATTTTTTATTGAAATGATAACTCAATTTAGATGTAAAATTGATATGAGAATCACGTAACATTTTTTATCGGGTCTGTTTAATAATAAACAGATTGTCTAATTTTTGCCCTGAATGTGGTGGGGAACTAAAGTTGGATACTGCTACTAAAAATTTCATATGCAAAAGCTGCGGTCTTTTTGCTTCCAGAGAAAAAATGGATGAACTAAGAGATAAAACATTTAGAGATGAAGGTAATGATAGGAAAAAATATCATGATGACTATCTTGACTGGTGGACATCTTCAAAGAAAGATAAGCAGAGAATGTAGGTAGAAAAATTAGGAATTAAATTCTAGTTAAGTAGGAGCGTCCTCTATTCGTACCATGTGATCTTCCTTTCTTGTTTTTAAGGCGGTCATTAGCTCAGTCTCAATAATCCTGGGCAATTTTCTTATTTTGTTTACAACTATATCACGCATCTCTTCCAAGTCTCTTGCTCTTATTTTTAATAGAAGATCAAATCTACCATGCATTTCGTGTATTTCTAGGACTTCCTCTATAGTTGAAAGGTTATTTGTTACTTCATCGGCAGTTCCTGGTTCTATGTTTATGCCCATAAATGCAAGATGATCATAACCAAGTTTATTGTTGTCTAATGAGATAGTAAATTTTTTAATTATTCCTGCAGCAAGTAGCCGCCTAACTCTTATATGCACAGTGGCGTCGGATATTCCAATTTGTTTTGCGATTTCTACAAATGGTAGAGATGAGTCATTGTTCAGAATGTTAATGATTTTGAGATTAATCTCATCAATAACATCATGGCTTGCGGTCAAATCAAAAATTAAGTTATAGTTATATACTTAAATGCTTTTAGAAAAATTTTAGCGTAATTTACCTCTAACGACTAGATTCCAAGATAGATGGTAAAAAGTATTAATGTTGACTCTCCTTAGAGAATATTTATTGGGATGTCGAAACAATGTGGTAAGTGCAAGAAAAACAATGCAATTTACTTCAGGCAGTACTCTGGAGAACTATTGTGTAAGAAATGCTTTATCAAATCAGTAGAATATAAAGCCAAAAAAACATTATCCAAATTTTCGATGATAAAACATGGTGATAGAGTGGCAGTTGCTGTATCAGGAGGTAAAGACAGCCTTACACTCTTGAATATATTAAAAAATATACTCAGTGGTGTAAACCCTGAGTTAATAGCCATTACTGTGGACGAGGGAATTGAGGGATATCGTGATGAATCTCTGCACATCGTAAAAAATTTTTGTTCGAATATAGGTGTTGAAAGTAGAGTATTAAGTTTCAGGGAACTTTTTGGTTTATCAATGGATAAGGCAATGGAAGTACGACCATCAGATAAAATTTCATCTTGTTCTATATGTGGAACCTTTAGAAGAAGGGCGATTGACTTGCTTGCGGAGTCTTGTGGGGCGAGTGTAATCGCAACTGGACATAATTTGGATGATTATATTCAAACTTTTTTTATTAATTTGTTTGCCGGGGACGTTGAAAGGATTGGTTGGACATATCCAGAACCAGTGGAATATGGAAGCAGTGGCCTAAAAAAGATTAAACCTTTAATGGAGATTTACGAGAAGGAACTTGTACTGTACGCCATTCATCTGAATATCCCTTTTCAATCAGAAGAATGCCCATATAAAGACGAAAGCATAAGAAGTGCTTTTAGAAGCCACTTGAACAGCCTTGAGAATATTCACCCGGGGATTAAATATAATGCCTACAATTCAATCCTAAAGATTGCAAAAAAAGTAAAGTCTACAACTAATGCTATTAATCAAGAACGCAAACAGTGTTTAGTTTGTAATAGAGACTCCTCAAACAATATATGTTCAGTATGTCATACATTGAGTCTGTTAGCTAAGAAAAATTAGTTAATAGATTAACTTTGGCTTGAGTAAAGAAGACAGAATTCAATTTTATGAATACAGGATACACAAATATATCTAAAATTTGTAATATTTATCGCGGTAGTAGGGAAGATTGGGGTGTTAGCCGTACCCCACACCGGAAATCGGCTTTATGCTGGGATCAGTAACTACTGGGTAAATCTTTAGATGTGAAGTTCCTGCTAGCTTTGCTGATATGAAACCACGCCGTGTCGGATGGGTATAAGCAACAATATATGCGAAGGCATGTGCTTGATTGTGAATTGTCGAAATGGATGAGGTCCGGGAGGGTGCAATCCTAAGGCAGCATATCCATGCTAGCACGTCTACGTGATTGATCTTGCAGAGCTTGAGAATGGACTTTGCTTCTATAGTGGTACCGGTAGGCTACTACCGCATTTAATTGTTACATCGTTAACCAATTGCTCATAACCAGTGTTTTATCTGTAAAAATCCCTCTGGTGCTTCACCTTTTAGTAATTTAATGAGTGAAATTGCTTGGGGAACTGATAATACTGGTTTATGAAAATGATTATCTGTTCCTATTCGCGGACATGCAACTTGAATAAAAGCATCTATATCTTGAAAAGATAATAGACGTTCATCTGTAATTTCAGTCATAGCGATTAACAAGATCTTTTTCCTTTCTTGTTCTAGCAATCGTTTAAGTTCTAATGCCTTAATATTTGCAAATTGTCCTTCTTTCAAACCAATAATTATGCCAATAGTTTTCGCATCTTGCGCTTTATATATCGACAATAATGCTTTTTTTTCAAGTTTTTGTGCAATATTACTAACCTCTGAATATTCATTAAAGTAAGGATCCAACATGAAAGTAGGTTTCTGAGTAACGATTGCAATACTTGCCGAGTGAAAGATACTCTGTCCTAAAAATAGGTATGCGTCCACTTGATCCTTGGTATCATGAACTGGGTAGAACTCGCAACCAAATACTTGGGCGTCATTGAGATGGCCTTTACCTCTGCCAATAATTACATCATATCCATGAAATTCAAAAATCTCCTTTACTTTTTGTACAGATTGAAGATACTGACTGTTAGTCACAAGAGAAATTTTCTTAAAATTGTTCTTTCTTAAATCAATTGCACATCTTTTTGCAATTTTACTAAAATCTACATCATCAAAAGCATCTACCATTATCACCTTATCTCCAAACTTCTCCATTGATATTGTGTGTCCAATGTTGAACAAAATGTCCACACCTAACATTTCTGCAGCATGAATATTGAGATCACATGACCCCCAAGAAGTGTCTCCAATCACGTAGACAGGGATATTGTATTTCTCTGTTAACTTGTGTGCGCAGCTTTGAATTTTCTTTAGGATTCCATCTGGACCGTCTAAAGCAATCGAGCGTGGCTTTTTTTCACTAATTGTGGAAAAAATCTTTTCCTCATCTATATGAATCAACTAACTACTCATCATTCAAATCAATAAGTCTAATTTTAACATATAATTTGATTCTGTAAAATATAATTTAATTGCAAGGAATGATCGAAGTTAATATCTACTAGTAGTGATGATGCCTATTGAAACTAACGACAAAGCAGCTCAGAGTTCATGATTTGTAATACCATGATTAATATGTGATAAGCAGATTATAATGTTCAATAGGTTAATTTGTTTCTCTGTATATCTATAGAGTAAGTGGAACTCGAGAATTCTGGCAATTTCATATCATCCCGTTCAGGTATAATAGTAATTCTGTCCCTATCAGGTCTAACCGAAATGCTGATCTTATTTAGACCTTGGTTGGTACTAATAAAATGATCAAAATTGAGGTTGTTAAGATCCGATCTAATAGAGTCAGGTAATTTGGGCTCAAGACAGATATTATTTTTAATCATGTTTGGCTTTATACCCAACATTAATTCACGTAGCGCATAAACATATAATCCAACGGACCACGCTTGAAGAATGCATGAATTAAAGGGCTCTGGTCTGTCACCACGATATGTCTCCGCGTACATGCCATTTTCAGAAATAATACGATCAGCCATTACAGAAAGATAGTCAAGCGCCTGTTGAGTTCTTTGGTTCTTTATTTCACTTATTGCGGCCCAACCAGTGATAAGTGGCCACACAGCACCGTCGTGATAAAGTGTAGGATGATACTTTGAATCCAAACTACTCAACGACCTGATACCCCAAGATGTAGTCATATCATCCTTTTCTAATCTTTCGAGGACTAACCTTGCCTTATGCTGATCCTTTACTACTTCAGTGAGCAAAAGTACCAATGGATTTGGACGAATACTGCCATCTTTAGTCAAATCCTTGCGAATAGTATCATAGTAAAATCCGAGCTTTGGTTCCCAATATTCACTGTCAATTTTGCTTCTTAGTTTTTGAGCAGATGAAAGCCAGGTCTTCTCGTGCTCCTTATCATCAACTATCTTTGCTAACTCGCTACCTATTACCAGACTTTCATAAAATAGTGCTTGCACATCATTGGCACTTTTCCTTCTATCAATATGATCCATCCAAGTCGAATCTTGAATTGGTAATTTCTCAGCAGTGCCTGAAAAACCGTGTTCAATCAATTCATCATTGTCTATATCTTTAAGGAAGCCTGAATTAACCAAATCAACTATGGACTCCCATCTTTTAGTGAGATATTGAGTATTTCCAGTGCCATGGACGTACTCACGAATTGCCCACGGAAACAAAAAGGTAGAATCTGCAGAACCGTACGTTGTATTGTGAAGAAATGTTCTCCCACTAATAACCATGGGCAATTCACCTTTCACTGCACCATTCTGGTTATGTTTTGCCTGACGTTTCAAAAAATTATCAATAACGCGTAGGGAAAAATCATATTGTCCCATCGATAAATATCCTCTTAATGACCACCCCGTATCACGTGCCCAATAATTGGGAAACCTTGGGAGTCCAGCACAAATGCCTTCTCCAAGGTTATCATAATTTGCCTTCAGGTACTCAAGTGCGGTCTTTGCCTTTTTCAACGCCTTTGCCAATTTAACAATTATTGAACTTGAAATCGAACTAGATGATGCATGATTTATTGTAAAGCTAGATCTCGAAATAGCATTGTGATGATTTTTTGTTTCTTCATATAGTCGTTGATAATTGTCTCTCATGTTTTTGTATTCATTTAAACAATCTTGTGCACTTGTAAAATCACCAGTACCGATTAATGCTATTTCCTTAGTCACACCCTCTTCAAGCTCTACATCATAAGATAATTCCAAATCGTTATCAAAAGAATCTGTTAGTATTTTGGAAGGTATCAAATTCTTTGGAGAAATACCAATAGTTCCAAAATAATGTGCAACACCTTTTTTTGCAATGGTTCTAATCTGTAGACAATTCTCTGATTTATAATATTTTGAAAAATTACTTTGAGAAATTGCTGCTAAACCATAGCTGGTAATGTTACCATCTATTAGGAAATGCACTCTGATTTTTTTAGTTAGTTGCTTTTTTTTATCTTGAGTGGAAAGCTCATTAATTTTTTCAGAATCAAAATTGAGTATCTGGATAAAACCTTTATTTTCAATTGGTACGAATAATCTCCTCTTAACATGAATTCCAGCGACTTCGTGATGAGTACAAAGGCTGCCATTATCATGCCTCGATGACATGACAAAGTTTGGAAGTCTTTTTCTAACGCCTTCATCTACGGAAATTTCCACGATGATTCTTCCAAATGCCCTAGCTGGAGGTACATATAATCCGCCGTTATCATATCTTGCGCCCATCCAAGTCCAGTTTGCTGAAATCGCCCCACTGGAAGAACAGACTATGTAGGCTTTCCTACCTGAAAGTACTAATGGGGAAGCAAAATTCATAAACATAGTCTCACCGTAAGTTTGTGTATCTGATTCTTCCGGCAAATTGGATGAAATGATTACTTTTTCCTTCCTATTACCTATATAATCCATTAATGTAAATGGAATTATTATTTGTTCAAAACCTTCAAGTTTACTCATTATTGTTATTTTATGTTTTTTCTGATCTTCCAACTCCATACCTGTTACCAAAAATCTGGCACTTTGAAACGGCTTGAACTGAATTGGTCTTGTTTCAGATAATGCTGATGCATTGACTATTGTGTCAGATGTCGCTATCTGAATGGATTTTTTGGATATTGGTAATTCATCTACATAAATATCAAGAGAAACTATGTTTCCACCCAATGGAACAGGGGGATTAATAAGCGAGAATATGAAACCATTTTCCTTGACATTCTCGTTCATGACGACCGCATTTTTAAGACTTCCTTCAACATATGAAAGGACAGTATGAGTTTTGTCAAGCGTTCTTGTCATAATGTTTCTCCAAATCGTCTAAAGAAAAAATATTCAACACTCTTCTTATTAATTGACAAATTGACCTTTATTAAAACTATTGATCGAAAAATTTGTATGTATAAATAAGTTTATAGTTTGTTTAGTATTATTTAACAAGGATTTAATGAATTGGTACCGTTAGTATAAGGGGTAATATATTGAGTGGGTAAAATCAAGATAGGGAATCTTGAAATTGGAAACGGGAAGCCAAAGATAATGGGAATTATCAATTCTAGCCCGGAGTCCTTTTACAAAGAATCCATTTCAATAGATAAGAAAAATATTTCTGAAAGGGCAAGAGAAATGGAACTAGAAGGTGCTGACTTAATTGATATTGGAGGAATGTCTACCGCCCCTTACCTTGATACTCTGGTGTCTGTGAATAAAGAGGTAGAAAGGATACAAAGTGCAATCAGTGCTGTAAAAGAAGTATGTACTATTCCTCTCTCAGTGGATACACCACGGGCCAATGTAGCTGAGGTTTCGATTGAGATGGGGGTCGATCTAATTAACGACGTAACAGGGCTCAAATATGATGAGAAAATGAAATCTGTCATTTTTTCCTCGGGTTTGCCTGTAATTATCGGAGCTTATGGAAATAAATCGACCACTTATAACTCAGGGGATATATTTGAAACAATCGGCATTTTGCAGGAAAGTATACTCTTAGCAAAGGAAAATGGCATAAATGAAGATAAACTCATTATTGATCCATTAATTGGATTTTTTCGAACAGAAGGGCATAATCCGTTTTTTACAAAGATATCTAACCGGAAATGGTACGAAAGAGACTTAGGAATAATATCGAATCTAAAAAATCTGTCCATTCTCTCAAAACCAATTTGTATCTCAGTTTCACGAAAATCGTTCATAGGTTATTTATTTAATTTGACAGAGTCAGAGCGTCTTATACCATCAATTGTTTCTCAGGTTACCTGTGTCTTAAATGGAACGGACATAATTAGGACCCATGATGTTAAAGAAACAAAACTTGCGCTTGATATGCTGAAATCATTGTCCAAACATGTCTAATTGAATATTGCAGAAGGAATTCTGTTGATAGAGTAGTGGAAAGAAACTGATCAGAAGAAAACGCTTATAATCCCAACGTAAATATAAAAATCAAGGAAATATTGGAAGTAAAAGAAGGTTTAACGTTTGATGATGTTCTCCTTGTTCCTAAACGGTCTCCTATAATTTCAAGATCTCAAACCGACTTGAAAACGAGATTATCCAGAAATATTTTCGTGAATATTCCATTAATTAGCGCGAACATGGATACCGTTACTGAATCTAATATGGCAATAGCTATTGCAAAAGAGGGAGGAATAGGCATAGTACACAGATTTATGACAATAGAAGATCAGGTCGACGAAATATTAAGGGTAAAAAGATCAGAGTCCGTAATTATTGAGCAACCTTATACTATTTCGCCTTCTAAAACTGCAAACGAGGCAGCTAAGATAATGCAGGAGCTTGGAGTATCAGGTCTGTTGGTAATGGACAACAATACAAGAAAATTGATAGGAATAATTACTAATAGAGATATCATGTTTCAATTTGACAGAGATACCAAAGTGAGGGATCTCATGACAAAGGATCTTATTACGGCAAAAAAAGGTATTTCTATTCAGGAAGCAAAAGAAATTCTACACAAAAATAGAATTGAAAAACTGCCTGTAATTGATGAATTAAATAATGTTGCCGGACTCATCACAAGTAAAGATATACTAAAAATGGAACGATATCCATTGGCCTCCAAGGACAAGAAGGGCAGATTATTGGTTGGCGCCGCCGTTGGAGTCAAAGGCGATTATTTGGATAGAACTGAAGAATTGCTCAATGCAGGCACTGACATCATCGTAGTCGATATTGCACATGGCCATAGTGACAATGCAATAAATGCAGTACACATGATAAAAAAAGCGTTTCCAAATTGTGAACTAATTGCAGGAAATGTTGCGACCGGTGAAGGAGTAAAAGACCTCATTAAAGCGGGTGTTGATGCCGTAAAAATTGGTGTTGGTTCTGGTTCAATTTGTATAACAAGGGTTATCACTGGTTCCGGTGTTCCACAACTCACTGCAGTTTTTGATAGTGTTAAAGTTGCAAAGGATTATGATGTGCCTGTGATCTCTGACGGGGGAATAAGGACCTCTGGTGATGCTATTAAAGCTTTAGCAGCAGGTGCGTTCACAGTAATGATTGGAAGTCTTTTTGGAGGAACTGATGAAAGTCCTGGCAAAACAATAGTAAGGCATGGAAAAAAATTTAAAATGTATCGTGGCATGGCATCTTTTTATGCGTCCCTAGGAAGAAAGTATAGAGAGGAGGGATCACAGGTGATAGACGGAGAAGATCCTAATGACTACGTTCCTGAAGGCGTTGAGGCAATGGTACCATATAAGGGAAGCGTTACTGATTTAATAAAGCAATTTGTTGGTGGGATTAGATCAGGTCTAAGTTATTGTGGGGCAAGAAACATTGCTGAAATGCAGCAAAATGCAGAATTTATAAAGGTTACACCCGCAGGATTTATTGAAAGTCAACCTCACGATGTAGATGTTATGTAATGGCATCATTTGATAGTAAAAATTTTCACGAGAGTCATCGGATTAAAATTACTGAACTTGGAAGGTCAAAATTTTAGTGGTTTCAACACCCGCTTGTGATGCAGTAGCTAAAATTGTAAAAGCTCCAACCGCATTTTCGCCGATTTTAAAACTACGCGTAAGATTACCTTCTGTTCCAGTATAATTTTTTACGGTAATCCCTATAGGATCCTTAATTGTAAGTCGTAGAAATACATGGTCAAGTTCTTTACCAGTAGCCGAATCGGAGGCAACTACAGTTACTATTTGGCTTTCTCCACGAGTAATTGGATCTTTTGCCACATTAATGTCAAGGGTTATTGTTCGTACACTCTCATTTTGAGAGGCGTTGGTCTCAGGGACGTTTAGGGAGGCGTTGGTCTCAGGGACGTTTAGGGAGGCGTTGGTCTCAGGGACGTTTAGGGAGGCGTTGGTCTCAGGGACGTTTAGGGAGGCGTTGGT
>Ga0209884_1000011_pt1 | contig 32872 bp, 40 predicted proteins | sample GWRWN3_30_40_FD_187221 | JGI IMG/M metagenome (GOLD analysis project Ga0209884, IMG submission 187221) | Riverbed sediment microbial communities from areas with no vegetation in Columbia River, Washington, USA - GW-RW N3_30_40 (SPAdes)... | ecosystem: Environmental > Aquatic > Freshwater > River... | reverse complement strand
AAACTTGTAAGATAATTCGAAGAAATCTACGATACTTTTTGTTTTTAGAATTTTCATCATCATTTTGTTACATTCATCATTTGAGATCGTTCTAATACTTTCGATAAAATATCGAGTAAAAATAGGGGAAAAACAAAAAATTCCAACTTTACGATTATTTAATTTTATTACATTCGTTTTCCCAGTACCTGGGGCCCCACCCTTTATTCTAACACATAAGCCTCCATAAAATTCTGAAAGTACTGTTCCAAGACCTGTATTACATTCAATCTCAGCTTTATGAGCTATCTGAGCTGATTCCGTATCCGAAAGACCTAAAGACAGGGCATTATTTAGTGCATAAGACAGACTCAAAGCTGCAGAACCACTAGTACCAATTCCATATCCAATTGGCACATCAACCTCATGGTTTACTTTGATATAGTAATTTTTATCTGCTCTCTTTAAAAATTCATTAATTACGAATCTTGAAACTATGGCATCTTTTGAAATAATGCCATTGATATGAATTACGAAATTATTCTTTTCATTATTATAAAGCTCGACTGTACTTTTAACCCCTTTACTAATAGAAATTCCTACTCCCAGTGAACCATGATTAAGAACCAGTTCGTCTTTAACCTCACTATAGAATCCAGTAATGTGACTCGGACTGTATGCCTTTGCAATAGAAATAGCAGGAGTTATTTCCAAAGTCATTGTATGCTATTATATAATATTTTGAAAAATATAAGAATAATGTTTAATTAATTTATATGCATTTAAATATTATATGTTTCAAAATCAACGACGCTTGCAAAAAATTGGAAGCAGTGTCTTAATGTCATTGCCAGCAGAATGGATAAGGACAGTTGGTCTAAAAAAGGGTGATATTCTGTCTATTGAAATCAATGATGATAAGTCAGTAACGATATTCCCTGTCAGTGAAAGAAATAGTCAGGGTAAAGAAGTAGCAATTCACCTATTTGATCTTTCGCATGACAAATTAATTAATCAGATTTATGGCGCATATTTGTTAGGATATGACATCATAAAGATTGGGGGTAAAAATCAAATTAATTTTGAAAATAGGGAAATCATAAAAAAAGCCATGAGAAATTTGATTGGTCTAGAAATTGTTGACGAAGATGGACTTAATATGACTATTCAATTTCTTCTAGATGCGCACTCTATGAATATTTCAAAAATATTGAAACAAATGAGCTCTATTGTCAACGGCATGCACAGAGATATAATTAATGCCATGAAAAACAAAGAGACCGATATCGATCTTCTTGTGAGGGGAAGAGATGATGAAGTAAACAGACAATATTTCTTAATTGTACGACTAATTAGAACAGCTATGATGGATCGTAGATTAGCTTCTAGTCTCGATCTTAGTAATATCGATATACTAGACTATAGAATTGCAGCAAATCATTTAGAAAATGCAGGAGATCTTATTTCTAAATTATCCTCACAGTTATCAGGGTTTTTTGATGAGATAAAATATGAAAAAATTATTGAGGCAAACTTCATAATTTTAGAGATGCAAGAAAAATCAATATCGGGATTCATCACTAAGGATACCGAAAAGTCCTCTCAAGTAGTGACTCTCTTTAATAAATTCAATACAATATCTAACTTGATAAAGAATGATGATATCAAACTAGAAGGAAATTATCAATTTTTATTAAAGATGATAAATACGATATACATAATGGATGAAATAGCTAAATGTTGGGTTGATATTGCAGATTTGATCAAGCCGATATATTCAATTAGATAGAAAAAATTTTAGGATTTTTTAATATTGATATAAATAAAATAACTAACTTTCTAGCTTTTTAATTACATCATCAAAATATCTTAATGGTACTATTTTTACTGTGTTGAATGAAGAAATTCCCACTGCAATACTTAGTTCCTCTATATCATGTGCATTTTTAGCCTCCAAAATAATAATCCATTCATGTTCAAGAACCGACATGTAAAAAGCGACGACCCTTTTAACATTGAATCTTGAAATATTTGTTTTAATTTTGTTCTTTATTTCTTTAAAGATTTTTTTACTTTCTTCATTATTTAATGGACAAGTTTCTGGATTGTGTACTGCAAATACTCCAAACAATGAATCTTTACTCGACTTCATCTGGTCTACTATCTAATTTGAGACTTAAATGAGTTATTAAGGGTCTACAGAATTAAGGTTAATTGCTGACAATGCATTATTAAAAAATATGTTTATCATGATTCATAATTGTTACAAGTGCTGCGCCTTTTGCAGCGAATTCTGCTCTTCTTTCAGATTTATTGTCACTTCCAATTATTAATACATCGTCCTCTTCTGGGCTTAAGCCCTCTACTAATAAAGTATGTAGTTTTTGCTCTTTATGAAGTGCGTCAAAATTGGTATTTGGAATCATAAATCTTTTATCTTTAAAAACTAAGGTAGTAGCGCCTAGTGCGTTCATTTTTATCGCTGCGTCCCGTTGTTCTATTCCTGTTTTAATAACGTAGCTCATTTGCTTTAGCAGGATCGCATAGTTAAATTTACCTAATGCAATCGAACAAGTAGAAATCCTCATTTCAGCTGGCATTGATAATACTAGCTCTGAAAGTAATTTATTTCCCTTTTCGCTTGTTTTTGTTCCAGTCTTATCAGTTTCAATAAGATCATAGATCTTTAAGTGTTTGACAAGTGTTTTTACTGTTCCTTCACCCAAATCTAGTTTTTTACACAGGGTATGCCTACTAACATGTCCTCTTTCTTGAATGAGTTGTAATGTCTTTAATACATGCACTGTCTCAAATGAAAGAATACGACTTGGTGCAATTCTACTTGCCACCTTTTGAAGTGTCCTGACATAGGTATGCATTACATTTATGGTAGTACAGTTAAATGTCTAATTTATAGAATGTCAAAGTCAAAATTGGCTTTGTTGGATAAACCAACCAATTATTTATATATATTAGAAATATTAATGAATGAGATGTCATACACGAGACAATTATTAATAGAACGATCAGATATTCCCAAGGTAGCAATAGGCGTATTGGTTGCAATTATGCTGTTTGGATTATTTGTATCAGGATTTGACCAAGGACAACTTTTTAGTTTGGTTGAAGGGAAAGAAGCTTTTGATAATAAATGGTTGCATGAATTCGTGCATGATATGAGACATGCCTCTGGATTTCCATGTCACTGACAGTTAACCGGATAATGAACTAACTATGAGAACATTGCCTTTTCTTGTCGTTACTATTATTTCTGGTGCCATAGCAGGCACAATTCTTGGCATAATTAATCTTGCTGTAGTCGAACCATTTATTGATAAAGCAATCGAGTTAGAAACACAAAATGATATTGAAGCAGGGGAAAATGTAAATACGGATGAAATTGCTGGCTACCGAATTTGGCAAAAGAGTGGAGAAATTGTTGGAGGAACTATTTATGGTATTTCACTATCTTCATTATTCGGCATTGTGTTTGCTTATTCAAGAAATTCGTTACCAACTAATAATCACAAAGTGAAGGCATTATTCCTAGCATCAATAATGTGTTTTGTTCTATTTATAGTTCCTGCATTAAAATATCCCGCAAATCCTCCTGCTGTCGGAGAGCCGGAGACAATTTATTATCGTCAAGGCTTGTTTGTAGCATTTCTTGGCATTTCAGGACTTAGTGCACTGGGTGTGACGGCTATGTTGTTTAAAAATAAAAATCAAATAACGTCCAAGAAAGTTGCTATTGCCTGTACCATTTATGGAGCTATCATGATTGTATCTTATTTAGTCATGCCTTCAAATCCAGACAAAATATCAGTATCAATGAATTTGATTGAGACATTTCGATTTGTTAGTTCACTAACGATAGTAATGTTTTGGGGAATCCTCGGTGCAATATTTGGTACTCTATGGAATAAGCTTGAACCTCACAAGTTTGAGAAAATAACAGCTTTCTAAAATTTACTTTTTGATTGTTCTATCGCATTAACAATATAATCAAATATTCTTTTGGCACTTTCAACAACTGGTTTAATATTTAAGAGTATTTATTCGCTATTGGATTGGAATAACTAATTCTTTACTTGAGCTTAAGCTTGGTTTTTTAATATAGTGTTATATATTCTGAAATAGTAAAGATACAATGTACTATAGCTTCGAGTAATGGAATCCAGTTTATGATTTTGCATGACAGAATATTTATATGGATTATAATACTATCATTCTCATATCTAGAAAAACTGTTTATGGCAAATGTCCAAAATGTAGGACTAAGAGTCAACTTGAGGTACTATCAAGTAATCCTGGAAATGAGAAATTTAGATGCAATATGTGTTATAACAAATTTACGATGGATGAACTTTAACAATTAGTATCCATTCAATCAGAATTCTATGTTTTCTTCGATTATTTGTGATTTCTAAAGAACAAATCTTTCTTTAGCTTCCTATTTATTATAAAAACACAAGATATTAAGATTGAAATAGGTGTACGTCCAATTTAAGATAGGTTTGGATACTGTAGATGGATCTTTACATGATATAAGAAAAAATTCCCTTACTAAAAATTCCAATGAACATAATAGTGATTTCTCTAACAAAAGATCAGTATATGATTCATCCTTTCAATATCCTGTAAAAATGGGAGATGAATATGACGTAATTATTCAAGATATGAGTAGGAACGGTGATTCTGGTGTTACACGGATTAAAGGACTGATTACTTTTGTAAGTGGAACTAAACCTGATGAAAGAGTAAGAATTAAGATTACAAAGATAGGAAAAGGATATGCTAGAGGACAGTTGATTGCATATCTAGATACACAAAAATAAAGAATCTTGAAAAATATCTTTATGGTACAGGGTATGATACACCTTCTAGAAACCTGATATTCTCAGACTTTCAGACTTTCATTTACTTATGTGACTACACTCTGAACATGCACCGCTTTCAAACTCTAACCATCCCCACATTTAGAACAGTGAGTTATTGTTTCCTTTTCTTTTTCTTTTTGAACCATCCTCATATTCTTCTTGGCTAATTCATCATCTCATAAACTTGTTGCAAAAGTTCCTCACTGCTTACGGGTTTCATCACGAAATGTCTTTTTCCCCTTAAAGGGAACACTTTGCTATTTTGAGTATTGTAAGGCTCTACGCTACTGAGCGCTGTGATAAATAGGGTCTTGATGTTCGAATCCCTTGATTTAAGTTGGTCATATAATTCAAAGCCATTAGTTTCTGGCATCCTAATATCTAATATTATCAAGTCATATAGATTTGGTTTGAATTTTTCCAAGGCCAAAGCCGGATCTGTAAAGCAATCTATATCGAATCCATAATTTTCGAGCATCATTTTCAAAGTCCTGCCTGCGTCTTTTTCATCATCGACTATCAAAATCCGCTTCTTCACTTGAGCCATTTACGCCACTTTATTTTAAGTCACAGTAGGATAATGCTAGCCTGAAATCAGCGGCGCTTTTGTAAAGTCCGCTTTGCTCGTATCCTATTATTTTATCCCTGCATATAGAATATTGCTCATACCCTGCTTCTGTATATGTTAGTCCTGTAAACATCAACAAAACTATTGCCATGGTTATTGCTACCGATATTAGTAATATGGACGAGGTCTTTGGTTCTCCATGTTTTGACCTTGTAATTTCTTTTGTTCTCAGGGCAGGGGTATCTAATATGATACTCAATTCAGAATCTCCTTTTTCATTTCTCTGGAAATCATAAGTTATTTATGGCGATACAAGCACTTTAATCCTAGTAAAATCGCTTTTTTATTAATATCAAAGGTTTGATATTTTTAACGCTTAAATTTTATTTCTTCCTATTTAGATATGTAAAGGATTGATTTTCCTGCATCATTTATTTGTGTGCCCACACTTCAGACATGCCCTCAGCGCAACATTGTCAAAGCCTTAAGTGGAATAACACAAAACCCAATCGACCATTACACGACCAATTTTGATTTGGAAATTTCAGAGAGGTAACTAAGGTAAGGCAAGTTCTTATATTTAGTAGCGCAAATCTGATTACTCCTAACGCCGATTTGTATAGGCCGGTGGGATTCTCTCGGTTTGTTTCCAGTCCCACCGGTTGAAATTAAATTATCTGATGGGTTGGCAACTAATGGAATTGGATAATGAAAGACGTGAATTAAGAGAATAAAGATATTTTGATGAAACACTTTAGAGTTCGGACAAAAAATAACGACTTCGATTCATAAATTCTTATAACATTCTACCCAAGCCATTTTATAGTATGTAGTACAGGAAAATTAATGAAATGGTCTTGATGATAGGGGAGGCTTAACCTTCCAGTGTCTGCCAATAATAGAATTGTTAGTATCGTAGATGATGACCCAGGTACCACTATTTTTTTTAATGAGGCTTTACGAAGTATTCCAGGAATTACGGTATTTACTTTTACAGATCCTATTTTGGCACTTGAGCATTTTCAAGATAATGGATATGCTTATGTGGCGGTAATATCTGATTTCAAAATGCCTGGCTTGAATGGCATGGAATTCTTAAAAAAGATAAAGGATTCGAATCGGTTTGTGAGAACGATACTAATGACTGCATTTGAAATAGATGATACTCTATTTCATGAATATACTAAGAAGAAAATTATAAATGGATTCCTTCAGAAGCCAATAGGTTTACACGATCTTATTAAAGAGGTAAATACCCAGTTGGATTCATACGAAGTCCAAAAAAAATATCCTTCCTAAATAGTCATCGTCTTCTTCCATTAACTCTCGTAAACTCTCAATTAGTCTATGAATACCAAGATTCCCTTACAAAACTGCCGCGCTAAATCATTTCTATTTTGGAGTTTAAGTTTATTGGAGTTTTAATCCATTTAGTGACATATATGCCGCTTCAGTGTTTATTTTGGTTTTTTGTCTAGTCCCAGCCGACCTCGTATGGATCTTCAATACTTTGATCATTGCTGTCGTAATAAATTACACTTGCAACTGCATTTACAGCCTCATCATAACTATTATGATTGTTATTGCCACTGAACAGGGCATGCACATAACCGCGATCTGCAGGATTAATAAGACCTGTTGGCAATACAAGGACAGCACTTATTGAAGCAATCAAGAGAGCAATCGACATTAGTTTCTTCTTTGTATTCATTGCAATAATCTTTTGAAACAATATATTTAACTCGTGGCTCATTATTTTATTGCTGAATTTACTCATTATTTTTGTAATAAATAATTTATATATCAATCTCTTATCCAGATCAATAAGAAAAGTGTAGATTTTAGATAACCAAAGACTTGCAATTAATATCAGAGGATTTTGCTTTCCGTAAATTATTTCACCAGACCATTCAAAAATTCTACTGAGGCAATATTCGAAATACCTTACCCTGTCCTATAGATACTACGTACAAGTAACCATCCGGACCTACTGTAAGATCGGTAATACCTCCAAATCCATCACCAAATACTATATCTTCGGCTCCAAGATTGACCGGATTCTCAATAATTTTTCCTGCAAGGATCTCAGGAAGTACAACATCGTTCCTTTCATTGTTTAATTTAAAGTGGTATATCCGTCCGTTGTGAGCGTCGCCAACAAAGATGTCATTTCTATATTGGGTTCCCAATTTGTCGGAATCTAAAAATACTATTGACGTCAGCCCTGTACTTTTACCCCAAACTACTTTAGGCTCGTCATATTTCCCCTTACCATCAAATGTTACCAGTTCGTCGATATCAAATTTTTGTTGCGATGATGAATAACCGTAGATCTCATGCCAACCACTATTGAATCCGGGGTTTACTAGGTTTATCTCATCTCCCTCATGCGGTCCGTTCTCCGTATCCCACAAGGAACCCGTTATAGGATCAAAATCCAATCCAAAACTGTTCCTGATGCCATACGCATAATACAATCGTAATGGCATAGCATCTCCCAATATCCCTTGTCCAACAGGATTTCCGTCTTGCGTTATCCTTAGAATACCACTGCGTCCATCAGCAGGTATTCCAGCAGCAAAGTTTTGAGTCTGTGTTGCAGGATAAGACGGGTTAAATGAGCCGTCTATATCTCCGGCTGGTATGTAGATGTTTTGGTCAGGACCAATCTCTATTGCTCCTCCATTATGTCTTGGGCCTGGACTAGCAGGTAAATCCAAAAGAAGTACAGGGTTTACAAATTTATCATCAACTAATTCATATCTATAAAGTCGATTTCCTTCTGGTGGTTTACCATTGCGATCGTCAGAATCTTGACCATCTATTTCAGTAAAGTAGAGAAATACGTACGTTTTCGAATCATTTTTTGAAATTGCAATACCACACAATCCTCTTTCAACAGAATTTGCTACATCCACATCAAGTAGTGGTTTGTCTGAAATTATTCCATTTACTATCCGTATTACAGTCCCTTTGTCTTTTACCAAGACAAGAAGGTCATCAGGACCCAAAAAAGCCATAGTTGTAGGTGTATCTAGTCCTTGTGCTACAACCTCTGCTTTTAGATTAGGATCAGAAACATAGGGTTCGTTTTGACTCTTGTCAAAGGGTCGTTCTCTAATTGTTTCTTGACCATGAATATGAATAGAAAAAAGAGGAGAATTACTCAGACCAATAATGATCAAGATAAAAATAATAGATATTTTCATGATGAATTGAAAGGACATGTCGATTTCTCGTCTCATAGCAAGACATGTCCTATATTAATTGTCGTCTTAAGTTGCACTAGTGAAAGCCTTATTACGTTTTTTTGACTGTGATATTTGTGACTGATCCGATGGATGTTAACAATTCGAAAGCGCCATCAAAATTTGCTGGTAAGAAATTAAGGCTAACTGTAATAATAGTTGTAGTTGCAGTAATTATATTCGCTATGTGGTTGTTTTTAATCTCTGTTGAAAACAATCCTTATTATGATAATGACATGTTGCCACCAAACTGTTATTCATTAAATGGAAAGCAGGTGTGTCCGAACCCGTAAAAATCAGTTTTTTGTTAAAATTTGAGATCAAGGAAAAATAAAATAATTTAAGTTATGAAGTTTTCATCTTCTTATGCAACAAAGAACTCTTTTAATATCTTCATCCTTTTCCATTTCGATTCTATCTTTTAGTTTTTGTCTTTGTTCTTGAAATGGGGTTTTAATTAGTTTATTACCAATACCAGTAATTGATTTTCCTTGATCAAACGGGTTACTAGAAGTTCCTACAAAGTCTTGTAATTTACTTTCTTTTTTTGCTTCATAAATTGGGACTATTGTACCGCAATCATGACAGTGTTTTCATAGGTCCTGATCACTTGGCAAAGGTTGACCTGGTAAGTATATCCTTTCTTTTAGGATAGATAAAAAACATTATTTCTAACATCTAGGACAATAACTAATTGGCTCTTCTTCATCTTCAGTGTCTATTATTCCGAACGTTTTCTTTTTCCTAATTTGTCTCATTTTTTAAAACACTTATCAGAATACTTTTCCACTAATTGAGCACCATCTAGATCATAACTTACTATTTTAGTTGGAGTTTCATCACACGTCCAGCATACTCCACCACAACACTGCTTTATTGCATCGTACCTTCTTCTTGGAGATAATTTTTCAGATAATTTTATCCATATCTATAAATTATACGAACGAATATTTTGATCATAGTCAGTCCTTGCAAAGTAACAAAATCAAAAACTCCGGCATTATCATAATTTCATTAATAGTTATTCTATTTATGATTATGTCCAATCTTTCAAATGATTATGCCTTTCTACCGAAGGTGGTTGCAACACCGGTCGAAACGAGAGGAAATGACAATAAAGTAGTAATTTTAAATTTTGATGATAGCCGAAAGAGTCAATATACAAACGCCAAACCAATTCTTGATAAGTATGGATTTAAGGCCACTTTCTATGTTGTATGCACCTATATAGGAGCCAAAGAGGGATACATGAATTGGCAAGAGGTAGAGACACTGCATAGAGAGGGACATGATATAGCCTCGCATGGCATGCATCATATTCACCTTGATAAATTGTCAAAGAAAGATATTGATTTTGAGTTAAGCGGGTCAAAGAAATGTCTTCAAGACCATGGTATAAATGCTAAAAGCTTTGCATACCCATTTGGTAGTGGCTCTGATGACAAGACTGTAATTAATATTGTAGCCAAGTACTATGAGATGGCCAGAACAGGCAATGACGCACTTGCTTTCCTAAGATGCGATAATCCCCAAGTGAAGCCTACTCAAACTGACTGTAGAACATATACAGATAAGGATGCTCTAACTTATGCCAATAGATACACAGTCAGAGCCTGGAGTCAAGATGCAACAAGAAATGAAAATTCTTACAGCGACACTGTGATGCTTGATGAATTCATCAAAATTGTGAACAGCCAAACAAAATACAATAATGATGGAACAATAAGGGCAATCCCTATAATCGTCTATCATAAGGTCGGCGATAGTGGAGGGACATACGATACTAGCTTAAAATTGTTTGAGGCTCAAATGAAATATCTACATGAAAATGATTTTATGGTGTTAACTATGGCAGATCTTGCATACAATGATAAGAGTAATTATTTCTCTGTAAAAGAATTCCAGCCAGAAACAATGACGGTCGTAAAGTCGACACCTAATTTTACGGAGGTACCACTAAAACCAGTCTCAAACATCGGATCTAATGTTACTGAGACAATGGAGAAATTTACGGAGGTACCACTAAAACCGGGGAATTTTACGGAGGTACCACTAAAACCAGTCTCAAACATCGGATCTAATGTTACTGGGACAATGGAGAAATTTACGGAGGTACCACTAAAACCAGTCTCAAACATCGGATCTAATGTTACTGGGACAATGGTGAATCCAATTATGGATGCATTTGATATCCTCTTTGGGTGGAAATAATATTCAAGATAGTAAAGGATCTAAAGTGCACTGATAGAACTATTAAATTAAGAACAATTCCTATCATCATATGTAAGGTTTCTAAATTTATGTTTAAATAAGCCTGTCCTTTTTAAACACGCTAATTTGCAGAAGATGTAAATAAGAGTAATATTTAGAAAGTGCCACTAATTGTCACTAAAATGGACATTTGATTATCGAATTAGAAAGTGCTACTTTTTGACACTGATATGCTTAATTCTATTTTTTACCCGACTTAGTAAAGTGGCAGTAATAGGCAGTAAAATGGTATCTTTTCATTAGTTCCAATTGTTATATTGTGGCATTATATGTGCCATGAATACAAGTATTGAATTTGAAAAAGTGATAGTTAGTGATAGTAAATAGATAAGTAAGCAAATTATTATAAAGTTTAAAGTCGTAGATGAATTTAATGAATACACCAGCATTAATTCTACTAGGGACCATTGCCCTTTCATTGGTTGTCTCATATCCAATGATGAGCTTGGCTCAGGAACAACCATCCACAGCACAACAATCTCAAGAACAGTTTGATGTACCACTGAATTTCTCCCTAAAAGTTAAAGGCGACGGCGACGACAAGAATGCTTCATCAACAGAAGGAGGTAAGGACATTACAGTGACCTTGAGTGTACAAAATGGTCAGGGCGGAAGCCCCGCGCAGGTACCTCTAATGGCAAAAGTATCCAATGATACCAAAACACAGGATCTAGAATTTTGTGTCTCCTTGAGCGAAGAAAAGGAAATGTGTCAGTCATTAGAAGAAATAGTGAAAGCGCAAGGGGAAAATCAAACATCCGATGAATCTTCTAACGAAACAAGCGCTTCTGGCAACTTACCTGACAAAAATAATGACAATGAAGATAACTAGGCCAGCCTAGTTACAAATATTTTTTAGTTATTATATTTTAACGATTAATTGTTCTGAATAGTCCAAAGATTTTGAGCGCGTAGCTTGTTTTATACGGTGACACTATGAGAGAAATTACTTTTGATACATTTGTTCCATCTTTAACATCTTTTCCTCTATTCTATCAGTTTTGATTTTTTTATTCTCTGGGATGAATCTATCTATCTTCTTTATGTTTAAGACAACATCATTGATGGAATAGAATGATTTTACAGGTGCAACATAATTATGACTTGCAGCCCGTGATTTTCCTTCATTTTTAACGATATGATAAATTCTATTATTTTATCTTCTATTGCTTTTCGATTGTTAAATGATAATTCACCTACAAAATTAAAATATTTTTTAAGACAGAAAGAATAATGCTGTTTTGTTTCTTCACTTCTACACGATTCTAGAAATAGTTTAAGTTCATCCACAACTATTAATAAAAAAACAGAATTATAAAAATATAGTATACCCTATGAAATAAAGGTTTAATTTATAGAAACTATTGAAATCATGTATGGAATTTTTCCAGGGAATACTTTTTTTTGGATAAAATGGAACGATCTCACAAAGCTCTACTCTTTATTGCCAGTGTAATAATAAAATCTTTTCTGATGTCAATAGTTTCAAGTTATGTCTTTTGTGGCAGTATTAATCCAAATGTCTTATTTTTCCACTGTATTAATAATATTGCATATGTAGCTGGGAGCATAGCAGGGGTTGCAATCATTGGGACTATTTTTGGATATTACATCATTAAGCTCAAATCATTTGACTCGGTATTTCCGAATCTAATGATGGCGGACTTTATAGTGACTGCAATGTACTTCGGAGCATCCTTCTCTGCTCCTTCAATTATTGCTTCAAAAGTGATGATTTGGTTATTTGGTGTGTGGATATTGGGTATGCTTCTAGCTCCGTTTGACAAGGAGAGAACTATCTTAAAAAAGATAACTGAATATGGAGCACTGGTTGCCTTAGGAACTTTGCTTACTGCACATTTCATTCCATTTTTACAGGAATTTGAATCTTCATATACAATTGGAATGATGGTAAGTAGTGTTCTAAGTTTGTTTGGAGGCGGCAGAGATAGATAAGTTTATGTAAACTTTAGAACATACAAAGTAAATACATCAGCTGGAATTTCCATTGGAATTCAGTACTTTAATGCTCATAATACATGAAATAAAAGAATTGAGAACAGGATGAACAAAATGAAATCCAAATTAAAATAATCAAGTCGTTTATTTAATCCTTCATGGTATCTGCTGTATGCTCTTATACACATACATTCTTGATATCGTAATTTGAGAGCCCCTCCCCATCTGATAGGAGCCTCTTTTATTAAATATTCCAAGATTGTAGGAAGAACTTATGTCTCATCTTACTATATTTAATCATCCAAGTCATTATGGACCAAGATTCCAAAATGCTTATGAATATCTCAATAATGTTAGACTTGAAATTAGAGGGTTACGGTCAGCAATAGAACTTGAAGTTAATGATATTGTATGTGTTGTGGGAATTTCAGAACTCACAAATATACTTCTAACAAGAATTGGTGTGTGTTGCTTACTTCCTAGAAGGTCTTGTGGCTTTATCCCCAATCGTACATCATCTCCTAATTCAAATGTACTAGTTATAGATGCGGGTAACAGCATAGATGTATATCAGTATGTAGAATTTGGGCGACGGTATGGATTGGACACCAGACAAGTCTTGCAAAGAGTAGTGGTAACAAGAGTTTTTACAATCTATCAGCTTGTGCATTTAATAGTGTATAATTTACCAAAGATGATTCATAAATTCAATCCTAAATTAATATTGATTCCAGATTTGTTTGATATGTTTATTCAAGATCAAATCGATATCAAGGAAGCTAAGTCACTAATAAAAGAAATTGTAGATGCAATATTGATATTATCACGTAACAATGTCTTATTTATAACTTCAATACTATTAAATAATCTTCTTTCTATTTCAGATTTATATTACAAAACACTACCTCCTTTGTTTAATAAAAGTATAGAAATTAGTCAAAGCAAATCCAGTGAGCGATTAACCGTGAAAATAAATGAAAAATTCTGCAAGTATGTTACTAATAATAGAAAATATTTTATATCCAAAAATGACTTACTAATAGTTTCAAAATAAGTAGATGATATCATGGGCAGAACAATTCCATCATTCAGAATCTCAAGTATAATTGAAGAGCGAAAATGGAAACCATTTCGGAATTTGCTTGATAAAACAGACAAGAAGATGTTTGATGATATGTTTTCACTTGCACGTCTATATAATAGTGCATCTTATCAATGTGTTAGACCTATCAGAATACAAGCTATTTTGATGTCCATAATATTTCATCATTACAAAAAATTGTTTCAATTGTCTAAAACTAATATAAAATTTGCAGAAACAGATCTAATTTAAATTAGTGATAGTCAATGATCTTATTTCCAGAAGACGACATTCTAATACGAGAGATCGAATCATGGAAAGGTTTTGCTGACATGTTATGTTCAGAGGATAGAAGATTATTTTTACAAATGTTAAATGATTGTCACAGATACAGTAATGCAATAAATGCCAAGGGAGAACCATTCCCATCTGAAGCTTTATTGATGACTCTAGTGTTTATACAACACAAAATGATCAGTTGGTTAATAAAATATCAATATAACAAATTAAAATAATCTAATCTGGATAACGATCAATTTACAAAAATGATAAATCTGATTCAATACAATGTTCTTGATTAGAGAATCTATACAATAACATAATTCAATTATCTCTTTTATCATAAATGGAAAAGATAACTAGGAATAAATAAAATAGTTGTAAAAAAATGAATATGGGATTGTGAATTTAATTGAAATTATTATTGCTTATTTTTTCTATTCAAGATTTAAAACTTCGCTCGGTTTGTTAATTAATAATCTACTGTCAAGTGCAATCTCTTGATCAAGCGATAACAATTATCATAATTTTCCAAGCCATTCTCTTGATGTAATAAAATTATTCCATTCTGAATCTTCATGAACATGTTATAATGATTGTCGTCATATATCTTCCAAATCTTTTCATTACCTTGAAAGGGATATATAAATAATCATGACAGATTTGATAAATTGAATATTCTAATATCACTTGAGAATAAATAGGATAAGTCAAAAATATTTGTTAATGGTGAGTGTACTTTGGCGTGAATCTTGGTTAAAACCTCTCTCAATCTATGACATTGAAACAAAAGTTTGCAAATTTTGTAAGAAAGCATTAGAGGATCAGGATTTCGTTACATCCTGTGAATTTTGTGATATTGGTATCATGCACGATCATTGTGCCAATAGTCATATATTGGATAAACATAAGGATGAGGTTGAGAAGAAAATAGAATTACATAAGGACAAACGATTACATGATTATCAATAATTGTCTATGTGCTTAAGCAAATTCTATTTAATTTTTAGTCCAATTCTTGCTTCAAAAGATAACGTAGTTAAATTCTAGTGAGCTAACTAAAATTGTAGGCTCGAAAGATGAGTCGAAATAAGTAGTAAACATATGTTCTTGATAAAGTATCGATCACCAAATTTTTCATTTGAGTGGTTCTTTTGGCTCTACCTGTCTTTGAGCATGATATTTAGATTTAATCAATCGACAACTTTAGGGAACTATTTCACCGAAAGGCTTATTTATAGTGTATATGGAAATTATCAGGATGAACAAATCCGTACATGTTTTGATTGTTTTAGCCATTATGTTTACGGCGGTGCAACTTTTGACATGGGACACCGCAGAAGCTGGAAAGAAGTATCCTAGGATTAAGGCTGACGCAGGTAACGATTTTAAAGTATTGGAAAATCAAGAGGTGAACCTAGATGGTTCTGATAGCAAAGGCGGTTTTAAAAAATTTGTTGACTACGATTGGGAATTGATTAGAGTGAATGGTATTAAAGTACAAAATAATAATGAACCTATTGAAATAAATAATGATGATAAACCCAAAGCTTCATTCATGGCCCCAGATGTCTCAGGGGAAGTTACATATGAATTCCAATTGAAAGTACGTGATGAGGTTGATAGAGAAGATGACGACGTTGTCACGGTGCATGTGATGAATCAACAGGCGCCGGTTGGACCTACCTGAGTTTAGAGGTAGACGTTGATTTCAAGCATCAGGATCACCTAAATCAATACGTAAACAGGGCTGTAGTGCAGATAATATCTGTCGATTAGAACTCAATTCATACTATTATCCATAATTCTCCAGACATCTAAAGCTGATCATGTATCATGTAGGATAATTGCTCTTATTTTTTCCACCAGACTTCATTTCCATCAGTTTTTGAACTCGTTTTTCCACTGGTGGATGTGTAGAGAATAGGTTGGCAATGGAACTTCCAGAAAGGGCAGGAATAATGAAGAATGCATTCAACTTTTGAACGTGCTCTAATTCTTTTGGTGGAATACTACCTATTTTACCACTTATCTTGAGAAGAGCGTTAGCCAATTTATCTGGCTTTCCAGTCATGATTGCTCCACCCCTATCCGCAGAATATTCTCTATACCTTGAAATTGCTCTAATAATTAAGAAGCTTACAATCCATGTCGTTATTGCAACTAATACTACAATTACGGTAATACCAGCGGTATTTCGATTTCTAGATTGTAATCCACCAAAAAATCCAAATTGAGCAAGATACCAGGCAACAGTAGAAAATACACTGGCTAGGGTTAGAACTAGAACGTCTCTGCTCCTAACGTGGCTTAATTCATGTGCTATTACAGCTTCAAGCTCATCATTGTCTAAGAGGTCCAAAATTCCAGTAGTTACGGCTACCAGAGAACTTTTAGCACTCTTACCTGTAGCAAAGGCATTTGGTACCGGCGAATTAACCATTGCCACTTTAGGTTTTGGGAGACCATTTTGAGTTGAGAGTCTCTCCACAATTTCATGCAGCTTGGGATACTCCTCTTTTGATACGAGCTTGGCACCGGAACTCCACAGTACTATCTTGTCGGAGAAATACCATTGTGCCAGAATCATTGCAGAAGCGATTATCGCTAGTGGTATATACCCTACACCAAGATAGTGAAGTATACTCAAGAATACCACATATAGAATTCCTAAAATAACGAAACTCAGAATCATCCTAGCACTAAGACCAGCATCTCCCTTCCAATGTTCAGCCATATACGATGTAGTTAGAATATGCTATTTTTCCTTAATTAAGCTAATGTATTGTATTATACATACGATCTTATTTTTCCTTCAAATGATATCAATAACAAGATTAGTGACAATAACAGGGAACTAGTCCAACCCCTGCTTGAAAAAATTAATATATTTAATGCTAATTATCCTATTGTCATTTTTCAAACCTGCACTTACTAATATCCACTACAAAATCGAGAACCATGGCCCAGCATTTATAGGTCTAAAATGATAATATTATAATTAGTATCAAAAAGTGTCAACCATTAGGGCCAATGAGCAAATGAGTAATAGTAACAAGCTATCATATTTGAAGGACTTTAATGAAGTGTTTGAGTTTGTAAAGTTTTCCGTCAATTCAGCATATAAAATGAAACGAGCTGGTTTGAGCTTAATGCTTCATAGAATGCCTACAAGAGTAGGAGCATATCACATTTTAGGGTCAAATGTGATTGCCGTCAATAGTTTTGTTTTAGACTTGGTGAAGAAATATTCAACTTCCAATGATGAATACAACTCTTATTTATTCATGGTTCTTTTACATGAATACCTCCATAGTTTTGGGATTTTGGATGAATACAAAGTTAGGTGGATGAGCGTTGAACTCTGCAAAAAATTCTTTGGTGAGAAACATACAGTAACAATTATGGCTGAAGATCCTTTGAAAATTTTTCCTCAGTTAGGATTGATAAGCTATGATAAATTTGAAAATGAATTCGAAATAATTAAGAACTTTGATAACACAAATCAAACTTACATACAGTAGCGGGAGAATTTTCACTAGAATTATTGATTGTCTATATAGCTAGCCAGCCACTCAAATCCGACAAGCAATGACCTTTGAATCCTAGAACTATTAACATAATATTAATGCACAATAAAGAAAAAATATGATTGTTAATTTGAGACTGTCATTGGTTCTATTTTTTCGAGTTCAATTTCTTCATCTTCCCTATTTATTGCATTCTTACTTTTGTGTTTCATACTTTCTGGGATTTCAAAATCGTAGCACATTTTATTCTACATGTATTATGGTATTTGTACTATAAAGCATTTTTGAAATCCTGAGGATTTCGATGAATACTTTTGTGATTATCGTTTCGTACTTTCTCAATGAGCATTTTCCTATCCCATTTTTATTCTAAAAATCACCTTTGAAAATGCTAGTTTGGATTATCTTGCTAATCTACTAATACTTGAATCTCTGATACGTAAATAATGTGTGACACCGCAGTTATTATGGGCAAGGAGCTCGCAAATTATTCCTTTGGCGAGAAACATCCATTTAATTCTGGGAGACTTGATGCATTTTGGTCAAAAATTTCTCGATCAAATGCTATTAATTCAAGTAATTTGAAACTAGTTACACCTGCTTTAGCGGATGAAAATACAATATCTTCTTTTCATGATAAAGAATATATCAATTTTGTAAAAAAGTCTTCAATAACGGGACTTGGATATCTTGATTCTGGTGATACACCCTCCTTTAAAGGAGTATTTGACGCTTCTTTGTATGTAGTAGGTTCTACTTTATTGTCCGTTGACATTGTCATTAATAAGTCAAATGGAATTGTTCATGCATTCAATCCCATTGGAGGCCTCCACCACGCAAGAAGGAATGCAGCTGGCGGTTTTTGTGTATTCAATGACATAGGAATTGCTATTATATATGCTAGGAAGAAATACAATTTAAAGAAAATTTTGTATATTGATATCGATGCTCACCATGGTGATGGCGTCTACTACGAATTCGAGGAAGATCCTGATGTAATCATAGGTGATATTCATGAAGACGGTGCATTCTTATATCCAGGAACCGGTTTTGAATCAGAAAATGGTTTAGGACCCGGTAAAGGTACTAAGCTAAATTTATCCTTACATCCTAATGCTACTGATCATGATTTTATTTCAGCCTTTATGAAAATTGAAAATTTTATTAATTCTATGAAATTTGAGCTCATCATATTCCAATGTGGAGCAGACGGATTATCGGGAGATCCATTAACACAATTAAGATATACTGAAAAATCACACAAATATGCTGCTCAAGTTCTGCATAGAGTTGCTCACGAGAGGTCTGATGGAAGAATTATCGGACTCGGCGGAGGTGGATATAATACACAGAACTTGGCTAATGCATGGAATCAAGTCGTAGAAGTTTTTATTGAGAACCAGTTAATTAAAACAAATGAAGCCTAGATATCGTGTGAAAGGTTCCTTCTATCTAAATTAGCTAGTTTTTTACCGATTGCGAATATGAATATATTTTTGACTTTTATTAATTGTTAACAATATTTTTAGAGACAAAGATCTGTATCATATATTTACAGTCTCTCAGTATTTCATGAGAATATTAACTCATTTTTGGTAATTAACTTTCTATTAACTAACCAAATTTTATTCAGCAGATGGAGTACCCATAAGAAACATTTTTTATTTAGGACTAGTAGATTACTATTGGCTAAATGATATCAATGTCTAATTTATCAAAATATATGATTCTGTTAATCTTGATTTTGTCAATATTTCTTTTATACCCACTAAAGGTTACAGAGTTATCTTTTGCACAAAATAACCAAAGATTAACTATTACGGTAGCTAATTCAACCTTTGTGCCTCTCACAAATACTGATGCAAACCAAGTTAGAGTAAATGTAGAGTATACGGTTGAAGACAAATCAATAGAAAATGAAAGAATAAATGCTGTAATGAAGGTATATGCGCCAAACGGAACATTGGTCCGAACTACTTCATTACCAGGTGGATTCGTTGCTGAGAATAATGGTGGTGCAGAAGGACTTAAAACTACGTTTCAAGACAAGTCAATTCAAAGTGTAAAGGCAAATATAACATTCACTGACTTGACAAAGAAAATACCAATATCAAATGCAGTTACAGTCAATCTTGATCTCGAGGAGGCGCCGACAACTGGAACTTCATTGTCACAAAATACGTCACAAAATATATCATCTATAGAAAATTAAAAATCTAAACCATTTTTAGGTATGATGGTGGTCATACCTTAATTTGGACTTGATGGAATAGAGCTAATTTAAAAGGTAAAGGAAGTAAATCCTTACGTAAGAACGATACTAATGACTACTTCTGAAATTAATGATGATTTATTTAACAATATGTGAAAAAGAAATAATAAAAGGATATCTTCAATAACCCGTCATGTTACCAGATTTAGGTTTTGAAGTTGATAAACAGATTCATGCATATTAAAACATTAAAAAACAAGTGGCCCTGCCTCAATAGTTTTATTGTAAATACTTGCGTATTTTCAACTCCCTATTTTTGGCTAGGGTTAGCTAGATTATCGACAATAAAGAATAAAATAGTTATATATCATAAGTCTTGCCAAAATAGTTTTTTCTCCTACAAGTCCTATAGTAAGACTATATTTCCATACTTGAACTTTTTTGGTAAAGGCCCAATACCACCTAGATAGAAAAATTCACAAATTATTTTTTAACACTCTCAAGTTAAGATTATTGGTCGAGTATTTTTCATTCGAAAAAAAAACCATTCCAGAATTATAAGAAGCTACCTTCTTGATACCCAGTTGTCACTATAAAGATTAGAATAATTTAAATACCAATTGTGTAAATCGGGAATTGAATTATTCAATCGATAATGTTACATACTTAAATACTATTTCTCTATATAATGTGCAATGTTATCAGTTTCTTGTAGAGAAGTTGGAGTCGACTGTGATTTTGTAGGAAAAGGTGAAACAGAGAAAGAATTAATGGACCAGTTAGTAGATCATGCAATAAAAGATCACGGTTACACGCGTGAGGATGTGCTCAAACCTGAGATGCAGGAAAAAATTAAAGCCCATATCCACAAATCATAAAATATTATAGTTCGTCACCACACGAACGTCCCTTACTCTCCACTTTTTTGGACTTTATGATTGTTATTACTTCTGTAAAGGGGAATCGTTCTGTACTCTGTTCCATTTTTTAGTAACTTGTTCGAAATTCTTATCAATAAATGAACTGCTAAGTTAGAGGTTTTGATGATTCACTACTCTTCAATCTTAATATGCTTATTTTCTTAATTTTGGATCTTTGGCTAAGATAATTATGCACAGGACAATAAAAGCTACTTGAAATACTTCTACTGCAACTGCTGTTTCGCCTATGGAACCTCCTCGGCCATTGATTGGGTTTCCTGGAAATCTTGTAATCACCCAAATTAACATGAACGTCAAGGTCCCTCCAATACCAACATAATACCAAACTTTATTCCAACCTCTGATAGTAGGAACAACCCAAAATACTTGAGTTAACCCTCCTATCAAGAATAATATGCCTGTATTAAAATTTCTGTCAATTGCGTTTGCGACCAATGAGAGATGCAATATTCCTGCTATAAGAGTACTTCCAGCTGCGCCATAGCGTAATAGACTAAAAATTTCTCTCATTTCAATTTCGTATTGTCATTTATTGGACGCGTTATAAAAAAGAATCGGTTGTCATAATTTGAATTATTTGACCCTGTATTGATTATCCTTGAATATGATCGATAGCTTGATTCCTTTTATTGTTTCCTAGGAAGGTAACTAAAATTTTTGATATGATATCATTTAAGAAAATGTAGAAAAGTTTTTGCGTTGATAATATTATATTAAACTTTTATATGTAAACTGATATGATACTCCAATTGACGTTCTATATATTTGATTCATGGTCTTAAGAATTGTTAATTTTAATATTTTTTACTTTTTCTTCTTGAAAAAGTTTTTAGTAATTCGTAAACAGAAGGTCTGTTTTTACTGTTGCTTCAACATAATATTTGTTTCCTCATAAATATTCATATAATATATTTTAGCGTTTATTTCTTTCATTTTGATCAATATTTTACCGATATTACGAGTTATTACAACAATGTTAGTTTATTACAAAATAGAAATAGCCTTTATTTGTATACAATATGTGTTGAGCTTGCATAAAAAATATAAATAATATCTAGCATATTTATGTGTGAATAAATTCTACCCTAGTCTTTTTTTAATGATTATTCTCGTTGGTTCAGGAGTAATATCGGGCAGTTTTATGAATTTAGTGGAGGGTCAATCAAATAGTATAGTAACAAATGTTACTGATCTTAGTAGATCCGATGTTTCTAATGCTGGTGTTGATTTAGAAAATAGGACTGTAAATTATTTTGATCAAGCCAAAGGATATCTCGTGTATCCTATTATGTCAAACGAGAATAAAACCAAAAATAACAACACATTACCGGCTGTCATAATGATCCATGAAAATAAGGGACTAAATGACAATATCAAAAATATGGCAAATCTCTTAGCTAGAAATGGTTATGTAGTATTGGCTGTTGACTTATTTAATGGCGAGGTTACTACTGACCGGAATCGTTCATCCGAGCTTACCCAGCATGTGAGGGATAATCAGGATATTGCAACCGCTAACCTGAAATCAGCAGTAAAGTACGCCGCTTCACTTCCCAACGTTAATGCCGAGAAAATAGTATCATTAGGTTGGTGTTTTGGAGGAGCACAATCATTACAGCTTGCTTTAAACAGTCAAGACCATCCGCTAGCTGCTACTATCATATACTATGGTCGTCTAATAACAGACAAAACAATCCTCTCAAACATAAAATGGCCTGTACTGGGAATATTTGGAGATCAAGATAGATCTATACCGGTTGACACAGTAAAGGCATTTGAGTTAGCGTTAAATTCTAGCGGAATAACAAATGAGATATACATCTACAAAGGAGTTGGTCATGCATTTGCTAATCCCTCTGGTGAAAATTACGCTCCAAAGGAAACTCAAGATGCTTGGCAGAAGACATTGTCTTTTCTTAAGAAGTATGCGAGTTAATGAGTGAAATCGAAACAAATTATTCCACAATTCATCCTTGAGCCACCCTTCTTGAATTTCAATAGTAAGAGCTCAAGTTGACTTTTAGTTTTTATAATTGAGATTCACATGAAATCATAATGCAAAAGAGGAATATTGTCTCTATAAAGGATGAATCAAGAGAAAAATACAAGGATAAATTCACTGGAGATTTTAGAATTAAGAATATCTTAGATAAAGATGATTCCAGCGAACAAGAGATGTATTACGTGAGGTTCAAGAATGGTTGTAAAACTAGACCTCATATTCATGCCTCAGATCAGATATTAATTGCAACCGAAGGAAAGGGTATTGTAGTTTTTGCTAAAAGGATTATGGTTGATCCTGATATGATTACTAAATCAGAGATAGAAATCGAAAAAAGTGTCATGATGGAAAAAGGTGATGTTATTTGCATTCCGGCTTTTATGTTGCATTGGCATGGATCCGTAGATAATAAACAAGATTTCACTCACATTGCAATACGAAAGAGAACAGAGATAGAAAATATTTGGTTCTAAGAAGCTTTCTTTTGAGTATTGAAAACTTGATGATTAGTAATTCGAATCTAACCGGGATCAAATAATTAGCATTTCTGATAGAAACAATTATTATTTCATAGATCTTATCCATTTGCATGAAAAATTGGTAATATCCAGTTCAATCAATCATTATATTTTTGGCTATGTCAACAACTGTAGGAATGGGATCAGTCATCCCATTGAATGTTTCCGCAGTAAATATATCTAATGGTACATTAACTGAAGAGAGATACGTTGTACAGAAAACTGAAATGTCAAGTCCAGCTTCTCCAACAGTTACACCTCATGGCAAACTTCCACATCAGATCGTATTTGCTCTTCCCTTGAGAAATGATAGCAGGATCTGGACCGGTACGGTAACATTCACTGCAAGCAAGCCTATAGAAATAGAGGTATTGCATAGCTATAAGCCTCAATCCGTTATAGATGCCGAACATGGTGAACCATATCATGCCACTTTACCTAATAACATGACAGTTGCGATCTCTACTATGACCATGTTTACAGATACTCCTGTGAAGATCACAGGTACTCCAATAAGTACAGGCTCTTTACAATTTACAGGAAGTGCATTGGTCTTTCATAAGACTAGTGGGGAACCATATACCGTTACTTACACTGTAGATGCTGTCACTAGGACACCCAATCATTAAGATAGTGGAGTGTCATGATTGGTCGATCTTGTAAAATACTTTACGATCAACTATTGTAGCGTTGCATAAAGTTCATCAAAGTTATTACTTTCTTGCTTCGAAGATATGAGCCACCACTTCATCCAATTCCGTAATGATAAATAGAGCATGCTTGATGCAAAGAAATGAACAAATCCATCGCCTTATGGCCTAATCCTGATGACTACTTAATCTAGATGATGGATAATTTTATTTAATATGTTGTTGCAAAAGCTTACCACATAATGGAAAGTAATATCAAAGATTATTCGTTTATGGCTGATGCTATGCTCGGTAAACTTGCCAGAAAATTAAGGATGTTTGGATTTGATACAATTTATGATCCTAATGTGGACGACTTGGATATTTTAAACTCATCAAAAAATGAGGGTAGAATAGTTTTAACGAGTGATAAGACGTTATTTAATAGATGCAAGAAAAGAAGAATTGATACAATTCTAACTTATAAAAAGACAGAGATTGAAAACCTAGTTACGATTTTCAGCTCCTTAAATATTAAATTTATTGATTCGCAACAGTTACCTTATTTATGTACTCGCTGTAATGGCCAGTTGGCTACAGTTATCGATAAGAATTTAATCAAGCATGATATTCCAACGCATGTTTTACATAATAACAAAATATTCTATAAATGTCGGAAATGTATGAAGGTATATTGGAGAGGTAGTCATATAGAACATATTTCTTGTTTAATTAAAAAAATAAATACAGAATTGTCATGTTTAAATTAATTATATAAATACTGGTTTGAGTAATACGATTATTTAGCAAGACATGATAAATAAAGTATGGATATTAGTATCATTAATTTTACAAAATCATTAGATACTAACTTGATGTATGAATACTAGTCCTACAAGTTGGAATTTATTTAGCCATGACCAAGCGCTTATGGCTGAGTATACCTCCGAATACAAGAAAATGAATATTTCAGAAACTATCATGCGAAGATCTAAATAAGATAACCTTAGTGGCGAATAGAATCCATTTAAGTACGATGACTCATAATATTACTAAACCATGAAGTGTCCATGTTGTGGTGAAAATTTGATAGTTGAAAAGGAAACTGAGAAGATTATATCGTACAAGTGTTTGACTTGTGGATTGAAAAATACTGAACTCAAGAAAAATATCTAAATCGTGATATACTTCTGTAAGAACTTCCTCCATGATGAAATTCTTGACTATATTTGTACTATTTTTCAGTATCCAATCATTAACTAATAACATTACTTTCTCATCCATTCTCTTTCTTCAAGATATCCTATCAGTTTTATCATCTGTTCTACTCTAACTTTACCTCCAACATCGCTGCTACATACTTTATAATGTTTCATTAATAGGGAATGTTCTTCTTCAGAACAGTCTACCTTTCTCTTCTACAAGATCAAAGAATACATCTTCTTCACCTGTATGAGCACTTATGAATACTGAATATGCGTTTAGGAATCTGGCAACTGGTTCCCTTGAATCAAAACCACTATCCCAAGCTTTTAAATTCTGCGTTAACATACTGGCAATCCGTCTACCAACTTCATGTTCTATCAAGAATTTTCGAATGTCTTCAGAATAGTCATTCTTATCGTTCATATGTGGAAAATATGCTTTTTCTTCCTTACCGTGGTGGAATTTATCAACAAATTCTTGAATGAGCATTGATATTATTTTGATATCTTCGATCGGAATAACTACATTATTATATAAAGCATCAGAACATTTCTTTGCAATCTTAAAGTCGTTTAACCAACAAATGATCTTGCTGTAAGTCCTTCGTGGCGTTCAAAATTATTCAAAACTTACACTGACAAGAAAAATAATGCTAAATCCAAAAATAGATATAAAGGGCAATAAAAAATAGTTCACATATAAACACACACTCATCTTCTTAATATTTATTTAAATTGGCACAGCGGTATCTTCATTCATTTTTCACCACAATTGCTGCAAAATTTAGGAGCTGTATTCATACTACCCGGCATTATTCCATAGAATATTTTGTAGTAATGAATGAAAGTATCTGTTCGCCTCATCAAATTTTAATTGATTACTTGTTTATAAAAATATATAGATTTGATATGGTTATTCTTACTTGATTATTTCAATTGCAAAAAACATTTCTATTTGGACTGATAATTGTTGCGAACATTTTTTTACCTATGGAAATCAACATTGATAAATCACACCCAATTGAACACAGTAACCAAAACTATTCAGATGTACCGGGTCATAAAGAAATAGAAAAAAGAAAGAATAAGAATAAATAAACATGTATGAATTCTCTGCTTTTGTAATAATATTACTTTTAGTTGTTTCAGAAACTCAAAATACTTTATCAAATAAAGTTCGATATCCTTTGTTGGTAATTTTGATAATGTCAGCGTATCTGTAATATCAAAATGGCGCATGAATCTAATCAGAGAATTTCGATATCCTTTTTTGGTAGCGTCTGACTTTAAACTGTTTATAAAATTAAGATACGGATCTCCGCCAAGAACAATTTCTTGCGCAGCTAACATGGCTACTTTATAAAGCTGTAACAATAAATACCTATTTAAGTAGTGATTAGGTTTGTATAATGACATATGAATGGCCAAAAGACGGGAAGTAGTCAAGAAATAGAACCTAATGAATTAAAAAAGAAAATCGATAACCACGAGAATATTTTTATTTTGGATGTTCGAACACCTCAAGAATATGAATCTTGGAAATTATCCTATGATAAACATGATAATCCTAAATTAATCCCCATTGATCGTTTGTTTTTGAATGATTCTAATCTGTTAAAGGAGATTCCGAAAGACAAGGAAATTGTTACTGTTTGTGCACATGGAAATAGGTCATTGATGGCAGCAAGGCTGCTCGATCAATTAGGATATAATGTTAAAAGTGTCAAGGGAGGAATGGCCGGTTGGAATAAAGTCTACGATGTTGCAGAAGTTGCAGTTCCTAAAGAAGCTCCCTTTAGAATATGGCAGATAAGAAGAATATCAAAAGGTTGTATTGGATACATTGTATCTTCAAAAGAAGATAGCACAGCAGTAGTTATAGATCCAAGTCGTGAGATTTATGAGGCTTTTCTGAAAGTTGCCAAGGATAATGAATCGAAAATAGTAAAGATAATCGACACCCATCAACACGCTGATCATGTTTCTGGAGTAGCAAAATTAGCTAAAGCAATAACCGCTGAGACAAACTCTAAAGCTTTGGCGTATTTTAGCTCACTAGAGGAATACAATAGCGAAAATTCAGAAATTAATCTCAATTTTATAAAAGACCAAGATCAAATAGAAATAACCAAGAAAATTTCACTAAGAGCTATTCATACACCTGGACATACAAATGGTAGCATGTCTTTTTTTATAGAGTATTATGATGATACTGATGTAAAGAAAAGTACACAAGACCATCTTCAATATTCCTGTTTATTTACTGGAGATAACTTGTTTGTTGATAGCGTAGGAAGACCTGACTTAAGAGAAGAAGCTGGAAAATATGCTGGACTATTATATCAAACCTATCATCAAAAAATATTCAAATTACCAGAAAATACTGTAGTCCTCCCTGCACATTTTAGAAATTCAATTACCTTAAAACATGGAGTACCAATATCTGACACAATTGGTTCACTAAAGAAAAAAATAAAACTTCTCTCTATGACCGAGGATGAATTTGTTCACTTTGTAACGGACACTTTACCATCTAGACCTATGAACTACAAAACAATCATAGATATCAACAAGAAAATGCTGCCATATGATGGGATGGAAATGCCTGATTTGGAAGCTGGCCCTAACTCCTGCGCGGTATCTTTGGAACCAAAATAAATTTACCTAATCAGTAAATCTTGAGAGTGACAAGGTGTAGAACTATGCAATGGACCTTTACACTTCATCATTTTTTACTAAACTAAGATATCAGTCACTTGAAATATTCGTCCCGTTGAAAGTCTAGCGATACTAATTTTAGGATCACGTATGTATTCTTCTAACCTTCTGTATCTGCGAGGACCCGTGGATGGAGGTTGATGATTGCGTTATAGAGTTAGATGTTATTTGACAGTTTCTCCTCAAAATCCTATTTTTTTATTGTCGTACTTGATTTCTGTGCTGCATTACTTGCAGAAGCGTTATTGGTTGATAGAGTCTGGTTTGCAGAAGTGCTTGTGATACTCTCAAGTCCTTTATCTTTTAATACTTGATTAAGAATGTTCAGCTCAAAAATACCAGTCAAGTCAGGTCTTGTTTTCCCGAGGAATCCTACGTCAAATGCATCATTTGCAGACTTGATTAGTGTTTGTTGTAAAGGATCGTAAGTTAGCTCTAGTCTTGAGAAAGCTTCCTTGAGTTGATCATCTGGAATAGTTTGTCCCGTGAGTCTCTTGAGTTCAATATTGAAAGTCTTCAGTGCATCCTCTTTATGGTTGTTTATCCATTGTGTCTCGTTAACATGTGCTTCCAAGAACTTCTTTATCACGTCTGGATTAGAACGAAGATATTCAGGATTGACAATTATATTTGCAGTGACAAATTTTCCATCTGGCCATAATGTCCGTTCATCCAAAAACAGTTTACCATTACCTTCTTTTATCAGCTTTTCACCCCATGGTTCAGGAACCCAAGCACCATCGATTTCTTTCTTTAAAAATAATGTCAAAATATCCGGATTCTTTACAGGCAAGACCTCAACATTTCCACCTTTGTCCTTTGTTTTGTATCCGTTATCAAGCAAATATTTCCTTAATGCAACGTCCTGAGTGTTTCCGATCTGGGGTGAGGCAAATTTTTTCCCAGCAAAGTCCTTGGGCGATTGAATACCAGAATCATTTCTTACCACGAATACCGCACCACCACTTGATGCGCCAGCAATTACTCTAACATCCTTTCCTTGAGATACAACATAGCCATTCACCGTCGGATTTGGACCTATATATGTAGCATCGACCTGTTTTGCGAAGAGAGCTTCAATAGCTGATGGTCCCGCATTGAATGTGAAAGTCTTTAGCTCTATGTTGTCTCCAAGAACTTTCTGGTAATCTCCATTTCCTACTCCGATTACTGCTTGCCCATGGGTAATGTTTGGAAAATATCCTAGTCTAAATACCTTTTTTTGTGTAACTTGTGCATATCCATGATTTGAAATGGAAGGTTGTACAACTATTCCTGCAATAATTAGTAAACTGACTATTGAAAGAAATACTCTCTTGTTCATAGCATTATTTTTGATTTAGTATATTTGAGTGCTTTCAAATAAGCATTATTTTAACAATATACGCATAATCTCGGCCCTGATGTGCTTTTATTATCTAGGGGGATTGTTTGGAGTTCTAATTTTCTATTTAGCCAGTTTGTATTGTATTAGTGCGATATGAACCATTTAGATCAGACAATAGGTTGATTCTCTTTTGTCTTCTGCCAGATATCAGAGATAATTTCATAGATTGTTTGGCTAACGGAGCCGTTAAATTTTTCGCTCCATATTTTTGCTACATATTCCCCTGGAGAATTTCTATTTTCCAATCTTTTATCTAGGATATCGAGAAATCCAACATTCATACCTAAATCAGACAAGCCTTTGCGCGCAAAATCAAGCTGGCTTCTCATTGTATCTATGATATTAAAATGAGTCTTGGCGTTGTAGCCATATCGAACTGCTGCCATTCTTTCCTCTCTTAATGTAGAGAGTGGTCTTAGCTCCCTTTCTTCGTGTATAGCCCTGCTCAAATAACCAATAAAGAATTCTGCCATTGCCATTAAGCTTTTTGAGGTTGGCTGAACGGACATGATTCTAGTTTCTACACGATAAGAATCAGGTCCTATACGGATTCGGGCATCATCATGTCTTTCTTTCTCAAGCATGAAATAATCTTTAGTATTATTTGGATCACGTGATGTAATGTAGTCTATGTAATTTTCAACACCATCTAGGTATCTTGGAATTGCAGGGAATCCTGAATTTTGTTGTTCTGATTGATCGTACAAGTGGATTCTTGGTTCATGCAATGAGTATACTCGACCGGCAAACAGTCGGCTGTTAGCACCAAGTACAATTGCAGGTGATATTATATTTAGTATTTGATTGAACATTATTGCAGTATTCACTGGATTTTTTCCCTGTAGATGAAGATGAAATCCCTGAATAGCTGTCGCAACATAAGCTGCTCTAAATTTGTCACCGTCGATTTCAACATCTGGAATATTGTTCTGCCATGTTGCTAGTTTATTATATCGTGGCTTATCAGTAATTAGACCTTCTTTCATAATTTCAGGTGAAGGATTAGCACCCAAAAAGACAGGAATTACTTCTTTTTCCATGTATACTTTTTTTATAAATTTATCAAGATTTTCTATAAATTGTTCAAATACAATATTAAGATAGTCAAGATTGTTCATTCCTACCGGAGAGGTTTTATATTCAAATTGACAGTTACCATATTCGTAATCAATTTCATAAGTAGTTCCTTGAAGTTCTTTGATTAATGGTTCAGCATTGACGGGAATTCCTTTTTCGTCTAGTAAACATGCTTCAACCTCTACGCCAACCCTGAAAGTTTCATCTACTCTTTCGGCGTCACGATGAACTCGGTCTTTTAACTCTTGTACTTGTCTCTGGATGGAATGACTCAAGTCAAAGTTATATCATGCTCCTTATGGATTTAAGTTGAATTATGTGTGTGATTAATAGAATTTGCTTCGATTCGTGTGTACGACGTTGGTTAAGGTGTAGAAAGCCCTTATCCTTGAATTTTCTCTAAAGACTCGTCAAAGATTTTTATATCATGTGAATTGATAACACTTATGAGATTTATAGTAAGAGCACAAATACCTACAGATGCCGGTAATAAAATGGTGAAGAACCCTAAGTTTTTACAAGAACTTGATGCCTATATCAAAAAAGTAAATGCTGAAGCAGCATATTTCTTCGAAGCAGGAGGAGATAGGACATTTGTATTTATTGTTAACTTTGAAAGTGCTGACATGATACCGACTATAGCAGAACCATTATTTCAAGACTTGGGAGCCAAGGTTGAATTTCATCCCGTAATGTTATTTGAGGATGTTAAAAAAGCACTTCAATCATAGAGCTAGAATCGGAAAGTGAGTTTTTAACTTCCTAAATATTATTTCTTTATCTGACATTCCGATTAATGCTAATCCTTTTTTAAGTAACCTGTGCCTTATTTCCTGTGTTATCTTGTCCTTCTCTAATATTATTATCATTTTGAAGGTTCCCTCTTACTACCTCTATTAGTAGCCAATAAAACTTATAACACTTAGAGTATCTGATATGTGACACTGTACTTGGCAATTATAAGCTGGCCTCATTACACAAATATGTGATATGGAATCAATTCAATCAGTGGCACTATATACCATATTACTCAAAGAAAATTAAAACTATTTTATAATTTGTTGAACATATTCTTACATAAACCCGTAACAACGATTCATTCCTGGTGGGTCCATTAAGATTTCGGGCCCATCAGTGATCTAATAATCTAATGAATCTTCAATTATCTTAACAATAAATCAGACTCATACAATATTCGAGGCCGATAAATTACATAGCGAATTGAACATCTTAGATTGGATTTTGTATCAAGTTTGCAGTAACGAAATAAAAAGGCTATAACTATTATTGAATTTTGATTAAACTCTTGTAATGTGAAGATTCATAATGGTAAAGTCAAATTGGTAACTTCATTGGCGAGAAAATTCTAGGAACCAAATAGTAGTATCAAAATTCTGAATTATTTTACATATCATTTTTCGCTGAAGACTTAATTATTTTCCCCTCTACAAGATATGTTAATGAACTACAAAGTAGTGCCCGCAATAATCACAACATTATCAATCGCAATGCTTGGGACGACCATCATGATTTCATATGGTGCTCTGCGAGCCGAAGTGACTAAATCAGGCACTTCAACGGATTGGTGTTATATATCGGCGTTTCCGGAAGACCGATCGGTTTGCTTCCCAAACCATGAGGAGTGCAATAAAGGACAGTCGTCAGACCTTTTCCGATCAAGTACGTGCTTCAAGAAGTTCTTTTAATTTTAATGGACGTCCTCCTATTCAGGCCCGGCATTGTTAGGAATCCCTAAAGAACGGCCAGAACCAGAGGATTTTACTTAATTTTCTATTTAGAAAGTCTAATTTTATATAGTCTATTTGAACTTGCTATATTGATAGTTATAGATATGTCTGAAGATAAGCTTTCTCAATTATCCGAAGTCAAGTATATTAATATTGAAACATATAGGAAGAATGGTCTTGGAGTAAGAACACCAATATGGTTCATTATTCATCAGGGATTGATATATTTTAGATCTGATGAGAAATCTGGCAAGGTAAAAAGGCTTAGGAATAATCCGCATGTTAAGATTGCACCTTGTGATATTCGTGGAAATTTAAAAGGAGAGTGGTTTGATGGAAAAATATATTTTGCAAATTCGGCAGAGACATCAATTGCATATTCTATGATAAACAAGAAATATGGGATTAAGACAACGCTCATCAGAATATTCAATAAGATTAGAGGTACAAAGCCTCTCGTAATAGCTATAGTACCAAATTAATAAATTTGGAATAAAAAATTTCCCATATATTAACAATAGTACCATATATGAATAGTCATAAGTGTTCTTCATGCAAAGGCCGCTCTGCAAGATTTACTAAATAGTATTTCAAAAAATAACTAACAAATGATTCTTCATACGATTTGATACACTCATTT
>Ga0209884_1000003_pt1 | contig 70667 bp, 78 predicted proteins | sample GWRWN3_30_40_FD_187221 | JGI IMG/M metagenome (GOLD analysis project Ga0209884, IMG submission 187221) | Riverbed sediment microbial communities from areas with no vegetation in Columbia River, Washington, USA - GW-RW N3_30_40 (SPAdes)... | ecosystem: Environmental > Aquatic > Freshwater > River... | reverse complement strand
TTGGTTGGATGACGTATGCCTAAAGCACTTAACCCAAGTGATTTCCCTATTTCAAGCCCGAAGAAAGTATCTTGTTCTGATGGAGGGTATACTTAAAGGTTAGAAGATGTATATGTTTCCATGATGAGGCTAACTGTCAGTGACGTTATGCGGAAAAAAATAGAATCTATTCAAGAATCAACCTCCCTTCAAGAAACAGCAAAGAAAATGAAACACAAGAATGTGAGTTCATTACTTGTTATTGATGCAAGTAACAGACCAATCGGTATAGTTACTGAGCGTGACATAGTTCGAAAGCACTGTATTAATGATGCTCGGACTAGCGAAGTTATAAATAGAGAAATAATGTCTTCTCCTGTTATTACTATTGATTATAGATTGTCGGCATCAATAGCAGCTGATCTAATGTTAAAAAATAATGTAAGGCATCTCCTTGTAATCGACGAGAAATCAAATGATGTAAACAAACCCATTGGTATGGTTACTCCACTTGACTTTGCAAAGGTTGGAGAATATTCAAGGGATTATGAGGACAAAAACAGTATTGAAATGATATTAGAATATTATATTTGATTAATTCAGTATATCCACTTCAGTCAAGTTTCTATTACAGATAACCTATATCTAATTTTCAGTATAAATTAAATAACTTAATTGACTCTTACACCTGGAAATTAATACAATAATAATCAGTTGATGCTCATGTCCGGTGAAGAATAAACACCAACTGATTTGCCTTGTCTCATCTTATTATCCTTGCATTATAAGATGATAAATAATATACTCAAAAAAATCTATTTATATTTTCTAATAAAAGTATCTAAATCAAATATCAGTCTTCTTTATAGCAATGGCTTTCAGCTATTTCATCATGTTTCTCAGCATCTTTACAATTTCCTTCTTTTTCGAAACAATGATGACCATCACCAACTTGATCATAGCAAAAATCTTTATCAGCACTTACTGATGACGGATATCTTAAACTAAATATTGATACCGATAAAAATACTAGTGTAATTATTGGGAAAATATTGGTTTTTATCATTAATTATTCCATATGTTTTTTCAATTTAAATACCTTGTTAGGAATCAATTTATTTAATGACTTTTTAATTAAAACTGTTAATCACGTCCAACTTTTTTCTATATGTAGATAATAAGTTCAGAATAAATCTAAAACCAGCTGCTTTTAATTAGAATCCCAAAGTTTGCATAAGATTTGACCGATGATTTACACTTAATTAGACTAGTAGAAAATAAATTGGAATCATTACAGCGCGTATAAATGGGGACCAATAGTAGTATGAGAAGGTAAAGATTACGAATTTGGTGCCTGGGGAGAACTTAGAATGGTTTACAACGGGTACGATGGAAAAGTTGATATCAAATGGTTATCATGTAAGTAGATAAATCCGTGAGTACGCTCTAATCATGTATACGATATATTCTTCCATCGACCTTATCATATACAAGAACGTACAGGTAGCCATCGGGCCCAACGTCCAGATCTGTAATACCTCCAAATCCGTGTGCAAATATAATGCTTGATAGTTCTTCCATATTGTTGGCCACTTTGTCAGTCAGAGATTCATTCAAAGCTAATGACTTTCTATCCTCACTTAAGTTGAATCTGTATATGTTACCATATTTTATATCTCCTACTAAAATTTCATTTTCATATTCTAGTCCAAGCTTATCTGTGTTAAGAAATTTTAGAGCTGTTGGAGCTATCGAATGGTCCCAAGTAAATTCTGGAGGACTATACTTTCCCTTGTGATTAAAATCAACTAATCCTTTAGGATCGGTAGGAGATATTCCTGCCTTATCTAATGCGGCATTCACATTCCAAATGCCATGTATCTTTTTCCAACCACTATTAAAGCCTGGTTCAACAAAATTTATCTCGTCACCATAGGCAGGGCCATTTTCAGTATCCCATAAATATCCCGTAAGTGGGTCAAAATCAAGTCCAAAGCTATTTTTTATCCCATACGCATAATATAGATTGAGAGGATGTTTACTACCAAGTATACCGTTGTTTACAGGTAGACCATCTTGAGTAATCCTAAGTATGCCTGCTCTTCCATCTACCTCTTTCCCAGCTTGGAAATTCTGGGCCTGTGTCTCATATAGTTGGCTTTCATTGAGATCTGTTCCTATCACATCACCTATTGTGATATAGATATTATTATCTGGACCAACTTTCAATACCCCACCATTATGTCCTGGTCCTGGTTCCCACGGAAGATCTAAAAGTAGTTTCGGTGTTGTCAGTTTACTCCCATTTTCATCTAGTTCATACTTGTAGACCCTGTTACCAAGTATTTCACCCTTCAGTGGACCTTTCTCGGTGTAGTAGAGAAACACATAAGTTTTGTTACTAGCTGGATCCTTTGAGGTTGTCATTCCCAGTAAGCCCCTTTCATCTTTACTAGCAACAGGAACTGTAATGAGTGGTTCTGTATTCTTGACACCGTTTACGATCCTTTCTACCGTCCCTTCCTTTTTTTGTGTCACCAAGATATCATCTGGACCAAGGAATATCATTGAAGTTGGTGCTTTAAGTCCTTTAAAATAGAAATTAACAGTAAGATTGGGATCATTTACAACTGGTTTGGATGCAGTTACATTGGGTCTGGCAGCATAGGCAGATGAATCATAACTAAAGAGACCTAGCAGAAGAGCTAGACTGGATAGCGCTACAAAAAATGATAATGCTATGAAGATTTCTCTACGTAAACTTATTATCATGACCCTCATAAATTTTCTGTTCTAGGTATATAGGGATTTCCAAATTCAAATTCAATAATATAGAAAATTTACCTGTATGCACTTTCCTGAATATTTAAATGAATATATTAACCGATTTTAAGGTAGTTTTTTTGTTTAAGTGCCAGTGAAACGTCTGGACTAGCTCAGTTATGCTACCCAAAACAAAAGAAAGTCCAGAATCAAAAAAGATGTCTTTGTAGAAGACATCCAAAAAATAGAGTAAATAAAATAAATTATTTTATGTTCTTATTTTGAGTCACAGAATGATAATGCTAATCTAAACTCCCCGGACTCGGATACACTCCACGTTGTTCAAATCCTATTATTTTATCGCGACATGTAGTGTGTTCTTTCATGCCCTCAGTGTATGATATTCCAGCACACATCAACAAAATAATTGCCATCATTATTGCTACGGATATTAGCAATATGGACGAGGTCTTTGGTTCGCCATGTTTTGATTTTGTAATTTCTTTTGTTCTTAGGAGAGGAGTACTTAGTATGATATGATACTCAATTCAAAATCTCCTTTCTAATTATTTTCGAATTCATAAGTTATATACGGTGATACGACCACTTTAAGCCTAGTAAAGTCCCTTTCTTACTAATATCAGACCCTTTGTATTTTTAATGTTTGGCCTTAATTCCTCAGTTTTAATGTTGACTCGACTTATTTTTTGTAGAATTAATTTTTGAAGTGGAGGCCAAAATATAATACTCGTTATAAAAGTGGCCCCTAGGGAGTGTCAATTGTTTTTGACGCATAACTTTTACCCGATATCTTATTTCATTTAGAATTTCTTTAACATCCTGTGCAATATATATTCCAAAACACAATTTATGAATTCAATTAATTTCTTTAATATATCTAACTAAGGATCGATGTAGAATTACTCAATTGAATTGAATCAAGAGTAGGTTTGATTTCACTTAGCATAGAATCAAAATTCTCCTTAGCATTTAGAAATACTATTGCATATAAATCGTCTTCCTTCTGGGTTAGTATCAACATCATCTTCATAGGAACTTCTATCCCTTTAGGTATCATGGATAAAAAATCTGTTACCTGTGTTGAATTAGAAGTAAGATTAAGAAGCGTAGGATTAAGAGAAAGATTTAGGAAATACCTGTAGCCATAATTGCTACGACCAAATGAAATCTGATCAGAAGACTCTAATACGCCTTTATCTGCGAAAAATTGGGCCATAATTGGACCCACAAAGATCATTGGAAATGGGGGATCAGGTGCCTTAACAATTGCAAATATGCTCTTTGTAGAATTTTGAAACCATGCCATTGATGTAGAATTATTATAAGGACTTTGTTGCCAATTCAAAGGAGGATTTACTTTAATATCGGCATTGGCATAACTCTGAATCGATAATAATGAGAGTATGAGTGTTATTCCTAATAATATAAGCTTATACAATACTTTAGAATTCACTCCTTTTCAATTATTAAAGTTACTGAACCGCCATATTCAGTTGTGAAGGAAGTTAATTTTTCTGCTTTCTATGGAGTTGTTTCTAATCAGTGTAATAAATCGAATTCTAATGGGTTTGAATATTTTGAGCGTAGTCTATATGCAACTATGTGTTTTATTATGTAAATTGCTTTATTATTCGTCGATTATTATTTACATTGCTCCAAAGGCAACTCGTGGGTATTGGTTGTTCTTGTTCATCAGCGGCCAATCTACTACGAGTTGTTAATTGATTAGATTTTAAATCTTTGGATTTAACTATGTAAATAACTATCGGTTGATTCAGTTAGTAAAAGTAATGTTTTTTGCGTTTTCGTGTAAATTTGGATATAATTTGGATAAACCTTTTTAAAAGAAATCCTTGATTGTTCAGATGAAAATAATATGAAAAAAATCACTAGATCTATACTTTGCGTGATGATTGCGGCCAGCCTAGTTCCTTCTATGACGCTGATAACAAGCAATGCACCAATATCCTACGCTGCTTCATCCAATCCTCAAGACTTTATGAATATGACAGAGGAACAAAGAGTTGAATCAGCTAAAAACATGACGCAAAAAGAGAAAGAGCTGGTGATGAATGAGTTTTCGAAACAAAATTCTACTGTTGATGAAAATATGTCTGAGACTACCTCAGCAAAAGATACGAACACTTTAGTGGGTAATTTCGTTGGTTCAGGTGACGGTTTTCACAACGCTGAGGGTGTTGCTAAAGTGATCAACCTTGCAGATGGCAGAACTTTCCTGAGACTGGAAAATCTAAAGGCTACCAATGGACCAGATCTATATGTTTATCTCTCTACGGATAAGGATGCTTCAGACATTGTCAATCTTGGGAGGTTGAAAGGTAACATAGGAAATCAGAATTATGAAATTCCTGCTGGAACTGATCTATCAAAATACGATACCGTGCTCATTTGGTGCAAGGCCTTCTCTGTCTTATTTGGCAGCGCAAAACTAGCACCTCAATAACAAAGAAATAGTATGCATCTTAAGATATCTTATCACTCAGGTGTAAAATCTATGAATAAAAAAACAATTATTATACTAATCATCATAGGCGTAATTGTAATCTCATTTGCATTATATACAATTCTTCCACTCTTTACTAACACGGCGGTGGATGAACCTTTGCCAACAGCCTCGGGATTGAATCCAATTACACCTAGCATTGACAATTTTTTCAAAAAAAGTTAAAGTCCGCTGCTTATCCCGCTCAACTAAGCCATCCCTTGTATAATAATATACCCTCCCTGACTGTATGGTTAACCAATTTTTTTATAGTATTCTAGTGCATTTTAAGGACGGCCCGGTGGGCTTGATTGCTTTTTGTCTATCATGCAATCAAATCAACTCCTCCCACCGGTTGTCAGTTAACCGTGTTTGGGAGTTAAGCACGTTCTATTTTAATGGAACACTTGATTCCAACCAACACCTATCTGTTTTCAAGAATAGATAATAAATATCATATTGAAATTTTATTTATGAATTCTAATTCAAATACCTAAATGAAATGTAATAATTTTCCTTTTTGCTGACATTGAGATCCTATGATTTTAACTGTATGAATTGCTTACAAACACATTTAGACGCATGTATCAAATAGCTTATCTACTGTAGGTTAAGATAGAGGGTAATAATGCAGGAAAAAAGCTTTTTGTCTATCGTTATAACAACCTTGATGACTTGCTTAATTTTTACTCTTATTGGTATCTTCATTGGTTTGGTATCAGCTCAAATGACTACGGGAGGAGATACGGAACAGGGCTATAAATTTGTCAATAAATGGGGTTCGAACGGAACAGAAGACGGACAATTTCTACGTCCCCATGATCTAGAATTTGACAAGAATGACAAATACCTTTATGTTGTTGACAGAGATGGAGCTCGTATACAGGTATTTGACAAGAACGGGACATTTCTTTTCAAGTTTGGAGAAAAGGGTAAAGGAGATGGACAGTTTATAGTTCCATACGGTCTGGATGTGGATGCAAGAGGTCATGTTTGGGTTGTTGATAGAGGCAATCATAGAGTACAGGAATTTGATAGTCAGGGCAATTTCATCTCTAAATTTGGTAACCCAGATGGACACCACAGTAGTTCCCCCGGAAAATTTGATAATCCAAGACATGTTGAAGTAGATAAGGCATTAAAATATGTATATGTAGCAGATTCTAAAAATAATCGCATACAGCAATTTGATATTAAAGGGAACTTTGTAAAGGTAATTGGGCGACAGGGAAATAACGAAGGAGAATTTAATCTTCCCACCACTATCGAGATTGATTCAAAAGGTAATTTTTTTGTAAATGAAAGAGGAAATGAGCGTGTGCAGAAGTTTGATAGTAATTGGAATCCCTTATTAGCGTGGGGATCAAAAGGTACCTCAAATAACCAATTTTGTCATGTAGAACACTTGGCATTGGATAAATATGACAACGTATTTGTAACAGATCCTCAATCAGATCCAGGATGCAGCATGCAACCTCGTGTCATAAAGTTTGATAGCAATGGGACCTTTATTACAAAGTTTGGTTCCTATGGAACAGAACTAGGTCAGTTTCAGGATCCGGAACATTTAGCATTAGACAATCAAGGGAATGTGTACGTGTCGGATCGAAAGAACAATGACATACAAGTATTTTCACCGAATCCTAATAGTTAACTTTGTTCTATTTATCTGGCATCATTTCCTAATAAAATGTAATCTTCATCCAGATACTCAATAATTTTTTCAATATGAGAGTTTATGTTTTTCTAGTCTCATCTGATCTTATGGAATTTGTAAATAGACGGTAAGATTGTTGCTGCTCTAGCTCCAGTTGTATTGAGTTAATTCATATATTTTACTTTATAAGTATAGCATAAACTATACTAGAATAATCTTTAGCGCTTATTTATCTATCAGAACTTTATTAATATCTATTGTACATTATTGTTAGGAGCGACTTTTTCTAGAAACAATGTCATTATTCTTCTTATCATTGCGATAATCGGTATTGGACTTTCAATACTTTCTTATCAATATTCTTCATTTACCGCAAATGAAATCGCAAATATTTCTTCTCAAGATGTAAGGTCTAATGCAAAAATTGAGGTTTACCAACTTTCACGTATCTTGGTAAGGAGTATGGAGTCTATCTCTAACAATTTACAGGGATTGAGTAACTCAATATCTTTATTAGATGCTGAAAATGATGATGTTCAGAAATTATTTGATTCTGCTCAGATATCAACAAAGGACTTGACCAATGGCTATTATATGTTTAACATGAATGGAGAGATTATTTCCAAGACGAGCAATAAAACCATTGATGCCAATTATAATGATATCAGAGCAAACTCAACAGATCTGTTTTTCACTCCCGAGACAACCAATACTACATATTATAGCAGTATCATTGATGTCAATAATCAATTTCCGCTTCTTTTTATATCGTATCCAGTAATAAAAAGTAATGTTACCCTAAATAATAACGCTAGTCAGGCAAATATGTCAAATTTTGAAGGAATAGTATTTACAACTATAGATCTATCAAAATTGGGTCAATTTTTACAGAAGGAACTCTCACCAGAATTTGCAAGTAATGTCGGTCTAATCGATAAAAATGGGGTAATACTATATTCAAAAACTAGAAATGTGCTTGGCAAAAATTACTTGACATCAGAGTTCCAAAATCTGATACCGCCAGAAATCAAAAATGTCTACAATAACATATTGGCTGCATCATTAAAAGGGGGATCTGGATTAAGAGATATTTCATACAATAATAACATGACTACAATTGCTTATCAACCAATTACAGTGGATGGCGAGCTTCTCTGGTCATTATATATTAGCACCCCACATAGTCTGGCCTCTAATGTTGGTTACTTGATAAATCAACAAAAGAACTTCAGTACCATTGTAATTATTGTTGTTGGTTCTATGGCCTTCGGTATTGCATTTTTGATATTATCTTGGAATAAGAGATTAGAGGGCGCAGTCAAATCCAGAACGGTGCAACTAAAGAATACCAATGAATCACTAACTGAATCAAATAGTCTACTTGCTTCAGCAAACAAACAACTAGAGATTCACGATAACATGCAAAAAGAATTCATTAATGTGGCAGCACATGAATTAAGAACTCCTATAATGCCCATATTGGGTGAAGCCGAATTAATAGAAAATGAAATCAGTGATAATGAATCTGCAAGGGTAGGCAAAGAACAGATTTCTTCTATTATTCGTAATGCAAAAAGATTAGATAGATTGGCAGCAGATATTTTAGATGTTTCAAATATTGAAGGAAAATCGCTAAAACTGAATAAAACCATTTTTGACATCGATGAAATTTTATCACAATTAGTAAAGGAATATTCCAGGCAGATAGAAAATGACACTGCAAATAATAAAAAACTCAGGATTTTTTATGAACCAATACAAGTAAAGATTCTTGCAGACAAATATAGAATTACTCAAGTCATTTCGAATATTATTAATAATTCAATCAAATTCACGGATCAAGGAACTATCTCTATCATAGGAAGCGAAAATAGTGATGAGCTAACAATAAAAATCAGCGATACTGGAAAAGGTATAGATAAAGAAATAATCAATCGCCTATTTGACAAATTTGTATCAAGATCAGAACAAGGAACTGGTTTGGGATTATTCATCTCTAAGAATATTATAGAATCACATGGGGGAAAGATAAACGGATTTAATAATGAAAATGGAACTGGAGCCACATTTGTTTTTACTTTGCCTCTATACTTGAAATAAGTTATATTGTGACATTTCTTATTTATGTGACTTACCTACTTTAATCTACAGACAATTGATATATCATTCACATTAGTCCCCGTAATCTTTGTATATAACGCACCATTTACTTTGTTAAACAATGTGTTACTATCATGGTTTTTAAGGTAGTTTGATATTTTTAATTTTTTTTGTTTTATATTTACTAGCAATTTTGGATTCACTATCGCTCCTGCAGCCTTCGAATTTCCATCAATGCCATCAGTTCCGATACACGCAATTGTAAAATCCATACCCTCATCCAAATTCTCAAAGTGAGCTGCAGCTGAGAGTACTGCCTCCTGATTTCTTCCACCGATTCCTCTTATTTTATTTTCTAAATCAACTGTTGTTTCTCCACCAAAAACAAATGCATATGGAGTTGAAATAGAGGGGAAGTCATTAACAAGTTTGAAGAGAAAATCTCCAAGAATACGGGATTTTCCTGTAAATGCTGACCCCAAATACATTGTTTTTACGCCACTTTTTTCCAAAAACAATTTGATATTTTTGCAAGCAATATTGTTGTTGCCTATAATAACGTTATAAATATTGGTAAATATAGGGTTACCAGGTTTTGGTGTATCTCTAATCTTTCCTAACATGCCATCGCTAATTAAACCCCTTAATTTTTTAGAGACAAGTCTTTGGTTTTTCCATAGTTTGTATTTCAGCAGGATCTTTTTTGTGTCCTTAAAAGTAGTCAAATCTGGAACAGTAGGACCTGATCCGATTACATCAATTTTGTCTTGAACTACATCTGATAGAATAAGTGTTATTACTGGAAATTTTTTATTAATAATGCTTGCAAGCCTACCCCCTTTGATTTGAGAAAGATGTTTCCTCACAGTATTCATTTCATCAATTGTTGCTCCTGATGAGAGAAGTTTGATAGTTATGTTCTGTTTTTCATCTAAACCTATGATATCTAATGGTAGGGGCATGAGTGCTGATGCACCGCCTGATAAGAACATTAAGAGCAAATCATTTTTTTTTACTTTTTCTAGCATATTCAATATTTTTATTGTACCGAGTACACCATTGGAATCTGGTATTGGATGAGCTGCATTTGTTACCGAACATAAGTTACTCTTCATTTTGATTCCATATGGAACTGTAATGCAACCTTCTTTGATTTTCCGATTATTCAGTATGCTTATGAATGCATCAACCATTGATGCCGTAGCCTTGCCAGCTCCAACCAAGTAAATTGACCGAAATAATCCAATATCAAACCTTGTTTTCTTACCATTATAATCAAATATACTTAAATTATTACCTTCTATTTTTACCGAACTTTTCATTAGGGATACCGGATTAACTGAACTTAAACCAACCTCTATGGCATCGAGAGTTAAACCTAACGAATCAGAATAATTACTCTTTAAGATTTTAGATTTATTCTGTAATTTCAAATTCGTCATAAAGTCACAATTTATCTCGTGTTTTAAAAGAGTATTACTACAACCACTATATTTCACAAATAAATAAATATTTTGAGTACACTTACGGCTTCAAAAATAATGAAATTTTTTTAATATTGGTAGAATTTCTTAATAAATTTTGTAAAAGTCAACAGAGTTTAGTCATATTATTTTTGAGGCATTTAATAGAGGTAGATAAGAAAAATCTTGTAAACATTAATGAATATATGAAAGTTAAATTAAAAAATGGTTGCGGATCTTCGCTTGCGTGGGATGATGGGCAGAAGGGGTTTGATGTTCGTATCTTACTACGGAAAATCCAGAGCCTTTATCTCAAATTACCGATCTTGGAGAGAATATGACACAAAGGGCAAGACGGCAGAGATAGTCTCCTCTATTATAAGCCACGAATCAATTCATCTTGCATTGAATAAATTTTCTGTTAACGCTTCCGATAAATTAGACAACCTATTTGGAAGATCCAATTCATGGGAGGTATACTCGCATGGACTTGGAGATTTGAATAAAATCAGAAAGAATAAATGCAAAAAGTAGGAAAATGTGTGTCCATTCGGGTAATTTCTATCAGTTGTACTGATTAATTGTTACAGATAAATAATAATGATTAAATTGTCTTCAATAATTTTTGGTACGTATGTCTGTTTACTTCACTCCACAGGATGCTAACAGAATTTTACCCGAAATAAAAAAAATATTTTCTAGCATTATTATTCAAAAGAATAAAGTGATTAAACTTCAAGAAGAATTGCAAAGAATGGTTAATGAAGGGACAAAATTCACGCTTTTCATAAATAAAAAACAGGAACTAAACAAAGCTGTTTTTAAACTGTATGAAACCATAGCAGAGCTGGAAAATAAAGGAGTTATGATCAAAAGTGTTGATGAAGGGCTCTTAGATTTTCCATCCCTGAGGTTTGATGAAGAAGTGTGGCTGTGTTGGAAAGAAGGTGAAAATGAAATAAAATTTTGGCATAGAAAGGATGAAGGTTTTATGGGCAGAAAACCATTGGCAACGACCAACATTATTGATCGGTAGAAAACAAGATTCACTCTAACTGCATATATGAAATGTTACTAGTTAATTATATCACAAAAATTATTGTCTGGTTTCCTTATTAGTTCCAATTATTTAATAATTAATAAATAAAATTAATCTGATAAATTTGAAGTATTGCTCTCATAAGATTTAAATCATGTTGTAAGACACCTTTTTATGGTAATTATCATAAATGCTTAAGGACCTTATCTCAAGATCAAATGATTTTACCTTCAATAAGAAAAAAATTGATACTGTTAAAGACCCATTTGAAATCTTTAAGCGTATTTATTTGAATTATGAAAATGTATTTATTTTAGAGTCTTTAACCGGACCAAAAGAACTCTCTGAATTTTCAGTAATAGGATTTGATCCAGAATTTACAATTAATTGCGATAATGGAAAATTTCAAATTTGTCGAAACGAAAAAACGATGTATGAAAAACTAGTAAAAGATCCCCTTCTGGAATTAAGACGAATCCTGCCAACTATCGAAGAAAAAAAACTTCGATATATTGGAGGGGCGGTGGGATATGTGAGCTATGAAGCAATTAGATTCTGGGAAAAGCTACCCCCAAAAAGATCAAATAATATGTTTCCAATGATGGAATTTGGAATTTATACTGATGGCCTGATTCACGACAAAAAGCATAATGCAATCCATTATTTTCACATTGGCAAAAAATCTAGGTTTGATGAATTAGAAAAAGTAATAAATTCCAAAAAAAAAATTTTGAGAAAAGGTCTTTCTTTTTCAAAACCAGTTTCAGATACAACTAAAAGTAAATTTATTTCCAACGTGAAAAAGGCAAAAGAGTATGTATACGAAGGCGAAGTTTTTCAAGTAGTAATATCCAGAAAGTTCAAATTTCAGCTATATGGTGATCCATTACTTCTTTATCAAAATCTAAGGCAATTAAATCCATCGCCGTATATGTATTTCTTTAAACGAAATAAAAGATTTATTATCGGCTCCAGTCCAGAAATGCTTCTTCGTGTAATTAATAATAATAAAATTGAGACGTTTCCAATAGCAGGAACAAGACCAGTTTCCAATAAAGAGAGCGTCAATACTAAATTAAAGATTGAGCTTTTAAGAGACAAAAAGGAATTAGCTGAACACACTATGCTTGTGGATTTGGCAAGAAATGATTTGGGTAGAGTATGTAAATTTGGATCAGTACGACCAAAAGAATTGATGATAGTAAAAAGATTCAGTCATGTTCAGCATTTAGTTTCTCATATAACAGGTAATCTCTATGATAAATACGACTGTTTTGACGCCTTTAGATCTTTATTTCCAGCTGGTACCGTTTCTGGAGCGCCCAAGGTGAGAGCAATGGAAGTAATATCAGAGCTGGAAAAATCTTCTAGGGGACCATATGCGGGCGCTTTGGGTTACTTTTCTTTCAATAGATCATGCGATTTTGCAATAATTATAAGATCCTTATTCATAAATGGAAATAGTGCTTATATTCAATCAGGAGCTGGAATAGTAATGGATTCGATCCCTGAAAATGAATACTTGGAAACAGAGCATAAAGCTGGCGCGTTATTTTCAGCATTGAAAGCAACAAAAAATCAATCTAGATAATTACTATCTTTTAGAAATCCTTTTTATTGTGATATTGTTATCACTTGTAGGTATTATCTGTAAAATCATACTTCTCTAATTTTACTATGATCAAAGGGTTTTGACTCTAACCAGCTGTATCTGAAATAATCTAAACACCACTCGTGAAATAGTTTATTGTTTTCCCTGTCAATGCTATTAGAAAATGCTCCATTCATGTCAGTTTCACCCTTAATCGATGGAAACATTAACAATGCTTTTTTTTCATTTAAAACTACAGAAACCTTAACATCATCTATCATCTTTCTCTCTACTAGTCCAGATTTTAACAATTCTGGGTAATTAATCTCATTTAAGAAATCTTTCCCTTTTTTTGGTATTGCGGCATTTTTTGGTAATATGTAATTAAACTTGATCTTGCGTTCCATTACAATTTTTGTAGCCACTTCCATAAGATCTAAAGGCACTTGTGGAATCATACCGTAAATATACTCATTAGAATTTCTGTACATTTCTTTGATTTCCTCAATGACTGCGACTAGACCCGGGATAAACTTGCTTTCATCCAATGAACCAATCCTCTGAATAAACTTCATTGGAAGATTTCCAAAATAATGGTCTGAAAAATAATTCTTATTTTTTGAAAGAAAATTTATAGATGGAATTTGAGTCGTTATCGTGTTTCCAAAAGTAGTTAAAGAGTATGAACCATTGGAATCTCTACTAACTATCCCGGCATCCATAAGTCTATTAAAATTTCTATGAGCCTCTTGCATTGTTATGCCAAGATGTTTTGCTAGTAAAGTCAAATTCATGCTGGAGTTCTTTAACGCATTTATTATCTGAAGTCTTTGCGAGTTAGATAACTCTATGAATGTCTTTTCAGAATCTTCAAAAATAGATCCAGGATCTTCCATATCTATATTACAATTGTATTCATGTTTATAAGTTAATTTTCAAGTTAAAGTTTAGATTGCAATAACTACTCATGCTTTTATTTATAATATGTATTATGACCTCTAAGATATCTATATGTGGGATTATTCTAAAGCTGGTGTTGACATAAAGAAAATTCGGAAAATACAAGGTAATATTGGCAAAATCATCTCAAAAACTCATTTTAGTTTTGGAAATAATAATTGGAAGGTTTTGTCAGGCTTTGGACATTATGCAGGATTGATTGAGATTGATTCAAAAATTATTGCGTTGCACACTGATGGGATTGGAACCAAAATAATTGTTGCACAACTGATGAATAGATTTGATACTTTGGGAATAGATTGTGTGGCCATGAATGTTAATGATATTATATGTATTGGTGCTGTCCCAATTGGCTTCCTGGATTATATTGCATTGAAAAAACCTGACCATTACCTTGTAAGAGAACTACTGAAAGGATTAACAAAAGGGGCAAAGGAATCTAAAATGGCGATAGTGGGAGGTGAAACTGCAATTCTTCCCGATCTCCTTAATCAAACAGAAGAAAATTCATTTGATCTAGTTGGAACTGTTTTTGGAATAACAGATAAGAAAGCATTGGTGCTGGGGGATAAAATAACTGAGGGAGATATAATAATAGGATTAGAAAGTAGCGGATTGCATTCAAATGGTTACTCACTTGCACGGAGGGTCTTACTCCCAAAGCACAAGTTAAAAAACTCTCATATTTTTCTAAAAAGCTCTTTAGGCGAAGAGCTTTTGAAACCCACAAGGATATACGTTAAACCTATACGTGATTTACTTGACGCCGAAAGAGAATCGATTCATGGACTTGCTCATATTACAGGTGGCTCATTCAGTAAACTATCAAGATTAAGCAATAGAGTAAATTTCAATCTAAACAAACTTCCTCAACAAAGCGGGATTTTTAATCTCATCCAACAGGAGGGGAAAATATCACATAAAGAAATGTATTCTACATTTAACATGGGTATTGGTTTTTGTATTGTAGTTTCAAAGACACGAGTGGACAAAATAATGGAAATATTGGATAGACACAAACTAAAGTATTATGAAATAGGGTTTGTCACTAAAGGAACAGGGATTGTATCTATAACAATAATGGGAAGAAAGTATAGGCTGACCGATTAATTGTACTAAAAAATTTATTCATCATTTAAAATTTGAATCTATCTATTTCTCAACGATACTTCTATGACGCTATTCCTGAACCAATCAGGCGCCATCTGTCCGCAATTCTTCTACTTATTGCAACCCTGTTCTGGCTAACCATACATACAGGTTTCTTTAATTTAATTTCTACAACATGATCTTTTATATGAGTAACGGTACCAAGTGTCGCAGCCGTTCCAATATTTAGTCGCAAGGATTCTTTTATCTTAATCGGATCAACTTTAACCAGTTCTTGTGTTCCAACAGCAGTTTCAAAAAGATTTAGTTCTATAGTAACATCATAAACATCAGGAGGAAGTGAGCTTGGGAGGCCTACTAATGAACCAATTAACGAATCACTCTTTACTAAATATGGATCTAGTGTTGTTCCAAGAGCAACCAAGCCTCCTGGTTTTACAACTTGAACAATTCCTGCACCAGTACCGAGAGATGAGATCTTCGACATTATGGGTTCGTATTTTCCCTTCTTTTCATCATAAAGCCCTGGTCGTATTTCAATCTCATCACCAGTCTTAAAATCTCCCTGTATTAACGAACCTCCAATTACTCCTCCCTTTACTTCACTAATGGGAAGACCAGGCTTGTTAATATCAAATGATCTCAGTACATGCATCAAAGGTTCAGAATTTTTAGATCTTTCAGGTGTTTTAATATTTGATTCAATAGCTTCTATAAGAGCATCAACATTTAGTTTGTGTTGTGCAGAAACAGGAATAATTGGTGCCGTGTCAGCTACGCTCCCTTTGACAAAATTCTTTATTTGTTTATAATTCTCTATTGTTTCTTCATATGATACCAAATCAACTTTATTTTGAACCAACACAATTTGCTTAATGCCAAGTGTTTGTAAGGCCAGTAAATGTTCTCTGGTTTGTGGTTGAGGTACTTTTTCATTTGCTGCAGCTACCAATATTGCTCCATCCATCAAAGCAGCTCCAGAGAGCATATTTGCCATTAAACTTTCATGCCCAGGAGAATCTACAAAGCTAACAACACGTTCAAATTCAGATACTTGTCCACAGTTTTTACATTCTGGTTGGGTTGAATAACAGGTTGGTGGGGGACAGTTTTTACATTTATAAAAAGCGGCGTCAGCATAGCCAACCTTTATTGTAATTCCTCTTCTTAATTCTTCACTATGGCCGCTTGTCCAGACGCCAGTTATAGATTCTACTAGAGTAGTTTTTCCATGGTCGACATGACCAGATGTTCCTATATTAACACAAGGTTGAAAACCATATTGTTTAACGTACCAGTCGGGTAAAGTTTCTTTCCAATGCAATATGTATAGTGAAATTTCACAGAGATATTAATTTAATTATAATACTATTAATCATTATAATGACAATAGTGTCAAAGAATTGACAGGTATGCTATTATTCAGTTTTTTTCGAGTCTGGCGTCTTGGCAGTAAGAGGTAAGTTTCCTTCCAAGAGTAAACAATTTATCTGATATATCTCTTCTGTAATCATATTGCCTCTAACCAATTTTCTCTTTCTAATCCCCTCACGATCATCTCTCATTCCTGCACCTTTTGATAACAATACATATTTTTTCACACCGCCGTGAACATCCTTCCTAATTGGTGTTCCAGATTTATCGCTGCCACCTCTCAATTCAATCTTGCCTGAAGATATACCAATCACTGAAGCATCAACAGTCTCTCCTACCCTGAGACCAACTAGGGGTTGAGCTTCTTTATCCTTTAACTCTTTGCTAATACTCTTCCCTTTTTTATCAGAAACTATTATTTTAAACTGTGTCAATATGAAATCAACCAGTGTGAGAGCTTTAATTAATCTTTGCGACTTGGATTATTTCAAATACTTTTATTAATGTTGATACGAAAAATGAGTTAAGTGAATAGAGAGAGAGAAAAGCAGCAGGTAAATGAAAGAAAGTGCCTACGATGCGGATTTGCAATGATTGATATTCAAAGCTGTCATCTAAGATGTGAGAATTGTGGATCAGAATTGACCTGTTCTGATAAGGGCTCGTTTTGGTAAAATTAAGTGATTATAAAATTCGAAACCCAACCACAAAAACTAAATTGATCCATTTCCCTTGAATTGATAATTATCTGCCATATTCTCTGCCTTAGATTTCATCATGTTGATATAATTTTCATAATCATCTGAATAACCGCAGTTTTTGCACTCGACTGTCGTGAGGTCATCATTGACCTGTGCCTTATTATTGCACTTTGGACACTTTGCATCAAGCAAGACAATTCTAAATTATGCTTTCTTATTATTATTATTAGTGGTTTATGCTTGAATGTTAGACTGCCCTAGTATAGGAGTTGCCTTGATAATTATGATCTCCGAATTAGGATTATTCTTATTGAGCCTATCAAAATCATCTTTTGAACACGAAATTACTATGATCTTTTTTTCACTTGAATAAAAGTCAAACAAAGAATCATGTCTTTCCACATCTCCAACATAATCTTTCAATCTTGATTCCAATCTAGATATTATGTCTAGTCTATCCCCTCTCATTTCGTTAGGATCAAATGTCCACGAAATTATGGCCTTTGTTTTACTTGCTTTCAATTCATATTTCTTTAGAATAATCTTGATTTGTTCTGTCAAATGCTTTAAATAATTTTCTACAGTGGCGATATTGCCTTTTACTAAGAGTGTCAATGGAGAAATTCCAGTTAAAGAAGATAAAATAGTGTTCAAGTCAAATAAGCCACCTACGAGATCGTCAATATACATTTCATCATAGGATTCATTTTCCATTATTTGAGATTGATAAGTATTGTCAGCAAATTTACAAATTTCAAAAATAGGTGACATTAAACCATAGTGTCTTAAAATTCTAATAGAATACAAATATTCTGCAGATTCAATATCTACCACCTTGATTCTATTGCTGGAGTCAAGTCCGCTCAATAAACTTGTTAGGTTAGAATCTAATTCGGATTTTGTTCCGATAATAGCATCAAATAAAGCTGAGGGTATGGAACTTATTGGCATATAATGATAGAAAATGTTTTTTCCAACACTCAGACCAGTTCGATGTTCAATTAATGTTATGTTTTCATTGTTTACGCCAAAGCCTGCAGGGACGGTGTATATTATAGAACTATCCTTGTTCACATGTTTTATCACGTCTTGAAATTTAGATCCAATGTGATTTTTTGCATCAGGCCATGATTTTCTTATCCTTGGAGTAAAAAAAATATAAGATGCATTATTAATGGCAACGTCAAAAGGTTCGAAATCTAAGAGTGTCTCATCTTGGATAAAAGAGGTTACACTAGAGTATGTCTTTGCAATATCTGGTTTAAGGGTAATTGCCATTCCTGATGAGTCATCGATAATTGAAACTGGTATACCTTTATTGGAAATATGAGATGCAATCTTGTATCCCTCGGTGCTTAGCCCGTAAACAGCTACCTTCAATGGATCAACACTCAATAGTTATACCAACCACAAATAGCATATTTTTGTTCCTAGACCAAAATTAAAATTGGTTAAAGAAAAGTTTTTTCCATGAGATTACTTATACATGATGCTTGAGAGTCTGGTTTGACGTTTTAACCCCAAAACAAGTGATGTTCTTCAAACAGGCAGTTAACGTTCTAAAAGAAAAAGATCATGAATTGCTCTGTACAGGAAGGAACTATCGAGAATGTGTAAAGTTATCTAAATTAAAGAAATTTGAGCTAAAAATAGTTGGAAAGTATGGCGGTTCATCAAAATATGACAAACTGAGAGCAAGTTCCAGTAGAATTTTTGATTTGGCAAAAGAAATAGATAAATTCCAACCTGATCTTTGTGTTAGCTTTTCGTCACCAGAAGCAGCTAGAGTTACATTCGGTTTAGGAATTCCCCACATTACATTCAGTGATTCACCTCATGCTTTTGCAGTTCAAAGGCTAACAATTCCATTTGTTAATTATCTCCTATGTCCTTGGATTATTCCTTACTCTGCATGGAATAATTTAGGTATATCAAAGAATCAAATAATTCGTTATCATGCACTTGATCCGGTTGCGTGGATAAAAAGAGAAACAAGAGAGTTGAATGACAGGCACTTAAGGAAAAAATATCACCTTACAAAGAAAAATACGATTGTTATTAGACCTGAAGAAAGTAAGGCATCATACATGCTAGACAAAAATACCAATGTGAATAGTATATTGGAATCAATAGTTGAAATCTTTCATAGAACGACAAATATCTTGGTCTTATGCAGATATCAGGATCAAATAAGACAGTTCAATGAAAAATATGGTAATAAAATTAAAGTTTTAGAGAATGTTGTTGACGGATTCGAGCTAATATCTGTTGCCGACATATTTGTTGGTGGAGGTGGCACCATGAATGCCGAATCTGCATTAATGGGAAAACCAACTATTTCAATTTCGCCAATAAAATTCTATGTTGATGACTATCTGGTTAGAATGGGTTTGATACATAAAGTTGCAAATTCGACTCAAATTGTGAAATTATTACGTCATATACTAGATGATAATACGTTTAGTTTTAAACAAAAAAATCGTGCACAACGAATTTTGAATCGTATGGAAGATCCAACAAATAAATTAATGAAAATTGTTGATAGGTTCGTAACTTTATAAAACAGATATTCTATAAAAAAAATGTCCGGCAGCCCGGTAGAGAATTTAAAATTCGCTGAATGTAGTGGCCAAGCATAGAGGCCTTTGGAGCCTTTGACCCCAGTTCGAATCTGGGCCGGGCTATTTCAGTTGTAAGAAAATTTCCCTAATACCATAAAATTGATCATGAAGCAACACTAAATACAAACAAGAATATTTTCTCCAATATTCATAATCGAATTATTGAAAAAAGGTTTGTCTGATTAATTTTGACTATACTAATTTTTCGGTGCTATTTTTACATCATATCAAAGCCAAAATTGTGAAACTACGAACTCATCTATTACGACGACCAAAGTGTGTATGATTGATAAACTAACTTTATTCGGAAAAAACGAAATTACTTTTCAGACATTATATTCTTTTGTAGTATCAATAAGTTCATTGATATTTGAGAAAAGTTGCAAAAATCTTAAACCTTTTTCAGTAATCCTATACAAGTGCTCTTCCTCTTCAAGTTTTATTAATCCATTTTCAAGCATTATGGACAAATATTTCTTGAGCTGATAATGAGAGAGAAAGGACTTGTACATGATTGTTGTTATTCCAACTCCCTTGTTGCTATTTGCAGATTGTAAAATGGACGCAAAAATATCTGTCCTGCTTCTATATTTCATCTTATTACTTTAATAAATACAAAATCAATTTTAATATGTCTTGTGGATGTCAGTACTTGAACTTAACTTGATACTATTAAGTATGAAAAGGACAACCGGTCTCGTTATATCTGATAATTACTAAACATCTGTCACATAAAACGGATGTAAAAAGTAATAAGTAAATATAATTACTTAATTTTTAGGATTGGAAGACACTCAAATCAGATACAAGATAACACAACTGTCAGACAATGGTATTAACATAACTTTGTCTCTAATTGAAGATATCGAATTGGAATCAGTGTCGCAACAACAATTAATGTTAGAAGCGATTGATAGATCCATATCTGATGAAGAGGTTAAGCAGCAGATAAGACCCATCCTAGAAGCTATTCTACGATCCCAACCACAAACAGTGATCAAAACATATCCAAAGACAGTAATACAGATAAATATGCCTAGAAAAAAGTACGAAAAAATAGGAAGCCCACTTGTGGGAAATAAGATCCTGATTGATATAAAACCCGATACTAAATAGAAAGTTCCGCAGCACTAGCTGAGGCATTTTTTATACTTTGGCATCATCTTGTCTCATTTTGGATAAATAAAGTTGTTCTAGTTGTAGGAATGTGATTACGTTACAAATTCAAGATTACACGGTGTACATTATCCCGCCAGATACTATTGGAACTGCATCTACACTTGCTACTTCTTTTATCCTAGCTATCAAAGCATTAAACCAAAGGCTATCAATTCCCTGACTCCAAATTGTTATTTTCTTGTAATCTCTCTTAACTCCATCATTAAAAAAACCGTTACAGTCTTCTACTGTTATATTATTGTACTTTTGACTTATTTCCTCAATCAAGCCTTTAGCTTCAGTTACCAGATATACTATTGTCAACGTAGGAAAGGGTATAGTATTTGAAGCTGTTGAAGACATATCTTCTGCCATCCTAATTCAAATAATCATTTTAAGAAGAGCAATATCTTGTTTTCGTAGCAAATACCACAGTGATTGTTTTTCCACCCTACTTTAGTTTCCCATAGAATGATAGTCTGACCTAAATACAGATATATTTCTGGCTATTTAGATCTTGTTCCATGAATGAAGTTGATTTCTTGAACAGTCTGCTGACAATAGATCCGTCTTTAAGGTTTTCGGGATTGGTTGAAAAATCCGGCCACTTGTGTGCAAATGTAATTCGACAGGGAATTAATGAGCATCTTAAGGGCAGAAATCCAGAAATAAGTTATACTCAATCGGCATATATTGTTGAGTTAAGAAAAATATTTGAAAATGAATTAGGGCACCTTAAATCAGTTATTTACATTTATGATAAGGTAGTAATGTTTAGCATTCCAATAAAAAATCATATCGTAGTTTTTTCAACAGAAAAGAATATCAATATTGATACTGTCTTCGAAAAGGTACAATCCTTCATAAAGAATGTAGAGACCGAATTGGACCTAGAACTAGATATCAAAAATATTAGTCAAGAAAAAAAAGAAAGCGTTAGAAATTTGTATGATTCTGGAATATCTGAAGAGATGATTGCAGAACAGCTGGACCTAAATTTAACGACTGTAAAGAGTTTGGTAAAAATCATTACGACAAATGCAAAATAGTTTGTTTCCAGTTTTTGCTGGCTCGAATGATTATAAAATACATTCAATCAATTAGACTAACTACTAAATGAATGACTTTTAGCCATATGCATTCACTTCAGTTTCTATATCTTGAGTCTTAATCTTTGTTATCTCTTTTTCAATCTTTTCTGCTTCCTGAAGCAGTAATGGAACGTTACATGATACACCTGGAACAAGATTACTTATTGTCGTAGATAACTCTGCCGCGGCCCTAAAATCAGGAATTCCTTCAATAATTTTTACCAATAATACGATTACATTAATACCTAACTGGGAGCTTTGATTTAAGAGAACTGCTGGAATCGCTCCTATAGTGCCATTTTTTAGTAATGCAATTTTGGAATCTTTTAATTTATTTCTTGCTTGTGCGGTATTACCTATACCCATTATCGAATATTCTTTTGAGTCTACAGACTTTGGTTGTTGAGGGTTAACTATATTACTTGAACTAATAATAAGATCACATTCATTATCCTTTGCCCAGTTTAGCATAGTATTTCCAACGAGGAAATAAAGTGATGGCTCTATGCTCACTTCAGAGATAAAAATCGATGTTTTCAATTCTTCATTGGCATATACCCTTACAGGAAAATATGGTACCGAATTCCTAACTATTGACAACTGAGAAAAGTATGGAGATTCGATAGTTGCAATTAATTGAGTATTAATTGAGTGTAAAATACATTCAGAAGCAATAGTATTAGTAATCCCGGTTGTAGCAAAACCATCAATCACTGTTCCACCTTTGAGATTCATTTTCTTTAGAGTTTTAATCCCAAAGTTCTGAGAATTTGACAATGATTAAATTTGAAGATACTGCTTTAAGAATCTTAATGCGCGGATTGGAAAGCTCAATGACAATTATTAAATTTGTATACTATTTGATAATATATTTCTAGAATTTGAGTAACTTTAATATTTTTTCAAATTTTTCATGATTCAAGTCTTTCTTGTAGTCCTTAATTCTTTTTATCACCTGCTTTCTATCGTTATTGATTGAATCTCGGAGTCTGTCATAAATTGGGCCATGTAGAAAAAAGGACTGAGAAACGCTAGTTACATTACTTGCTCTCCTCTTAGTACTAGAAGTTTCAAAATCCAAAATTGTCGGTCTACCATCTTTGGAAATTATTATGTGGCGATCAAGTCTATTTAGCTGACCGTGATCAAGTTTTATGGAATCTAGAAGAAAAGATTGTTGAAGAATGGAAGAAGTACATTTTAGAATTCTTTCATATGTAGTGTTTTTCGAATTATACCAATTTACGATATTGAAACCTTTGACAAATTCCATCAATATAAAATTTTCAGAAAAATCTACAAGGAAAGGACCAATCCCAATAGTGTTTGCGAGTGATTGAAATAGTACTTCGTCATACATACTCACTCTATTTGCATCTGTTCTCCTCATTTTTAGAACAAAATATTTATTTCTATATTTAACTAATGTTACCAAGCCAACTGAGCCCTTACCAAGTATGCATATTTTGTGCAATTCCACTTTACCAAATGAGAATACAGAGTTAATACCCAAGGATAATAATTCTTCCATCCTGTCATCAAATGTATTTTGGTCAAATAAGGGGTAAGTCAGTAAAAATTTTAGGCTTTCCTTATTTTCACTGCTTAATAAATTCTCCATCACGAACCATAAAATCAATGGCAGTGGAAATAAAATCACTCAGTTTTCTTTCATTTCCCAAATATATAGAATAACCATTACTAAGATCTTGTGTAGCTCCCATACGGCTGCCTGATTCAATGTCTTTCTGTATTATTTGACTTGCATGTTCTTTTATTGAGGTCTTTTTTCTTTCTTCAATACTTACTATTCTCACATCATCAGTCCATAACATAATGGAGCTTTTTCCTCTTTTCTTAATAAATGAATTAGTTTCATTTTTTCGAAATATTTCAGGTCCTAAATTTAGATTTAATTTTGGCAAATTCGTAAATTCTATGATAAAAATAAATACAGCATGTTCCCTTTCATCAGTAAAACAAATTTTTTTAATTATTTTGAATCTTGCATTTTCTAACTGTTTTGAAATACTAGCTAGTTTTCTCTTAAGCTGGCCCCACAAGATATCGGGACTTCTCTCCTGTATTTTGAATTCGATTATCAATAAATTTGATTTGAAACTGTTAATAATTTTTGAACTAGATTTGCGCTGTCTTTTAAAAAATTCTATTGACGGTTCATTCAGAAAAAGCCTTGAAGCTAATACAAATTTAGCAAGACACTCTGATGATATGGCAGCTCCTAGATTCCGATTTGAATCAATCGGATCAATTATTATTATGGGACTGTCAAATTTTCCGGTTGCTTTTTCATTTAAAGATTCAAGAGAAATAATGTAATTTGGCTTCAAGTCAGCGAACGTTTGGAGAACATTTCTAAATGAGCCATATTTCAGGACAAGTACCTCTGTGACATAACCACTAAAACCTGAAACAGATATTTGAGAACCATATATTCCAATCGATTTTAAAAATTTTTTTAGGACCCTTACTTGGCCCTTTAAATAATCATTTAGGCTGCTTTGCATAAAAATCGTATGAAACGGAGATCTGTCAGCGGCGCTTTTCCATTTATTTTTTTCAACTTTGTAACACGGCACAATGTTTATCCTGATCCCATCAACTATTCCTTCAACATACGGATGTTCTGAATAACGTAGATATGGTTTATATTTTCTTAAAGCATAAAACCCAACCGATTTTCCTATTTCTTCAAATTCTTTTCGTTCAACTGTTGATTCTATCATTATAAAATAGTCAATGTCATTTTCAAGCCATGTTCCTTTGGCAAATGATCCACCAACTATCACTTCTAAGATTCTATTGTCTTTAAAGTTCATAATTTCATTCTCTATTTCTCTTGATATTTTTTCTAATTTTTTTTGATTTAATTTTGATGGGGAGGAGGAAGCTGATATCTCTAGCGTAATATCATCTATTGTATTCATTTTCCCTTCACAGTAATTATGTTCTCATATATGGGACCTTGAGGTGTAGTGATGCTCTTTTTTACAGAAATTGTATCTATTTTGTCAATAAGAGTAAAATTGGACATAATGCTACTGCTGTGTAAATTCAAATTTAGTGCTGCTCCCTTTGTTCTAAGTAGTGTTATGTGTGGTATTATCTCTTTTTCTATCTTTAGTTCAAAGTCTGTTAATTGTGATAGCACCTTATACGACATTTGGTTGAAAGGACTCCTCGTTTCTTCGTCCAATCCAATCCATATTACTTTGGCACTCTTGCTATTCGGAAATGCTCCTATCATGCGATACTTAATTTCGAATGATTGAAATTCAATCCCTGAGATTTTAGTAACTATCTTTTCAAGTATTGAATTGTTGATTTCGCCAAAAAAGACTAGCGTAAAATGAAAATTTTCTTGTCGTACCAATTTTACATCTTTTCTTTCCAAATTCAAATAAGAAATCAAATCATGTTGTATCTTTAGAATCTCATTTTTTTTATAAATATCTGCGGCGATAAATACCCTTGGCACGGCAACCAATTATCGAATCAACTAATATTAAAATTTGAACAAGCATATACTATCCTTTTATATGCTCTTAAATAACTTTTACAAGTGCAAGAGCAAGAACAAGAGATTGAGTTGTTCATGGATTCTATAAGATCGAAGGAAACTAGGATAAAATATTCTTCATATCTGAAAAAATACCAAGAAATCATGGGATTAAATGATCTATTGCATGAAAGAAATCCTCGACTGATAGAACGACAGATAATAGACTTTATCAACAAGATGAAAAGGGAGGGCAAGAACTGGGCGGCTATTCACAACTATGTTGCTACGATTATGTCATTTTACAAGATAAACGATATTGTGCTGAATACAACCAAAATAGGAAGATTCATGCCAGAACAAAGAAAGGTCAAAAACGATAGGGGATACACTCATGAAGAAATTGGAAAAATGTTGGAAATTGCAGACGAGCGGATGCGGGTCGTTATCCTCTTGTTGGCTTCTACTGGTATGCGTATAGGTGCAATCCCGAGTCTGCAAATCCGAAATTTGCAAGATAATAAAATCATAGTGTATCAAAACGCTCGAGAAGAATATGTTACTTTTATGAGTCCTGAATGTAAAAAAGCAGTTGACGCTTATCTGGATATGCGTTCCCGTTATGGTGAAAAATTAACCGATGACTCACCTTTGATAAGGGAGCAATTTGATATTCGGGACAAGTTTGCAATTGGTGCATGCAAGGGCATTGGCAGAGAAACGCTACAATGGAAATTAAGAGATATTGCAAGACGTTGTAATGTCAGATGCAAAGAAATTCCTATTGCCCATGGCTTCCGTTACTTCTGGATGAAACAGGCAGTCAACTCCAAACTGAACGCAGAGATTAGGGAAATGTTGCTAGGTCATAAGATAGGTCTAGCCTCTGCATATTATCGACCGACTGAGCAAGAGATGTTAGATGAATACATGAAAGCCGTTAACTTGCTAACCATCAATGAAGAGAATAGACTAAAGATTAAGGTTCAGTTGCTTGAAGGTGAAAAGCACGAAATAACAACACTGAAAAATCAAGTTAATGAAATGAAATCAACAATGAAGGATATGACGGATTTAATGAGATTGAGATGGGAGAATGAAATGGAGGGAGACTATATAGAATATATGAAAAAGAACACTCAAATGAAATCAATAGATGAACGTCTATCAGAAAAAGGGCTTGAAGAGCATAAATATCTGGCTAATCGTAAGCATCTGGTTCGTGACGCCTTTCTCTCTAAGTCGAAGAGAGAGCGAATGAATAGTAAATCAAAAAATGACTAGACTGGCTGGGGAGGATTTAGAAATATTTGTCCAAAGACTCAATGAGGTTGTCGTTGTTGGCAGCGTCAGCGTAAGCAAATATTTTATCAATCTCTTCATCAGTAAGTTTACCACCGGATTTCATTTTGTCTGTCCATATCTTTACGGCAGCATCGGGATATTTGTAAACATACAGTAACCTTTTTCTTGTATCATATCCGAGATCGACGTGATATTTGGAAAACGTGAACCAAAATAAATGGGAATAGAAATGATGATCTTTAAAATTTCTTTTCAATAAAGTATGTAAAAAATGTCCAAAATCTTCCTCAGTAACGTGAGACAGAACAAGATCATCTGGATCAAAAATATTGTTTACATCAAACTCTTCACTAGTAACATGAAGTTTAAAGAATTTGGACATATTTTCTTCTCTAGAAAATCTAGATAATATTAGACATCCAAGAAAATTCTCCTCAGTTGGACTGAGTGAATCAAAATTATCCAACATATCGCGAATCTTTTCGTTATCCAATTCAGCCTGAGGTTTCATTTCCCTTTAGCCTTTTTACATGAATTGAAGTGAAATAAATAATTTATCTATGTCTGCGTGCGTCTTAGACATTCATCACAGTATTTTTCAATGATGGTAGCCCCATAGATTCTATATTTGGCTATATGTGAAGGCAAATTGCCACATACCAAACATGTTCCAGAAATCTGTCGCTTCATAATTGATTTCCGCAACTCTGGCAATTTGGGATTTGCCAATACTTTTTTTAGTTGTTCTAGTTTTTCTTTTTCAATTATTAAAGGCTCTATCCTTGCACGTTTCAGGTTATTAGATGGGGGTATAATTAAATCAATCAATGGAAAGCAAATATACCGTTCACTTTTTTGCTCTTAGTATTTAAGGACGGACTACCCCGTCCTTTTAAAGCAATGTTACTTTGATCTATACCGTTCACTAACTGGGGTTCAAATTCTTCCATGCTTCATGTAACTCTTTTCTCAATTCTTTCTTGATTTTGTCAATCTGTGGATCGTCAATATCTCCAAGTCTTTTATCTTCATACATTTGTCAAATCTGTGTAATCGCACTTTTGCACTGCAAACTGGGCATTGTTTAATCATTAAAAATGTCCGACCATGAAACTTGTATGTGCCTTTTTAGTAGTTTGGATGCGTTATTAACTACTTTAGTAGTATCTGGGTTATTGGTAATTAGTTCGGCTAACTCTTTTGGGCTATCAACTGCATAACAATTGTAGCCTTCCTTGAAGTCACAATACTTGGGTTCGAATTCAAGCCACTTTCTATGAACGATTAAAGCACATTTGTTGTGTATGGCTTCTAAGAATGTGTAGTTCATTCCTCCACCATCATTCTTGTAGACTGATAAATCAACAACATATTTTGTCCTTGCTAGAAGGCTGACCAACTCTCCAAATGTGAAGTGAACGTATGACTTCCTGCCATGTCCGCATATTTTTATTTTCAGTGGATTGTCCAGAGTCTTGTTTGCTTCAACTATCATGTCTATGTTTTTTTCACGGCTGATCCGAGAAATTGATACCGCACCTTTATGTGATGGGTAACTAAAAACTGTATATGGATAAAATGGAAGGAACTTAAAAATTGAATCAAGATCATATTTTTCCTTTAAATATTTTTGAAGTGTCTTTCTTATTGTGAATATTTTCAAATCTTTTATATGTGGTATTGACTTTTTCGATATGTCCACTTCTCCATGAATTACTAATGTTGGATTTTTATTTTTCAAAGATTTAAGAACGTGGAGAAACTTTTCCTTGAATATCACAATAGCGGAATTCCGCATTTTGCTAATATCTTTCTCTGATATATTCTTGTAAAATAATCCATATCCAAAATTATGTAGTCTTGATTCTGTTTGTTTATCCACTCTGTATACGACGTATCGTGGTAATTTGTGCATGAGATGAATTGTGAAAGTTCTTGCTCCACCATCCAGATACTTGTGAAGATAAAGTAATTCTTGATTCATTTTTGGCTACTATAATTTTTCAAGAAATCTCTAACTGTTTATAGTTTTTTCTGAGACAATTCCACATAATTGCAAACGACATAAGGAGTTTTATGACCAAAGACTTTTTGATACTCAATGTAGCAGAATGATAATGTCTTGGGATAAACAGGCATATCAATCGTTGGGGTTGTATCAAGTATATTTTCAGTATGATTCAATACGACTCATCTTTACCACTTATTTAAGAAATATGATTTCCTGATTGGATAATGATACAAAAACTTCTGTTTGACCAGTATCCTGATTTTTCTCTATTGCTTTAGTTTTCATCTGGTAACAGTCGTTAACTTACTTACCAAATATAGAATCCCGAATTAATTTCGCTGATTTGTAATTCATTGTTCTATTGATTAAAGCACCTGCAGAATCCAATTTTGATAATGGGATTTCTTTAATTTGATTATCTTCTAGATAAATGTAAGAGGGATCTTTTGTTTTACTAGTTTCTAGATCTGAATGCTTGCGTTGTTCACGACTCAACTTTTTCAATGTTTCAAATATGTTCATGATTATCCCATGTATCCTTTCATATCTTTCTTTGAATAGGGAATAGGTGAAGGGGTCGTTCTTGCTAGTCTTTCCATTTCATCAAGTGAAGAATTGATGAATTGATCATAAGTATATTGATCGCATCTAAAGGACATCCCTCCTTTACTAGATTGCGGGACATGGTAATAGAATTTTATTGAATCTATCATAGTTCCATTGCTTTTGTTAACTATCTCTTCAATAACCTGTTTTCTGTTCTTTTCTGTTAGTTCGATATAATATTCTTCAGTCATGCCATCAAATTCTTTTTTAGGAATATGATCACCTGTTTCTGGGTCAAGTGTCGTCGTTGTTCGAAACTTTGGTTTGTAGTAAACGCCATCAATATGATCCCTTATCCATAAGTCATTTCCGAGCCAATCATATCCATGAAACTGTGATATGTAAGTCAAAACATCTCTCTTTACGGCTTTACCTTTATCATCAAATGTGACAATTGGACGTCGATGCATCGATTTGATAATTAATTGAAGTGCTCCCTTTTCTTGCTTAAATTTAGATTTGAATTTATCATTTCTTTCCTTTTCTGCAAGTACGCCATGAGGTATGTCTAATAATTTTTCTTTCTCAAATGCTTCAAGTGTTCGTTCATTGAATTCAATTTCAGGTTTAGTCTCGGTCTCAGTAGTCATATAAAAGTTAAGTATTGTTAATCTTTTTAAGGATTATTATTTCAGTATCACTTAATTAATTGATTAGACGCTCGCATACAGAAATAGTGGATTTTACTGAAGGTGATAACGATGATTCAATAGTCTCATATTGCAAATCTTGTGAAAAATATGGGTTTAAAGTCAGATTGAAAAATAGAATTTATCCTAACAATGAACCCATTCCAGTCGATTCAGACCAGTTTTTGCAGTGTCATGAGTGCGGGTTAATAGTTCCAGTTTATGAATTAGAAAAAGAAGCATCAATAAAAGATGTTGTTGAAACTGTAGAGAATCCTTTTGATATTGCTAAAAATTCATTTTTAGGAGTTGATAACAGAACATCAATTCGTGGAAAGAATGCAAGAAAGAAGAAAGAATTGTTTGGTGATATTAATGACCCTGATCTAAAACGAGAGTTAGCAAGCGGTCAAACTAAACTGATATCTTATACTGAGTCATAACTGAATTGCCGCCAATAAAATTCAGAACTCAAGAATTACTCTTAGCCCGGATGACAAATGATAGTCATTACTCTACCTTCAAGTCATACGTAATTTCAGAAGAATGATCGTTAGGACCTGTCCCGGTAATTCCTACATTGTATTCTACTGTATGATCTCCAGGAGATAAGGGTTTCAGAAACGTCCACCATCCATGGGCACCAGAACGCCATGTTCCAATGTTCTGATCAGGGAAATGAGTATCCTCTGGAATTGTGACATTAAATCCTTTAGAATAAAGTTCAGTCACATTATCCATGGAATTTATTTTGTAATCTAATTTTCCGGCTCTCATAGATGACACGACATCCAACTTTGCTACTGGTACACCGTCAACCTTGACTAACGATGTCACTGCACCAAGGTCGGCTTGTTGTCTTGCTTCCTTTGATAATTGCTCGTATGAATAGCCTTTAAATGGTTGTTCTCCCTGCGGCGAGATAGAATCTTCCATGAACGCTCCCCACAATGGAATTGCGATGCTTTGGTTGGAAGAGATCTTGCATATCTGGCGAGGAGGATCTTTTACAGTTGTATCCATAAGAAAAACCATTGGGTTTGAGGAGTTAATTAAACATCCATCTGGTTTGGGAGTTGCTTCATCTATGGTTACTGGAACCCACCATTGCCAAAATTTATTCATCCAAACATCGAGTGGTGAGCCGAACGGGGTATCATCTTTTGAGTATGTTTTGACACTATATGCATTTGATAATCCAGTAAATATTACAAAAATTGAGAAAATCATTAGCCAAAAGATTGGAATATATATAAAACCTTGTTTCCTGACAGCATTAAGAACCCATTCGATTTTCATACGATTGAAATATCTGAGGTACTTCATAATACTTTCGATAGTTTAAATTAGCAGTGATCTTGCTTGTAGATTTGGTAGATATGTTTGACAATGCCATCTCGGTTTCGCAATGCTAGGCGTGGATTTGTAGATTTATGGTCTATAGGTCTATCGACCAAGTCTTCTCTTGTCTTCATACTGATTTTTACAACTATTGCTGTAATTGATTCGACCATTGTTGGGTTCTTGACATACAGCAATTATGATCTCCCCGTATCCACAAACATCATGATCTTTGTCCTGTTTTCAGTAACATTTGCTACCATTGGAAGTATTTTGTTAAATTCTGTGAAGAAGAGTCTCACACTTGGTTATAAACTTCCATTAATTGTGAAAAATTCTCATCTCATTATTTCCATAACTCTAACTTTGATAATAGTTATTCTATTAATTATCATTTTTCAAATGACTATTTTGCACAAATATAATGTTCACCTGTTGAGTGCTTCAACATATCTTACTCATGTTTCAGCACTAATATTCTTGGGTCTTTTAGTGTATTTGTTCGTAGGATGGTTCAAGTCAAAAAAAAATTACATTACGATGCTGTATATGATATCGTTCATACTGATTTCTACAAATATCATAATCTCCATGACATATCTTGAATATAACTTCTCTCGTTCTTATTCAATCGATAGAAAGCCATACCCAATTTATCTATACGTAATTAGACAAGAGGTTACAGCCTTTGGTGAATCATTAGCAACAATCTTTGATGGTACTTATCTATTGTCTTTCATTGCTATTTGGATAGCCACCGCCATACTATTGAGTCAATATAGGTATAAACTTGGTAGAATCAAATACTACACACTCATGAGCGTCCCAATGGTATATTATTTGTTCACATTTCAGGGCTACTTTGGCAATATATTCTCCCAGTTTGTGCTTCATTACCCAGTAACCTTTGGAGTAACCTACACCCTATTTTTTAGTGCTACGAAACAAATTGGAGCGTTACTATTTAGTCTAGCGTTTTTGTCTGCCTCATTCCTAGTCACCAATGAACGTGTTCGCAAATCTTCTTTGATCTCTGCTATAGGTATCGCCATCTTGTTTGGTTCTTTAGAAATTACCACTTTGCAATATAGACTATATCCGCCATTTGGACTAGTGACAGAAGCATTTATGCCTCTTGGCGCTTACATGTTACTAGCCGGACTTTTTACTTCAGCCACTGGTGTGGCTAGAGATGTTAGGCTAAGAAAAGAATTTTACAAGACCGCTATGAGCCAGTTTGGCTTGTTGAAGACGATTGGGGTAACACAGATGGAAAAGGAACTTTTGAAAGAATACAAGCCGGTATTAGCCCGTTTAGATGAATTAGAGGGACCTCAATACCAGTCACTGGAACAATCAGAGGTAAAAGAATTGATTCATGATGTATTGAATGAACTTAACACAAAGATTAAGGACAAGACAAAAGAATCATAATTAAAAGTGTTACTTCAAGAATATTGAAATAAGAAATACTTATCAGATAATCAGTAATCGAGTAATATGCAAACTTAATACGCCTTCTAGCACCTGTCGATAATAAATGGATAAGGGAAAAATATTGAAGTGGATAGTTTACGGGGCTCTATCCGCTTTCGCAATAGGGGCTGTAACATATGCATTTATCCCATAGTTGAACATTTGCTTAGTTAGTTTCCTGCTCTTCATTTAATGTTATAACCCTTTAGTGACAGTCTTAAAGCGTCTAAACTATCTGAATAACTAGTTTGTTCTTTATTAAGTGAATATTCTGTAGCGTACGCAGTCCTTAAACTTGTTATCAGTTTATCATACTTTGAAGGAATTGCTAGATATCCTTTTGAGATCATCGTATGTAAATGTGATAACATTGCCTTATGATCAGTAGAAAAGTTAACTGGAATTATTTTCATTAACTCTGGTGAAACGTCTCTAGTATTCCAGTCTAGCGATTCATCGAATGCAACCTTCATTAAATTAACTGCTGCTCTATTTGCTCCATCTACGAAAAACAAAGTATTCCAATGATCTCTATACAATTTATGACAGATATCAACAATGGTTTGAGGATTTGCCTTGTCATATTCTTCGGCAAATCTTACAATGATTGTATGTTTATCTTGATTGTCTTCAATGGTCTTCAAATGCTCGGTCATTACTATGGCAGTTCTAGAAGATCCAAAGCCAAAATCAATTCCCACACTATGTAAATTATAATTAGATATTGGTATATCTTTCAAGGGTTCGGCTAACGCAATAGACTGGTCAATTAAAAATGGACTGAAAACATTGCCTATTTTACCCAAGACATTCATATTCTCTGGGAAATTCAGGTTCTAGTAAGCGATTTGCAAATACCTGGATCATAGTATTCAGCAATATCACCAATATAGCAAATAATAAATAATTTACTAAAAATCCTTTGAATATGCAATTTAGGAGAAATAAGATCAAAGATGGAGATTATGTCTTTGTATCTCAAAAATATTCTGAAAAAATAAGAGTTGTTATTGGAAGGATCATCGGTTTAACTGATTCGGTTGCAAGGATTAGTGGTACGTATATTATTCCAATAGGATTGATGGAAAAGGTCTCTTCTGGACGCGGTGAGGGAAGACCTAAAGAGGTTCTCGATAGTCCAGATCCAGATAATTGTATCTTTATGTTAATTGATAATGTTGAAACTGGTAATTTTGATGAAGAAATCAATAGAAATTCATCAAAAATTAAGTGGATTAATGAAGAAAGATTTCACATACTTGATGGATGGATAAAAGAAAATCTTCCTGAAATTTTCGCTAATGTATTGAGAGCTACGTCTCACGAAGATAGGATGCAAGCACGAGCTATCTTGCTAGAAAAAATGAATTCAATTTATGAAAGAGATCTGAAGGATCACATGTATGCGGTGGCAAGAAGTACCAAAGTATTATAATTTTGAAAGTTTTATATTATGGTCATAGATAGAGCTTTCTTAAAATGGAATACGTATACGCTGCATTACTATTACACAAATTAAAGAAGGATATAACTGAGGATAATGTGAAGAATGTCATAAAAGCTACAGGTGTAAATCCCGATGATGTAAAGATAAAGGCGCTAGTAGCAGCCTTGAGCGAAGTGAATATAGATGAATCATTAAAAGCAACTCCTATGGCTATGGCAGTACCTGCTACAGCATCTGCTGCTGAAAGTGGAGCAACACAATCAAAGGACGAGAAGAAAGAAGAGAAAAAGGATGAAAAGAAAGAAGAAGAAGCTCTAGAAGGGTTATCTTCATTATTTGGTTAGATTTAAACAATCTATTCAATAATCAGAGCTAATCTAATCATTATCTCCTATCGTGAATTCTTATTTATTTATATCTAATATTGTTTAGTTTATCGCAATTGAATATAGCTTTTTTTATTTTTATTATTCCGTTTAGCTAAAAGAATACCCTTTGTTCTTTAGCTTATTTGCCACGTTCTGAGCTTTAATTTCTTCAATTGAAATTATTGAGCCTACCGTGTCCTTTGACAAATAATTTGATTCAGTTGCTAGTGATTGTGCATGTTTGAATGCCTTTGACAACAAGAAACCCATCGATTCTTTGGTAAAGTAACTTGATTCAACTGCAAGTGAGATAGATTCATTATGTGATCTACTCAATTCATTTTTAAATTCATCAAGATCAATTCTTAAATCATTTTCTGCAAACACTAACTTGTCTGCAATGGCATAATTTACTACAATTCCAGCCTCTATCGGTTTTATGTTTAATTTTGAAAGTAGAGACGCTAGTTTTGTGGATATTACATCACCTGGTCTTGCGACCACTGCATCTTTGCTTACCCATATCGTACCTTGATCTATTCTTGTAGGAACATTTGCCTCTTTGAATTCTGATAATACTGGTCCAGGAGTAATCCCAGTATCGCCAGCTGGAATCATTATTTCAATTTTTGTTACATCCCCACCTTTTGCAGGTAGAAATACTTTATTTTGATCGAAAATCAGGTTGAGCTTAAAGGGACTGATATTAGTAAACATGAGTGCACATTGTCCCTCTAGTTGGGAACTCAATTTATCAATTCCCGGTACATCTGATATCTTTTCAAATGCCCTTTGTGTCACCCTATTTTTGATTACTTTAATGATTATATCTTTGTGAAATTTCTTCCTAATTTTCATTAATTGAGTGGCTCGAACTTTATTCACTTTTGAGAGGGCAACCACATTGTACGATTTTGGAAGTTCAACCATTTGTTGATATAACTTTTGCTTTCCTTTTGGATAACTTGTTCTATTATGCTTTTCAGATAAAGTCATCAGATATCTTCCTACTTTTGTTTTTCTCCAACCGTTGAGGCCTCTGATGGCTTGCTCATTGTAAACTTAATTATTGCATTATGAATATTTTTGTCACCTTGTGGCAACTTTTTTTCGATTGCTGATATTACCGCGAGGGCATTATTTACAAGCTGATCGTCTTCCATTTTTTCATCACCGATTTTGGCAGAAACATTAAGTTGATTTTTTGCTCTTGCTCTAACAGATCCTCTGAATCTTTCTGTAATATTCTCAATAGGCGCTCCATATGGAAGCGGAGAAGGCATTTTACCCTTAGGTCCCATGAATTGTCCCAACGAGCGACCTACTCTGGGCATTAGAGTAGTATCGGCTAAAAAGAAATCATAACCTTTAACAACTTTTCTTGCATCTTTCTTATTGGTTCCAAGTCTATCTAACTCTTCAGGTTCAATAACTCTATCAACCTGGGCCTTTCTGGCTCTCATTCCCATATCGCCTGAGGCAAATACACATACACTTGAATTCTTGGTTATCTTGTTTGGAAGATTTACAACTTCATTTATACTAAACCCCTTTTTAATATCAATGTCCTTAAGTATGAGGGTTAATTCAGCAGATTGAGTGAAATTGCGTTTTGTAATTCCATCTCGTGCATTTTTCAACATATTTTTTAACAGATTATCATCAAGCATAATTGAAAATTTTAGATTTTAAGCCTCTTATAAACGTGAGTTGCATATACTTTCTTCAATTTTTCAAATTAATTAATTGGGTGAAATGTGACAAAATAGCAACTGGTAAAGTGAAACATCTAAAGTGCATTTTCATTGTTTATGCATGCTTGATTTAATAGACTTGTTTTTCATGAAGTTGAGTTTATAGGCACGGGCCCGGAGGGCTTCGATCCCTCGACTTCCGGCTCTCTTTGTTAAACTTAGAAGGCAGGCGCTCTATCCAAGCTGAGCTACGAGCCCAATTGAATTGCATTTTGCAAATCCAGTGCAAAAAGGAAATAAAATATTCACTTATAAACTGTTCAAAAATCTCAAAAAATTCTTTCCTTGATTTTTCAAGTATTGGGGTACCACATTTAAAGTAAACATTATGTTGAGCTGAAATTTCATCTGGTAGACAGGTTATCCAAAATAGGTTCAGTATATGACAACAAAAGATTGGCCGTGAATGAAATACGTGAACACTTGAGCAAAAAAAACGTAAATCATGATGATTGTTCAGTTTACCATTTTGTAACTTTTATGACCTCAAAGGCCTCGGCATATTTAGAATTAATTTGATATCCCCTAAAAGAACACCTGCCAAGAATAGCAGGTATCCATATATCCCCACAGCGAATAAACTGGGACTGAAAACACTCTAAAGCATTCTTTTTTATTTCTATTTTTTCAGTAATGTTTACGAACAATTGAGGTCTAAATGATTTTTCAGTAATACCGCCTGGTATTGTGGTCTCGTACATGAATATGTTATTTTGATCTCTACATGCTGAAATCACACTTTTTGTTAAGGCTTGGTGATCCTGATGAGAATCTCCATACCATTGAGTGCAGACTGAATCTGGTTTGTATTTCGAAACGATTGAATCTATCATAGTAACTAATTTTCTTCCAAATACCATCTCTTCGGGCGATAAGTCAAGGAATATAGGAGATTTGCATCCCATTACTTTAGCCGATAATAAGGATTCAGATCTTCTACCTTCTTTGGTATCTGTCTTTACAAAATTTGGTAATGTGGCTATAATAGGTTGTACGTCGTAACCCTTTGAAGATAGTTTAGCAATTGTTCCACCCATTCCTATCTCCAAGTCATCTGGATGTGCTCCAAAAACTAGAATAGCTTTAGATTCCATACAACCAGATTAAGGTAATTTTCCTATTTATGAACTGTTGATAGTTGGTGGTACTAGTCTGTAACCCCTTATTTCTCTAAATCTTCTGTAATCTTGGTCAACTTCCATTGCTGCCATTAATATCTTACTTTTAATTGATTTTGATGATTGTAGAAACATCTTTGTGTCTTTGGGCAAACAATGTCCCCCAACACCGTCACGAGGTTCAAGTATCTTTACGTTCCATTTAGTGTTTAATGCATCTCTTAATTCTCCAAAATTAACATTGTTGGCCTGACAGTAAAGATAGAGATCCTCTGAAAATGCAATTTGCATATATCTATCAGCATTTTCAACTATTTTAGTCAATTCCGCAATCTCTATTTCAGATACTGGATGCATAGGAATCCCGAGACCATTTTTTTTGTTTGTTTGAATGTTATTGTTATTGAATTCAAGAACCTCGTTTCCGCTATCATAAAATTGCAGTGCTGTCTTTAGACAGCAATCACTCACACCACCAACTACTCTAACTTGATTTACTCCATGTACATCTTCCTCAAGTGCATACCACCTATGAGGTGCGTGAGCAACGTGGAGTCTATGATTTAACATTTCAAATATCTTCTTTGAAGTTCCCTTAGGTACTGTACTTTCAATGGAAACAAGCGAACCATTCTTTGCTTCTCTTGAGATTTTTTGTGCAACAGAGAATAGGCCATCTACAAAAGGAGTATATTCATCATTTGGATCATGGGTAGATATACACAAAATGAAAACATCAATGTCATCAAAGCATTCAATACTCTTGATACCATATTTCTTTTCTGCGTTTTCTACTTTTACAGGATTGATATCATATCCAAAAGTTTCAAATCCTCTTTCTTTCACATATTTTGCAACAGGCAAGCCGAGTTGTCCGAGTCCTATCACCAAAACTTTCTTTATCTGAGATCTTGATTCAGTATGCATTTTCGCTGATAGTAAGAATTCATAATATAATTATTAAAGGCTTGAGATGGAATAGAATGTAAGTTAATCACTAAAGAAATTTCTATCTAGTTCGTATAGAACTTTATCTATCGCTATATCTGACCTTAAATCTATCACAACCTTCCTTTGAATTCAAGTGGTTTTTTCGCTTTTTTCGTTGTTGGTCATTTGCTAGATATAAATAATCAAGCAAAAATAATAGATCTGTGATAAGAATTGGTTTAATTGGAAAAACAAACACTGGCAAAACTACTTTTTTTAATTCCGCAACTTTAGGTAATGAAGAAATTGCAAATTACCCTTTTACAACAAAAAAACCAATTCACGGAAATGCTCATGTGATTACCCTTTGTGTTCATAAAGAATTCGGTGTAGTGGATAATCCAAGGAATTCTCTTTGTAAAGATGGATGGAGATTCATTCCTGTAGAATTAATAGACCTTCCTGGCCTGATAAAAGGTGCATGGGAAGGCAAGGGTCTTGGTAACCAGTTTTTGTCTGTTGCTGCACAATCTGATGTATTGCTTCACATAGTAGACGCTTCTGGGAGCATTGATGCATCTGGAAAAATAGCGGAGGCAGGTGCTGGAGATCCAATTGCAGACGTTTCTGATATAGATGAAGAATTAGTTCTATGGTATTTGAAATTATTTGAAGGAAATAGGGAAAAAATTTCAAGAATGATTAATACAGGCATGGACACGGTGCGCGCAGTCACTGAAATATTTAGAGGAGTTGGTGTTAAAGAATGGCATGTAAAAAGTTCTATAAATGAAAATAGTCTAGGTGACAAAGACATACATGAACTTGATCCTGACGAAAGTAGAAGATTCGTTTCTACATTAAGGGAGGTATCGAAGCCTTCTCTAATAGTAGCAAATAAAATAGATCTTCATCCTGCTGCTGAAAATTTCAAGAGATTGCGTGAGCATAATAAACACATGTTTGTAATTCCTTCAAGTACTGATGCAGAATTAACGCTAAGGAGAGCTCAGAATAGGGGTTTGATAAAATATTCTCCTGGCGATGAAATATTTGATATATATGAGAATACGATTCTAAATGAAAAACAAAAATGGGCACTTAATTTCATTAGAAAAGATGTATTGGGAGAGTATCTTAGAACTGGAGTACAATTTGCATTAAACATTGCTGTTTTCAAGTTATTAAACATGAATGTTGTTTATCCTGTTTCTGATCCAAATAAATTGTCCGATAAAAAAGGTAACATACTGCCCGATGCATTTCTTATGAAAAATGGTTCCACTGTGCAGGATCTTGCAAGTGACATACATACCGAGTTATCTAAGGGAATTGTTTATGCTGTTGACATCAGAAACGGTTTAAGATTACCCGGTGATTACCAGATAAAGGACAGAGACGTATTATCTATAGTTTCAACCATGATAAAAAAATAGACGTACGAAACATGATCGTAACCTGAGTCAGATAGCACCCAATTGACGAGACGGTGAATTAGAATTAATTTTGGCTATTATTAGATAATGATCAATTGATGATTTCCCCAATTGTAGTTAACTGGTGGTTATGTAAATCAGTAAGATTTTGACTGAATCACACTCAAATTAGTATATAGTCATTCAATAATTGTAACTCATCGGTAATGAATTTACTTTTTATAATCACTCAAAATATCCCTGTATCTTACATCTTTATAAGCTATATACTTGACGTATTCTCCATACGTCATTTCAAAATTACAAAAAGGACATTTGACAAAGCCAAAATCATCAGAAAGCTCCGCAGGCTTCTTGCAATCAGGACAAAGAATTTTCATATTATTATTATTATCGTTAACCTAACAATTAAGCGTTAACCCATTCAAATAAAAAGAACATTTTGACTTGATTTATCTACTGGTTCTAAATTGCTTTCAATTGCTTCACTATTGGTTGTCTAGCCTTTCGGAAAACTCTAAATCCACAAATACATTTTATTTCCGGTAACTTTGAAAGTTCTTCATTTGACACTGGAGTTCCACATCTCATACATTCATAGATCACATTACCAATGATTTTATCGCTCGCCATAATCGTCCTTGTCTTGAATGAAATTTATTTGTTTTCTCTGCGGTCATCGAATTACTCTTGGCTCTCTATCATCATTAATGCTTTAGTGTAAAAATCCTTATTCTAAAGCCTTGATTACTGCCTGTTGCAATTCCGCCATGCAAGCCTTGAAATTTCCTGCGTCATTTTTCAATTTTCCTCCTGATGCATATTCATGTCCTCCGCCTTCTATAAGATACGATGCAATCTTGCCACATGAAATTTTGTCCGTATTTCTCCTAATGCTAACTTTTCCATTTCGGCTAAAGAGAATAGCCAAGTCTATCTTAAAATTGGAAAATAGTTCCTGAGCAAATAGGCTTGTTTGGACGTATGGATATGTAAAAACAAAAGCCACATTAAATGAACGTATTTTCTTTATTGCAAGTGTCTTCAATGATGCCCTTTTTTGAATTTCACTAATTTTAATGAATCTTGTGTAGTCTCTTTGCATATCTGCATCCCACAAGATTCCACTTGATGATTTAAGAACCAGATTTGTCAATTTTTCCTTAGCGTCAGAATTATTCCTATAAGAATGGATTAATTCAGAGACTCTTGAATCATAATTCTTGATATTAGTCATAAAGTCTGAACTATGTGCAGTTAAACCCAGTTGCTCTGCGATTTTGTTTTTGTACATAAACTTCTTATACATGAGTTCCGTCGCACATTTGTTTCCAGATGAATCGTGAACTAAGTTAGCCATCTTTCTAATCGATGTTAATGCCTTTCTCGGCCATGGATGATGATCAACCCAGATTACAGACCATCTATTTTTTATCAAATATTCTATTGAATCCTTAGTTAGATCAATGACCTCATTATTCACACCAAGATCCGAAATAATTACGAGTCCATTTCTTGTTTTTTTGGATTCATATTTTAGATATTCATACATCTTTGTAAAATTATCTACACCATAATTATAAAATGAAACATCTGCGTCAGGATACTTCATTAACGCAACTGAAGCAGAATATATTCCATCCACATCTGCTTCATGGGAGCATATGATTACACGCATTCATGAAATAGGCATTTGAACTGAATATGTATTTAATGCTGAAACTTGCTGCCTTAAGAGATACCAATTGGACAATTACAAATTAATCCTGATTAACAAGATTATGAGTCATTAGAATCGGAGTAAGTAATTAATTCATTTTTCAAGTATAATTTTATATTTGATAGCATTTGTCAGGTACTACAATACACATAATGTACTATTCAATAGAAAAAAAGATAACGGCTAGATCGGTATATCTTGTAGCTTTTTACATCTCCGCAATTATAATGACGTCAATTACTTTTTATGCACTTTATCAGAGCATAGTTGAGTATGCTTCTACGGGAAAAATCATAATAGGTGAAATCTTAGTAAAAACAGAATTTCCATTTACAGGAATTTCAAAACTAATTACCTATCTAATGATTGTTTCAGTAGTCTCCTGGTACTGTGTTACTAAATTAGGTGGCGACAAGGTGAAAGAGATTTCTCCAGCTATCCTTTCAATATTACAACTAATAGTTTTAGTAATAGCAATAGTTTCACTCTACGAATTTGTTTACAATTTTGTGGTTTGGAGCTCACTAATAACTCTGAATGCATTAGGTGGGAGCATAAACTTGGATAGTATTAGTATACCCTACCCAAACCCTGAAACTCCTTGGAATCTAGTCTTTGCCACAAAAATGTCCCTAGCTGCTTTTATTATTTCTGCTCATGGATTTTATATCATATCAAAGAAAGGGAAAAGTTAAATGAAAAAATTTCTAAACCATAATTTAGCTAACGAATGACAAATTTGAAAATATTATCCCCTTTAGTCAAAGTTATATGCCCGTTTTTTGCTCACATGATACAGAAAGATGACCTCTAGAGAAAATTCTAAAGACCAAGTTTCGGCTGAACAAAGAATTAGTGAAATGCTTCAACAATCAAAGATTCTAGAAGCTTATATGAACGATATTCTAGTAAAAGAATCCACAGTAACTAGATTGATAACAGAGGCCCATCTGGCTTCCGAAGCAATCCAAGAATTATCTAAAAATCAGCAAGAAGAATCGCTTGTTCCTATTGGGATTGGAATTTATCTCAAAGCAACAGTTCCGGAGGTGAGGAATCTATTAGTTAATGTAGGTTCAGGTGTTACTATTGAAAAGTCTAAAGAAAACACAAAGAGTTATGTCGAATCAAAGATTAAGGAATTTGAGCTTGCATTAAAACAACTAAATTCACAAAAAGAGCAGGTAGCGTTACGTATGAATCAGCTCCAAAATGAATTAAATAGTGAAATGCAAAATTCTCAACGAACACCAAATTCATAACGGGATTGTACTCTCCTTGTTTGAAAAACTAAAAAAGGTATTTTCTGAAACTGCAAAGAATCTTGGTCAAAAAGCAATTTCAAAAAAAGAAATTGATTCGATTTTAGAGGAACTACAAATCAATCTTATGGAAAATGATGTAGCATATGAAGTTGTTGACGAAATGACATCAAAAATAAAAACAGAGATATTGAACTTGAGACTAGAAAGAAAAGAAAATTCTGATCAAGTAATCACGACAAAATTATATTCTTATTTACGCGAACTATTTTTGTCAACCAATACTGAAATAGATATTATTCAATCCATTTTGGAAAAGAAAAAATCAAAAACTGGACCATATTCTATAATCTTTCTTGGTATCAATGGTACTGGTAAAACTACCACAATAGCAAAATTTTGTAAATTGTTAAGGGACCATGGTATTTCCGTTGTTCTAGCAGCCGCAGACACTCATAGAGCGGGAGCGATTGAACAGATAACTCATCATGGAAACAAACTCAATGTTAAAGTAATCTCTCAAAGATATGGCGCAGATCCTTCTGCAGTGGCAAGAGATGCACTAGAACACGCAAAAAAGAACTATATCGATGCAGTGTTAATCGACACTGCAGGAAGGATGCAAACTTCTAAGAATCTTATGGAGGAAGTTAGCAAGATAATAAGGGTGATTAAACCTGATATGAAAATATTTGTTGGAGATTCCTTGGCAGGGAACGATACAGTAAATCAAGCCAGAGAATTTTTTCACTACACTAATTATGATGGATCAATATTAACAAAAAGTGATGCTGATTCTAAAGGTGGTGCAGCCATTTCTATTGCGTATTTGACTCACAAGCCTATACTGTATTTGGGAGTTGGCCAGGGATATGAAGATTTAGCTGAATTTGATCATGACAAATTTCTTGATTCAATTTTCAAAGATAAAATATATGAAAAAACTATTAGCCATTCAGATGTAGACAATGTAGCGTCATTACCTGATAATGATACTGCAACGACGTTAGATGCCAATCCAAATATTGACTCGCGTACTGATGGTACCACAAACAGTGAGTACAAAAAATTGTTAACGACGGATCAACAAATATCAGCTTCCTTGGTTGAGCCAGAACAGTTGATTCCTATTAAAATGAACCATGAGCAAGAAAGAATTCATGAGGAAACCAGTGAGGCAAAATCAAAGAAAGGATCATTTTTCAATAAATTTTTTAGAGACAAGAAAGAAGATGGTACCGATAATGTAAAAAATGTTTCAAATGAAGAGATTAGACCTAAAAAGAGAAACAAAAATAAAAGCGAAAATAAAAGTGAAAATGTTGTTTATTTAACTGATGATGATTTAGATGATCTCATTAAGTAAGAAAAATCTAACTAGTATTGTTGATTTAGACGAAAAAGAAATCATGAATTTGATATCGCAAGCAATTGATTTTAAGAGTAATAAGGATAGTAGCAAGTACAACAAATCTTTAACAGGAAAGACACTTGCTTTGATGTTTGAAAAACCATCTACAAGAACACGTATGAGTTTTGAAACTGCAATGTTTCAATTGGGTGGTAATACAATTTATTTGAATTCTAATGATCTTCAGCTATCTAGAGGCGAATCTATACAAGATACTGCTAAAACAATTTCACTATACGCAGATTGTTTGGTAGCTAGAGTTTATTCTCACAACACTATAGTAGAATTAGCACAGCATTGTAAGATTCCCGTGATCAATGGATTGTCTGATTTGTTTCATCCATGTCAGATTCTGGCTGATTTGATGACAATTTTCGAACATAAGACCCGCTTTAAAGGATTGACTCTAGCTTGGATAGGCGATGGAAATAATGTGTGTAATGATCTATTGATTGGATGTGCAAAAATGGGATTAAATGTCAGAGCCGCAATTCCTCCGGGTTATGAGCCTCCCATAAAGATACTTGATTTGGTAACTCATGAATCGGAACTAAAAAAAAGTGATTTTATGATTGTACGTGAACCGATAGATGCAGTAAAAAATGCAGACATTGTTGTTACAGATACATTTGTTTCTATTGGGAAGGAAAATGAAGATAATAGAAGAAGATCTGCTTTCATCCCAAAGTATCAAGTCAACAGCAAATTAATGAATTCCACAAAGGATGATGCAATTTTTATGCATTGTTTGCCCGCAAAAAGAGGTGAGGAAGTTACCTCAGATGTGATTGATGGCAAAAATTCAGTTGTTTGGGATGAGGCAGAAAATAGGCTGCATGTTCAAAAATCGTTACTAGTAAGTTTACTAACCTGATTAGCGAACCTTTTTTTATTCTGAATTTCAAATTTTCCACGTTGTCAATCTGATTCATTTCTATATGATAAGAGATAGTTGAGATTGTAAAGTTATGGATAACTTATATGCACAAACTAGATTTATGGTTTGAGCTAATTTAAGTAAAAGTATCACATTTCGTTTATCTAATTTATTACCGAACGATTATTACAGTTTTACAAAATTAATTGATTCAGTTACTAAGATTATATCTTAGTCATATAGCTTTTGACTTTCTTATGTGACTAATTGCATTTGTTAGGTTTTCTTTTGCAGTATCAATTTCATTTTTCATTTCTTTCACATTATTCAAATACTTTTTCAGCAGATTTCGGTATTTTTTTATATATCTGATTTGTTGTTTAGGATTCGGAGCGCCCTCAGACCGACGTGTTGCAATTGATCGTTCTAAGTTAATTTCATTGAGCATGCCAACTAATTTATCAGGGGTTATTTTTATTTTCATTTTATCTAGTATTTCTTTTACTTCGCTAGTGTTCAAGAGCTTTAATGACGCATTGTCCTTACCTATTGACTTGCTAACCAGCGCTCCCACTAATTTGTGAGCAGTCCTAAAAGGTAACCTATGTTTCAGAACCAATAATTCAGCAATATCTAATGATACTGCATAACCAATTTCTGATGCTTTGAGCATGGCCTCTTTTTTCACTTCGAGAGAGTCAATAATATCCCTCATCATTACTAATGATGATGAACATATTTCAATTGAATTCCAAAAGGGAATCTTGATATCCTGTAAATCTCTGCTGTAACCAGATGGTAATGATTTGAGGATTGTCATAATACTTGCTAAATTTCCGATTACGATGGCAGCTTTTGATCTCATTAACTCTAGCGGATCTGGATTTTTTTTCTGTGGCATGGCACTAGATGTAGAAGCATGTTTATCATTAATTTCTATGAATCCAAATTCTTGGGACGACCAAATTATCAAGTCTTCAGCAATTCTACTTAGTGTTATCATTATTGAAGATATATCAGAAGTAAATTCAATCATAAAGTCTCTTGAAGAAGTTGCGTCAATTGTATTTGATACTATATTATCAAAACCCAACAATCTTGCAGTCTTCCTCCTATTAAGTGGAAACAGCGATCCTCCAATGGGACCAGCACCTAATGGAGATTCATTAATCCTATCATATAATGAAAATAATCTGTCCATATCTCTTATTAGGATTTCAGAGTATGATATCAAATAGTGAGCAAAGTTTCCTATTTGTGCTTGCTGTAAATGGGTATAAAGAGGCATTATTGAATTCAAATTCTCTTGCGACTTTTGCAATAGTAATCTAACCAAATTAATGACGTGAAAGATAATGTCAATTAAATCATCTCTTGCCTTAATTCTGATGTCTGTTATTACCTGATCATTTCGGGACCTTCCAGTTTGAATTTTACCTCCAACATCCATTCCGATTTTTCTAATAAGATGTGTTTCAAGTGCCTCATGAATATCTTCAAAACCATCTCTTACAAGATTCTGAGGATGTCTCAAGACACGATCTAATTCAGCTATAATACTTACAAGTTCACCTTGATTCAATAAACGAATCTCAGAAAGCATTATTACATGAGCTTTGGTGCATAAAATATCGTAATAGAGAATTTTATTATCTATATCAATTGATGAAAGGAAATTCAATGTGTTTCTATCTAGATCTGCTTTGTGTCTTGATCTATACATGATGAAAACAGACTATTAGACTTATTTATTGATATTTATGATCCCGAAAAATTCCTCCTTCCTTCTAAATAAGCAATTTAGTCTGAGATGATTAAATCAATAGTTATATAGGATAGAAATAAATTCAATACATGAGTCAGGAGATCCAACAATTACGAAAGTCAATATTTGATGAACTCACAAAGATTGTCGACCCAGAAATTGGAGTTTCCATTATGGAATTGGAACTAATCGATAAAGTAGATATAGATGAAGGAAAGGTAAAGATAGACTTGCACCTGACAAGTCCTTTTTGTCCTGCAATATTTGGTTTTAAAATCGCTCAAGATATTAGAGATAATGTCTACAAGATTCAGGGTGTCAAGGAATCAAAAGTAAATGTGAGCAATCACTTTATGGCTGATGCTATAAATAAGCAAGTAAATGAAAGCAAAATGCCCTCAAAATAATGATCAAATTAGATATTAGAAAAATTATCAGCTAAATATTTTCTTCATCAGTTTGTATTTCAATTTTTTTCGCTAATTTCTTCTCATTTTTCGATATTCCCAACATATACGATCTTAGTAACTGAATCCCTAATGCCGGGTCTACTCCCTTTGGACATACTTTGCTACATGAGCCAGCAAAATGACATCTCCATATGCCATGTCTGTCATCGACAATATCCAATCTGTTTTTTGCTTCATCCCTTGTATCAGCAAAATATCTGTATAATTGTGCCAGAGCCTGTGGACCCGGAAATTTCAAATCCGTCCCAACAGTAGGACAAGCAGAATAGCATAATCCACACTTTATACAATATGAAAACTGAAGATATTTGTCTACGTCATCTGGTGATTGGTAAAACGAAAATGTCTTTTTTTCAGTATCAGAATCGTCAACACCATCTTTACTCTGTATATAGGGTTGAACATTCTTGTGATGATTAAAGAAACGGCTAAAGTCAGTGACTAGATCTCTTATTACGGGCAAATTTGGTAAAGGTTCGCATTCAATTGTTGATGTTTCTAATTCAGAGATTTTTGTATAACAGGCTAGTCTTGGAATGCCGTTTATTTTCATTCCACATGAGCCACACGAAGCCATTCTGCAAGAGTATCTAATCGCTACACTTGGATCCATGTAACTCTTGACATGTAATAAGGCATCTAGTACAGTAGTCCATTTTTTATATGGCACGTTAAACTTGTCATAATGCCTGTCGGTTTTCTGTGCCGTATTTTCTCTAAAAATTTTTAATACTATTTTCTTTTCGTCTTTATTATTCTTGTTAGAGTTATTCAATATTCAATATCACAGTCCATTTGCCAATATTATTGTTCTAGTGCCATAGGCGATGAGTGCTATGGTTGCAGAAATAGTCATGATTGTTATCATATTCTCCCATGCATTGTTCTGTCTTAATTCCAATAAAATTATTCTTATTCCATTAAATCCATGAATAGAGATTAATACAAGGATTGACTCTAAAATGAAGACATAAAAAATATTTTTATAATTTGAAATGATGTAATCATATTCAAGGCTCGAATCGAATGGAACTATCAGCCTCATCAATATATGAACAGCAACAACAAATAGTGCAGCAATACCTGTAATGTAATGAATCTTCATTATCTGACTTTCTTTTAACATTCTGTGTCTTTCCATGTTTATTCTCCAAACAATACGGTGAATCCATAGTACATCGCAGCGGCGGACAATATCAGTGCAATCCATATCCCAGATTTTTGTCTGTAATTCAAAGATGAAGGATTGTACGGATAATCAGGTCTGCCTGGCGTTCCTAGTCCGATACCTACATGAGTAAAGATTAGACGAATACCATTTGCGGAATGAAATGTACTTGCTCCTATTACCATAATTAGGAATAGATGCCCCCAAACTGTCTGCGTCAGCTCTAAAAATGATTCCCATGCATTTTGACCGTTAACTATTGTACTTGTTTCGTACACATGCCCAATGAAATAGATAAGAAGAAAAACTCCTGTTATTCTCTGAAACCAGTAAGAAATACGTTCCCATCCATATCTTGATGGATTAAGCCAGCCCTTTAATCCCTCCAAATTGTTGCGACTATCGTGTTCTAGTTCTTTCATCAGTATTTTCTCTCTGCTGGTACATATCTGGTTAGCGTAACAGGATGCCACGAAAAGTGAGGTTCAGCACTGTCCTTAAAGTGTGCCAATGTGTGTTTTAAGAAATTGACATCGTCCCTATTCGGGTAGTCAGTCCTAGAATGAGCTCCTCTCGATTCCCGTCTATTCAAAGCACCAATAATTATAATCTCTCCTATTCTCAATAATGAATCTATCTCCATTACATTTATGAAATTTGTGTTATATTCTTTAGAACTATCATCCACATGTTTCCATGATAATTTCTGAAGTTCTCTTACTTTTTTTAAACCGTCGATTAGCGTATTTTCATTTCTAAAAATATAAGTTTTTGCATCCATCAAATCTGTAAACTCTTTTCTAACGTCGTAAGGATTTACCTGACCACTTCCTCTAAAAATCCCATCAAAGATTCTCTTTTCTTCTGCCAGTATCTTATTCTCAGCAATGTTGATAGACTTCTCCTTGTTCTTCTGGGCATAATCGGCTGCCAATCTTCCCGTTATATTTCCCCAAACTAAACACTCAGATGTAGAATTTGCCCCAAGTCGATTTGCTCCATGAAGACCGTTACAGGCGGCCTCACCAGCTGACCATAAGCCATTCATCCCGGTTTGTCCATCGATGTTTGTATGTATCCCGCCCATCATATAGTGACAGACCGGTCTAATTTCTATGGGTTCGCTTATTATATCGATGCCTGAAAATTTAATACCTATCTCTCTAATTCCTGCTAATCGTTCTTTAATGCGTTCTTCTCCCAGGTGCGTCAGATCCAATTTAAGACAGTCGACACCCGTTTCGTGTTTAAACCCTCTGCCATTTTCAATTTCTTTTATCATTGATCTGCAAACCACATCACGGGGAGCTAGTTCTAATTTTTCAGGAGCATAATTTTTCATGAATCTTTCCTTTAGATTATTTATCAAATATCCTCCTTCGCCTCTAGCACCTTCTGTTATTAGAATTCCTGATGGAAGGATTCCGGTAGGATGGAATTGAACAAATTCCATGTCCTTTAGAGCCAATCCGGATCTAAATGCCATATCTATACCATCCGGTGTTGAAGAGTACGCATAGGTGCAAAAACTATAGAGTCTGCCTGCTCCTCCTGTAGCGATGATCCCAGAATTAGATTTGAATATGACAAAGTTTCCACTTTTCATCTCTATTGCAGTAACACCAGCAAAGTTATTGTTCCCATCAGCTAGAATTGATGTGCAAAACCATTCGTTATAAAAATGGATGTTATCATGTTTTAGACACGTATCATAAAGTGTCTGCATTTCGTAAAAACCCACTTTATCCTGCGCGTAAGTTGCCCTTGGAAAAGAATACCCTCCAAATTTTCTCTGATCAATTCTGCCGTCGTCCCTTCTAGACCATGGCATTCCCCACTTATCTAGTTGATATATTTCATTTGGTATTTCATGGGCTAATTTTTCAGCAACATCTTGATCACACAAGAAATCACTACCTCTAATAGTATCATAAATGTGGGACTCTATATTGTCCCCTTCATCTGAAAATAGCACCGCTGCAGTTCCACCCTCAGCGGAAACCGAGTGTGAGCGCATAGCCTGCACCTTTGAAATTACTCCGATATTTAATTTCTCATTTCTCATAGCACATGCTATAGCAGAACGCAACCCGGCCAATCCAGTGCCAATAATTAGTACATCATGCGAAATGTGATCTGTCAAATAATTATTGCAACCTCAACCATTATCCTTTAGGTTGACGTCTGTACTTAGTAATAAATATATTATTCTTTTTTCTTCAAAAGTAAGAAATCGCAGACTATCCAATCCAAATTTGGAAGATAGAGTTTAATTGTGAGAAACTATTTTTCCATACCAGATGACCTTGAAATGTTCTGGGAAGGTACTACTGACAACCAACACTTCAGATGATGGCATTGCAGTAGCTGCGAAAAAGAAATTATTGGAAAATGGAATAGATGAATCGCAGATTATATTAGGACACGATATTCAAATTCTTGAAAAAGATGATCTTTATGTTAGCTATGAACCACCGGATTTAGTAATAAGAATTGTATATGATAAGAAGGAAAATGGAATGATGAAGATGAAGAATCTCGAAATGATTAAAATTTAATAACCAAAAACTAAATTAAACCAAGTTAAATTATTTGGTCAAGATATTTTCTAATTTCAGTAATACTTTGCTTTTGTTCCTTAACTCCTGTCTTAATGGTAACAATACCCTTTTTGAATTCATCGAGACTTACCATTATGATTGCCAATGCATTTTTTAAAGAAGCATCATGGAATTGTTTATTGATGGTCCTGTTGTTTATGTCATAGTCTACAGAATAGCCAAGATTTCTTAAATTCGATACTATTTCTAAAGCATGTGTTTTTTCTTTTTGGGAACCGTATGCAACATAAATCAATGGCCTTTGTGGTATTTTTTTTGATCTGCCCTTCATAGCAGTTAGTATCCTTTCTACACCGCCTGCAGCACCTGTTGCATACAAATCCGTTCTACCAAATGCCTCTGTCAACTTATCATACCTACCACCGCCTACTAGTGATCCAGTTTGTGAGGATGGTTCTTTTGCTTCAAACACTATACCAGAATAATAATCAAGACCACGTACTATGCTAAAGTCTACCGTTATATTTTTGGCCTGTCTTGATTTTAGTGAATCAAGTAACATTGAGAGAGTGTTTGAAGACTCAAATGCTCTTACCCTATCATTGTGCAATATTTTTTCAGGCGGACCATTAAGAGAAACAAATTCAATAAATTTTTGCAAACTATTAGATTCAAGCCTGTCTCTATATTCACTGATAATTTGTTCTGAACTTTTTTTGGATAACTTGTCAACGGCCCTCAACATTTCACTTACAAGAGAATTATTAGTAATTCCCAGAAATTTTGATAGATATTCTTCTAATATTCCCCTGTGATTAATGGCTATTACAAAATCAATCCCCAATTTTCTCAAAAAAAATGAAACAAATTCAATAACTTCAGCGTCTGCATCTACGTTTGCGGATCCGAATATCTCTATATCCCACTGATGAAAATATCTATACCTACCTAATTGCGGTTCATCATATCTCCAGACACCTCCAAATGATGATAATTTTATTGGAAGTTTAAGATCTCTGCGCATAGAAACAAATCTTGATAGTCCAATAGTCAAATCAAAACGTAAGGCTATATTTCTACCTCCTTTGTCAGTAAAACTATATGTTTCTTCAATTATTGATGGCCCACTTTTCGCTTCAAGGGTGGATAATAATTCCAATGTTGATGGTTCGATTAGATTGAAATCAAAGATTTCTGCAGTTTCTACAAACTTATCTCTCATAAAGGAAATATTTCTTAATTCCTCATATTGCAAATCTTTCATTCCTCGCGGAAGGTCTAACTTCACAATCTTGAGGATCGTGTGTCATCATTTAGATTTTGCGATTAGTTATAATAAAGCAGGACTACGACAAAGATTATTGTCTGGCGGTTTTAGATATCTTGAACACGTTACAGATGCGTATATTGAAGCGTTCGGTGACACTATTGAAGAGGCCTTTTCCTATGCAGCCAAAGGTATGATCAATGTAATGTTTGAAATCAAGAAAATTCATGGGACAAGTAAGGTTGATTTTAGGGTTGAAGGAGTGGATTATTACGAATTATTATTTAATTGGTTGGAGAAAGTCCATTTACTTATCACCATAGATAGTCAAGTAATGTCAGATTTTGAGATAATCATCTCCAAATTAGACTCGATGTTCAAATTAACAGGATGGGGCATGGCTGAATCAATAGACCTTTCAAAACATGGTTATAAAACTGAAATAAAGGGAATTACCTACCATGCTATGGAGGTTCTCCAACACGACAATCAACACAAGGTCAAATTCCTGATAGATCTGTAATTGGCAAATCAAAAAATGACAAAAAATCAAGTCATACGGAGCAGACAAAAAATTGGTATTTTTACATACTAAGTTTATTGTATTATTTAATCACCTATTGATTGTGATATGAATTAGAAAAATGAAACTTATTAATACAAAGTCGCAAAGTTTTGATCAATCTTGAATTACACTTGATTTAGGTAACCGATCTTGGTTTATTTTAAATTTTTCAAAAGTGCTGCATTACAAGATTTAAATATCAATTCCAACGATAATTTGTAAGATGAGTTCAAATTCTAATAAACCCACACTCGTTGAATTATCAGAAAAAAACTTTGACGAAGTAATAGGCGGTAATAAACCGGTTCTTGTAGATTTTTGGGCAACATGGTGTGGACCATGTCAATTTATGCTTCCAATTTTTGACAAGCTTGCAAAAAAATATGAAGAAAAAGTTATTTTTGGTAGGCTGAATGTTGATGATAACCAAGGCGTCGCAATGAGATTTGATGTCTATGCAATTCCTACATTCATTGTATTCATGAATGGAAAACTCGTAGAAAAAGCTGTAGGTGCAGTTGGTGAAAAGGGACTAGAAGGTTTGCTGGACAAGTATCAATAATAGAAATAACTCTTTAATTCCAAACTTGTAAAATGCTCGAATTTGATTTGAAATTTTCTTTTGGTTTCATATATATCCAAATGAAGGATCTATCTCACGTTTTTTAGATAAAATGAAATTAAAAATTTCTTGTTCTTCTTCACTGAGCCTGTCAGAAAATCTTTCGAGTAATAGCCTTGCTTCCCTGCTATTAAGATCCGTATAAAATACATCGCCTTCGTTTATCTGTCTGCCAACCGTGGGTTCTTTTATGGACAGCGCTACTTGGGTTCCTTTGGCGGCAACTTCTAGATTTTTACCTTCATTTTGTATTTGATGAATTATACCTATTTTCTTACCTTTTTCATTAATCACAGAAGTTTTTTGCTTCAACTTGCCAATCAAAATTTCAGCACCAAATACAGCAGGATTATTTCTTCTAAAAACATACCCTTTTAAAAATTGAAATTTGCAAATTGGCGGTATTTCATTAAAAACGATTGAATCATCATGAACTTTTTCATATGTTACCCATTCAGAGTAACTCCTTACTAAATTATAAATTATTTTTTCATTAAAAATTTTGATTTTTCTTTCAAATGCTTCCTTTTCTGCATCTTCAAAAACTTTTACATTGAATCCAAGAACCACACCAAGGTAACGATCTTTTTCTCTGACGGCAGAAGCAGAAAGAACATCTTTTCGTGTAATATTACCCAAATCAGTTGATTTGATTGGAACATTTTCTTTTTTCAAAAGTTCTGTAATCGCCTCAATTGAACCTATCGTATCGCATCTTAAAATAACCCCGTTTGATTCTGTTTGTACTATTGCTGACTTGATTTCAGATTCGATATTTGATTTCAATCTTTCTTCATCTTCAGGACTTTTGACAACATAGAGTGGACTGCCAGCAAGCACGCCTTCTAAATCTGGGGAGGTTATTTTTAATCCTGCAGCAGCAATAACTTTATCAACATGTCTAAATTTATCCCTTGGATCTCTCATTTCATCCAAAGGTTTAGGGAGTAATAATGCTTTAATTTTCGTAACAGTAACACTGTCCTTTTTGGCAACAACGATTCTGTCACCATGTTTAAGAGTACCATCAAGTAGAATAACATTTGCTGATGGTCCTAGGCCAATTTCATCATTTACTTCAAGAACGATACCTTTTGTCTCAGTCTCATGCCGTTCCAATCTTTTAGACAGATATTGTTGAGTTAAACCCACAAGAACTGCAAGCAATTCAGGTATTCCCGTTCCTTTTACAGCACTTACCGGAACAATAGCCAGCTCCTTTGTAAAATCCTTGACTCGCCAAAAGGCTTCAGAACTATATCCTAATCGGGACAGCGCGCCTACAACATTGTAGACTTTTTCATCCAAATATGATAAAATCGTTGGGTCCTGAATTTTAAGCTGTTCTGCAATTAGAATGGAATTGTTTTTTTTCCAGCCAGATATTTGATCTATTTTGTTGAGGGCTATGACAAACGGTACTTTCCTGTTCTTCAGTATATCTAAACTTTCGATCGTTTGGGCTTCAAGTCCCTTATTAACATCAACAACAACTATTGCGATATCTGCGGCAGAACCTCCCCGCATACGAAGATTTGCGAAGACTTCATGGCCTGGCGTATCTATTACAAGAAGACCTGGAACAGGATTCTCTGACTTTGATAATTGATCAAATAATTTTCCTGTTATTTCTTTAATAGTTTCTATTGGGAAATAACTTGCACCAATATGTTGAGTTATTCCTCCTACTTCTCTGGACTGTACGGCTGTCCCGCGAATCTTGTCAAGTAAGGACGTTTTACCAGAGTCTACATGACCCAATACAACTACAACTGGTTGGCGGAGTGTCACTTAATTAAAAATGATTTTAGACTCTTTTATGAAGCTTTCAGCGGAATCAGAAGCATGGATTATGTTATCTGTTAATCCGATTCCAAGATCTCCTCTAATAGTTCCTGGTAAAGCTTCTGACGATTTTGTGTTTCCAACCATTAATCTTACTGTTGAAACGGCGTTGGTTCCTTCTAAAATACATCCAACTGTTTTACCTGAACAGATGAATGAAACTAGTTCATCAAAAAAGTGCTTGTCTTTATGAGATTCATAAAACCTTTTTGCTGTATCAACATCAAATTGAAATAATTTTAGGTTAACTATTTGAAAGCCTTTCTGCTCAAATCTGGAAATAATTTTTCCAACAAGGCCCTTCTTAAAACCATCAGGTTTCACTACTATAAGGGTTTGTTCTAAATTTGACATCTTTGATCCTTACTTTTTGACCTTAATCCCACCTTTGACATATTTACGTGTCCATTTCAATTTTCTCGGATCACGTTTTAACCTTAGGTTTTTCTTGCATTTTGGAGAACATGTCCATTGAATAGATCCATCGTTTTTTATTAACATCATTCCTGCATCTGTAGGAATATGTTTTCCGCAAAAGAAACAATTACGAAGAGAAGCAGCTGCTTTGCTCAATTGATATCACTATTTTATCTTTCTTGCCTCTCTTTCAGTTTCTCTCAGCATAAGTATGTCTTTCATTCTAACGGATCCCTTAACATTTCTTGTAAGAATTCGACCTTTATCTTTTCCTTCTAAAACCTTTACTCTAACTTGGATTACTTCACCTGCAATACCTGTTCTTCCTACTATTTGGATAACTTCTGCTGGCGTTACTTTTACTTCCGCGGCTTTACTCAAAGGTGAAATCACTCCTTCTTGTCTTTAATACTAGATAATGCACTAATAATCTGGTCCACGATATGTTGACCCTCTCCTGCATCAATTATTGTTGCGGCAGCAGAGCCAACTTCAATTCCAAGCGATTCACCTAATTGTTGCTTGCTTGGTACGAAAATGTATGGAGTGTTTCGCTCATCACAGATGATTGGGATGTGTGCAACTACTTCAGGTGGTTGTACATCCTCTGCAATTACCACCAATTTACCAACTCCCCTTTCTACCGCCTTTGTAGTTTCATTGGTTCCTTTTCTAACGCTTCCACTTTGTTTGGCTACTCTGACAGCCTCATACACTGCATTGACAAGATCTTTTGGAGTTTCAAATTTTACATAAAACGGTTTACTCATTTTATAATCCATCACCCATTGGGATCATCTTTAATCTACTGAATACAAGCAGAGGAGTATTAAAAATGTTGCCGAAAAAATATTATTTTTCATCTAATGTCTCACTAACAAGACGTGTATATTCATGAACTTTGGAATTGATTAGTAATTCATCTGTTGATTCTCCATAAATTCTAATCAACGGTTCAGTCCCACTGAGGCGTAGCATTATCCAACTTTCATCATCAAACCAAATCTTGACACCATCAAGAGTTTCAACTTTTTTCGGACTCCCGTGATTCTTGAATTTATTTATCAATTTTTGAGTTAATTCAATATCAGAACAATGAAATTTAGATTTGTATTGGTATACGAGAGGAAGAGATGACAATAATTCTGAAAGGGGCTTTTCTTTTGACGCTAGTAAATCTAGCATCAATGCAGTGGTCAATGCGCCATCTCTAACCTGATTTAATTTTCCATACATGAAACCCCCGTTTTCTTCCAACCCAATAACTGCTTTTTGCTTGATCATTTCACGAGACACCTCAACACTGCCAACCTTTGTATGAATAATTTTGGAACCATTTTCTTCTGCAATTTTTGTCAAGATATGTGTAGTGTTTATCGGGCAAACTATTTTCGCTTTCTGATGCCGATCAGATATCAAGTATTTGGCCAATAAAGTTCCTGTTTTATCGCCCCAAATGATGGTTCCATGTTCATCGCAAAATATGCATCTATCTCCATCTCCGTCATACGCAACGCCAAAGTCAGTTTTAGTTTCTTTTGCAACAAAACTCAACAAATCTAGGTTTGATGGAGTTGGTTCTGATCCTCTTCCAGGGAAATTTCCATCCAATGTTCCATTAAGCGTTATTACCGTACATCCAAGCCTTTTAGCCAATAATGGTGCAACTAGAGCTTGAACTCCATTTCCTAAATCCATCGTTATTCTAAATTTATGTTTCTTAATTTTTTCTACATTTACTAAATCTAGGACATCATCAATATAGCGTTCAATAATCATATCTTCTTTGAAATTCTGTCCTATTTTATCTGAATTAATAAACGATTTATTTCTAAAAATCTCTTCAACCACAGACTCATCATCTCGTGATAATTCAACTCCATCATTTGCAATTGGTTTTACCCCGTTGTATTCTGGAGGATTATGAGAGGCAGTAATCATAACACCGCCTTCATATTGATTTTTTTTTGTTGCATACTGAAGACAGGGTGTTGGTACAAGACCTGCATCTACTGTATTCAGTCCATTAGAATTTAAGACAGCAGTAACAATATTAAACATAATATTATTTGAATTTCGGCCATCTCTTCCCACCAAGATTGTTCCTTCTTTGTAAAAAGCTGCCAATGATTGAGTAACATCGACTAAGAAATCTAGAGTAAGATCTTTTCCAAAAACTCCTCTAATTCCATTAGTACCAAATAATGGCATATTCTTGTTCTACATAACTAAACACCAATATATTCTAAATAATAGATAAATTTGGCCGCATAACTTTCAATAGCGGACAAATCGATGCGGGGGTTGCCAAGCCAGGTCAACGGCGCAGGTCTCGTGAAAAGCGAGTGCGAAGCTTAGAATGAATATCATTCACATTCCTAGATCCCTGTTCCTTAGGGATCCGTGGGTTCAAATCCCACCCCCCGCACACTAATTTACTAGTAAATTTTTGCTTCGATACTAGTTACTCTAGTTTAACTATCTTGATAGTAGGTTTCTTCAGCTTTAATATGAGAATGAATGTATTTTGACTGAATCAAACACTGCATAATTTTTTGTGTTTTTCATCATGAAAGTGAAGTTCGCAAAAGTCTCCATTACATGTATAGCAATGCCATCCTGAAAGCGTATAGCACACTGAACACTTTCTTGTTGGGTTATTATAATCAAAATCTTTTCTTGATTTCTTAAAAATTTTCTGTCTCTGTTCCGGACTCATTTCTTGCAAACCATATTGTGAAGAGCAATCATGAATAACATATCTATCTATACTAATTTGTTGAACATAAATTCACTAAAAGTGTATTTATCATCGCTTTAGAATTGAAATCAACTTATTTAAGTATTAGTTTTTTTAGAATCCTTTATTTTTGAGGGTTCTTAATCGATTGTATATTGAACATGAATGATAAACTACTGGTTGAGGTAACAGTTGTAGGTAAAGATAGAAAGGGGGTAGTTGCCGACGTAACAAATTTTATTTTTAAAAACGATGGAAACATTGAACAAATAAATCAAAATGTTATCAATGGATTATTTGGAATGCAATTGGAGGCGTCATTCCATCATCATGATTTCAATAAAAAATTATTTGATACCGAACTAAAAACTCTGGCAAAAAAATTAGATATGGAAGTAAAAATTCATTATCAAGAGCCTAAAAGATTAAAGAACCTTGCAATTTTTGTTAGCAAAGAAAGTCATTGCCTGATTAAATTGTTGGATGCAAAAGTATCTGGTCAAATACATGCAAATATTGTTGTCATCATAGGAAGTGAAAATACAACTAGTGCTATTGCAAAAAAACACAATATTCCATTTTATCATATAGTACACTCCATGCAAACAGATGCAGAAGAACAAATCCTTGACATAATGGATCGCTACAATGTGGATTTGATAGTGTTGGGAAGATACATGAGATTATTGACTCCAAACTTTGTCTGGAGGTACCCTGATCGGATAATTAACATTCACCCGTCATTGTTGCCTGCATTCCCGGGGGCATATGCGTATGTCCAGGCTTATGAAAGAGGTGCAAAAATCGTTGGGTGCACTGCTCATTTTGTGACAGAAGATCTTGACCAGGGACCTATTATCTGTCAGGAATCATTCAGGGTTAGACAGGAAGATACAGTAGACACAATTAAGAGAAGAGGACAGAGACTAGAAGCGGTAACATTGCTAGAAGCAGTAACGCTATTCCTAGAAAACCGTATTGATGTTAATTGGGGACGGGTTGTGATCAAAGACGCAATGAATATTGAAACCAGGAGATGAATATTAAACATTGAACATTTGTTTGATTAGTTTAATAACTCATTTGAATATGTGTAATATCAATGTCTATATACAATCTCAGTAGTTATGAGATAAAAAATAAAAAAAGGAAACTAATAATCCCTCTAGGTTCCATAGAGCAACATGGCCCACATCTTCCCATAACTACCGATACAATAATTGCAGGGTATCTAGCAAACCAAATTTCAAAAAAAATTTCATCATATGTTCTACCAAGTATTCCTTATGGAGTATCATACGAACACAAGCCATTTTTCAATATTTCAATAAGTAATGATCTACTTTCAGAATTTTTAAGTCAAATATGTATTTCATTGGGAGAAAATGGTTTTAATTATGTAATTATACTAAATGCCCACCATGGAAACATGGGGGTAGTACAATATGTTCCTCAAAAAGTAGCAAAGAATAACGCAAGATTAAACGTATTTGGGATTAATTATTGGCCTTTGATTGAAAGGGAATTTGACCATGCTGGTTTTGTAGAGACTTCATTAATGCTCGCTATTGCACCAAAGCTAGTCCGCATGGAAAAAGCCAAAAGAGGCTATGTCGACCAAAAGAGATTGCATTCTACATATTCAACTTTTCTGAATAATCCATCCTCATTTAAGATAACAAAAAATGGGGTTTGGGGTGATCCCATAAAAGCAACTAAAAAAGAAGGTGAAAAAATAATTTCAGTTACAATAAAGAATCTTATTAGATCAATAAAAGAACTCGATGAACTCCTTGTATTATAGAAGCAATCTAATTTTTGGATCTCAAAATTGGATATTATGTTAGTAAAATTATATCACGCTAAATAATAACTATTAATTCCAAAAAATTATTTTTGCGTAAAATGTAGCGATTTATTATTAACTTTAATATAGACCTTCATTACGCAATACCATAGGTAGTGAAATAGTTGTCCATTGATATGGCTGTAAAGGTACTTGACGAGAGTTTAGGTAAAATAGTTCTTATAAAACTGAAAGGGAGTAAAGTTATTCGTGGAAATTTACATGGTTTTGATCAACATATGAATTTGCTACTAGACAATTCAGTTGAATTATTTGACGAAGGAAAATCTAATGAAATTGGAACTATTGTTGTAAGGGGAGATAACGTTGTTATGATATCTCCACCGCCAGTCTGACAGTCTAAATTTAATGCTATTGGAGGAAAATTAGAATGACTAAAGGAACAACATCAATGGGAAAATTCACTAGAAAGAAGACCCATATAAGATGTAGAAGGTGTGGCAATAACTCATTTCACAAAAGGGATAAGCGTTGCGCAAAATGCGGATATCCGGATCCAAAAACAAGGAAATATGATTGGATTAAACGCAGAGTGATCTAAGCATTCTAAGGACAAGACTTAACAGTATGTTGTAATGTAATATCTTAAAGTTGGACTTGCTTATTGCATCATTTTCAATAGGGCTGGGTGCAATATCTTCTCTAGTTTTTCATCAAATAAGAAAGCAAAGAATAGTCCGAGTTCGTAAGAACAAGAAAAATAGAAATGATGAAAATTACTTTGATATGAATAAAAGTAGTTCGGATCTTAAAATTATGAAAAATGAGTTGGATTCATTGGAAGTCGAAAGATCGATAATTAGTAGTTCTGTGAGAAGAATACATGAAACTTTTCGAGAAGGTAAGCTAAGTAAATTGGAATTCGACAGATTAATGATAAAATACGGTGAAGATTTAAAAAAATGCGATGAAGAAATTGAGCAAACTCGATCTGTTGTCGATCTTTATGAGTTGAGTACAGTAAAGAACAATCTTGTTTCCATTATAGAAAACAAAATTAAACTTATTGATACTAGGTTAAACGAGATCTCGAACAAAAATGTCAAGATGTTGACAAAACAACCCCCACATGGAACCACGCATCAAAATTATGCGAATACCTCATTAAGTCAAAAAAATCTAGATTATTCCTTACGTACGGAAGCTGAAAAGATAAAGAAATTGGAGACCGAAATTACTGAAGCACTTAAAAAACTAGATAGATATGAACCCACAAAATCAAAAGGTATTGGAAAGGATGAAGTATTAAAAAGTGATATAGACATATCACGTCGCGTGAATGGGCCTAACAAAAAAGATCCCCTTAGAAATTTCAAACCATCAGAGTAGATTAAAAAAATAATTAGATGGATATTCGTTTACTTTCTAAGGATCCAATAATTTCATATTTGGGATGTGATTATTTTCCTATCTTAAACATCTTGGTACCGCACGTTGAACATATTCCTTGTGTTGCCGGCTTTCCATTTTTCATTGTTATCTTCTTTTCATCATTCATAATCCTTTTCTGTTTACACTTTACACAATATCCTTCCATGAAAAATAGATTTCATGTGTGCATAAAAACATTATGTATGGAATCCCCGTTTAAACTGGAAAATCGACCACTATTGTTCCAAATAGGAAAACTATATAATATTTGTCTTAATATTGTACAATTTATTTCTAGTTGCGGTACAACACTACATGTCGCATTCCATTTGGGAATATGGTGCTATAAAAAACTGAATATTATCTTTGGCTTTCAAATTACCTAGAAATCTTGCAATTTGACAATTTAATAGAGCATTGAAAATTTATAAGTAATTCCAAACTTCGTTGAAAGTTAAATGAAAATTACTGTGATTGGAGCTGGCAGGGTAGGTTCTTCTGTGGCACTGAATTGTTCTATTAGAGAGCTGGGCGATATTTGCCTGCTTGATATTGTAGAAGGTTTACCTCAAGGTGAGGCAATGGATATTAATCATCAACTTGCAGAACGCGGGATAGACTGTACCATAAGAGGCTCTAATAACTATGAAGACATGAAAGAGTCAGATTTTGTAGTTATTGTGGCGGGAGTAGGTAGAAAACCAGGTATGACACGTATGGATTTACTGAAAACGAATGTTGAGATAGTCAAAGGGGTATGCAACAAAATAAAGAATTATGCTCAAAATTCAAAGATTATAGTCGTAACAAACCCACTCGATCCATTGACATACCTTGTTATCAAGTCTTTGGAGGGACAAAAAACCAAGATAATGGGTATGGGTGGAATGCTAGATCTCTCCCGATTTAAAGAACTCATTAGTACAGTGACAGGTATATCTAGAGATTCGATTCAAGCGATGGTCATAAGCGAACATGGAGAGAATATGCTGCCACTTGTTAGATTTTCAAGTATTAGTGGAATACCATTAACTGAATTCATAACAACAGAACAATCAGAAGATCTAATCAACAAGACAAAAAAGATAGCTGCTGAAGTTATTTCATTAAAAGGTGCGACTGTTTATGCTCCAGGAAATGCCGTTTCAACAATGATAGAGTGTATTGTAAAAAACAAAAGAGCAATACTTCCAGTTTCGGCATTACTTGAAGGAGAATATGGTTGTAACGACATGTGTATCGGTGTACCTTGTGTTCTGGGAAGGGAAGGAATAGAAAAAATAATCGAACTAAAATTAGATGAAAATGAACTGAAAGTATTTAACCTAGGAGTACAGAGTGTGAAAAACGCAATTGAAAATCTTTCACTTTAACCAAAATATAGAACCCAAAAATAACTTATCCAAAAATGGAAATTAAGATAATATTAGAAAAACTAGCAAATGGCGAAATATCAGTCGCTACCGCAGAACAAGAATTAAGAATTTATTCGATTGAATATGTAGAAAAAAATTTAGCAAAAATAGATCCACTGCGTGAGGTAAGGACTGGAATACCTGAGGTAATTTTCGCTCAAGGAAAAGAGTTTAAAGATCTGTTAAAAATTATCCTTGCAACAGTTTCTAAAAAAAATTTTGCTGTTGTAAGTAAAGTTAGTCCGGAATATAAAGAAAAATTATGCAAAGAGCTTGAAAAAAACAATTTGAAAATTAAGGGGGGAATCAATACAATATTAGTTTCTACTAAATCTCACAAATTTGTAAAAAGAAATGGAAAAGTAGGTATACTTTGTGCCGGAACATCTGATATTAAGATAGCCGAAGAAGCTAAAATCATGGCAGAAGTAATGGGCAGTGAAACTCTGATAGAATATGACGTTGGGATTTCAGGTATCCATAGAACATTGAAGGCCATTAAAAACATGATAAATGCTAAAGTTCATGTAATAATTGTTGTAGCTGGTATGGAAGGCGCATTAGGCTCTTTTGTCTCTTCAGTTATCGACATCCCGGTTGTGGGAGTTCCAACTTCAATTGGATACGGGTTTGGATCAAATGGCATTGCTGCTTTGGCTTCGATGCTTCAAACATGTTCTATGGGTATGACCGTCGTAAATATTGATAATGGGATAGGCGCAGGCGCATTCGCTGCAATGATTGCAAATAAAATGTCAATGGAACCTAAAAAGAAACTAACATGATGAAGATTTATAAGTAATTTATATTGTTGTCAAATTTATAAAAGGGTAGACAGGTGGATTTTTAGTTTATGGTTTATACTTCTACATTCAGAAGGATTAGGCAAAGAAAGACAAATTACAGAAAGCGAGAAAAATTACTAATTGGTAAAAAGGATTTTGTAACAGTTAACGTCAGTGACCAAAATGTTTCTGCACAATTGATTAGACCAAACCTCCTTGGGGATACAGTAATGGCTTCAGTACACAGTAACGAATTACTATCGTATGGCTGGAAGGGTTCGCGCAAAAATATGCCTTCTTGTTATCTAGTTGGTCTCTTATTAGGTAAAAAATGCATTCAGAAAAAGATTACTAAAGCCATATTATATATCGGGAAAAGACATTTTACGACAAAAATTGCTGCATGTTTGAAAGGTCTGTCTGAGGCAGGATTGGAAATGCCTTTTTCAGAAAATATTATTCCTTCTGAGGAAAGGATTCAAGGAAATCACATCGCAGAATATGCAAAAAAACTAAAAACAAACGATGACCTTTATAAGTCAAGATTTTCTTCTAATTTGGGTTTAGGCTTAGAACCAGAAAAATATCCGATTCATTTTTCAGAAGTAAAAGATAGGATTGTAAATGACAAGACAGAAAAAAAATCAGATAAACAATCTAAATCTTTGTCTAAACCTAAATCACACAAAAAGAAAGGAGATTTAAAATGAGTATTTCAAGAAGTAGTGAACAGCCTACAGTCTGGAAGCCTCGTACAGCGCTAGGACAGATGGTAATAGAAAATAAGATTAGTTCAATGGAGCAGATTTATGAAAATGGCATGCGCATACAAGAGTCCGAAATAGTAAAACACTTGCTTCCAGATATAAAGAGTCAGGTTGTGCATGTAGGCATAGTACAGAAACAAACTGATGCTGGAGAGATGACTAGATTTAGTGCATTAGTTGCTGTTGGCAATGAAGCAGGATGGTTTGGAATAGGTATGGGCAAGGCTTCTCAGATGAGAATTGCAATTGATAAAGCCACAATTAATTCGTACCTTCATATCATTCCTGTGAAATTGGGTTGCGGTAGTTGGGAATGTCGGTGCACGCAGCTTCACTCTATACCTTTTAATGTTCGAGGAAGAGGAGGCAGTGTTAAAGTAGAGATTCTACCGGGACCAAGAGGATTAGGACTTGTAGCAGGGGAAAATATAAAAAATCTATTAAAACTGGCAGGGATTAAAGATGCGTGGACAAAATCATTTGGTTCTACTAATACAATGACTTCTACTGCGATGGCAATATTTGATGCCTTAAATTCAACTTACATTACAGGCTGAAATGGAATGGCTTTTTTAGTAGTTAGAATGAGAGGAACAGTAAATGTACCATACTGGGCAATAACTACCTTAAAGAATCTTAATTTAGACAAAAAGTTTTCTGCTACGCTGGTGCCTGAAACATCGAATTATTTAGGAATGCTAAGGAAAATTAATCAATGGGTAGCATGGTCAAAAGCAGATTCAGAAATTGTAAAAACCTTAATTGAAAAAAGAGGTAAAAAAAGAAATCTCAAATCAGTTTCAATAATGAAGAAAGGAAGTGAGAATACAGACGAATATAAGGGCATTGAGGAACTGGTGGATGTCGTTGTAAATGATAAAATAAAATTCTCTGATCAAAACAATATCAAACCCTGGTTTAGTTTGAATCCACCAAAAGGCGGTTTTAAAAAGAATACAAAAAAACAATTCTCAGATGGCGGTATCCTCGGAAATAACAAAGATTTGCTTGAAATTGTAAAAAAAATGGTATGAAGTGATTAAACAAAAAATGAGTTTTACATTTATATTTACACATACTCTTGATTGTATAAGGCGTATCATGTATGGCAACTAGATTGAGAAAAAGCCGTAGACACCGAGGTTCGAGATATTGCGGGTGGGGTCAGATCGGGCAACATAGACAATCTGGTAGCCGTGGAGGAATAGGCGGAGGCGGAAAACATAAGCATTTTTGGATACGTACAGTAATTGAGGAGCCAAATCATTTTGGGCATGATCCACTTAATTCATATAGCAGATTTTTAGTCAAAAAATGGATAAATTTAAGAGATCTTAAGACTCTTTCATTTAGACATGTTGGTAAAAAGGGTGAAAAGACTATTCTGGATCTTGGATCGTTGGGAATTCAAAAACTCTTGGGCGGTGGAAATATTAATGAAAGTTATGTAATTAAGGTAGCACAGGTATCTGCAAGTGCTAAAAAGAAAATAGAATCCGTGGGAGGTACTATAATTTCAAATGAGCACAGTTCACAGTGAAAGTATCGTCCGTACAGTAGTAAAGAAGGTATCAGCTTATATCCCACAAGTTGAGAAACCCAAAAAGAAAATCGGATTAAGTGAGAAATTCATATGGTGTGGAATAGCGCTTTTTGCATATCTTGTTATGGGTCAGGTTCCGCTCTATGGTGTAACAAGCGCACCACAATTTGATTTCTTAGCGTTTGCAAGAGTCATATTTGCAGCACAACAAGGAACGCTATTAGAATTAGGGATTGGACCAATTGTTACTGCCGGTTTGTTAATGCAGTTATTAAAAGGCTCAGAGCTGATAAAGTTAAATTTCAAGGATCCCGATGATCGATCTCTCTTCACCTCAGCAACCAAGATAGTTACAATCATTGTTATAGTTGCAGAGGGATCTTTGTATGGTGTTAGCGTATATGGCGGTCTACTCGCCAGTCCAAGTCTTATACCCATATTAGTTACACAACTTGTAGGGGCAAGTATTGTTGTAATGTACCTTGATGAACTAATTCAAAAAGGATGGGGTCTTGGTTCTGGCATAAGCCTGTTTATAATGGCAGGTGTGGCCCAAGGAATTTTATGGAGTATATTTAGTCCTATGCCTGCCCAAGATGGACCAGTGGGTGTATTTCCGTACATCATAGATTCTGCAATTAATGGCGACCTTTCGAGTGCACTATTTAGGAGTGGACAGCTACCAAGTATCTTTGGATTAATTGTTACATCTCTGATTTTGCTGGCTCTTGTCTATACTCAGGGAATTCATGTGGATATACCTATAGTGTCTACGAAGTATCGAGGATTTACTGCCGTCTATCCAATAAAGTTACTGTATACGTCAAACATTCCAGTTATATTAGCTTCGGCGCTGTTAGCAAACGCGGTATTCATGGGGCAGATGTTATGGGCAAACTATAATCCTGAGAATGAAAATCCAATGTTCAACATTATCGCCCAATTTGATCCTCAAAGCTCGCAGCAACCTACTGGAGGTATTTTGTATTACATCACAGCGCCCAGGACCTTTGAGCATGCACTTCAGGATCCTTTTAAAACGGTAATATACATTATATTTTTGACTGGTATTGTTACGGTGTTCGGACGTCTATGGGTCGAATTAGGAGGATTATCTCCTAAATCTGCTGCAAAGAATCTATTGGATGCCGATGTACAGGTTCCAGGCTTCAGGCGTAGTCAAAGTTCCGTTCAAACTCTACTAAACAAGTACATACCAGCAGTCACAATAGCAGGCGGAATTATAATAGGGCTATTAGCATCTGTTTCAAACGTATTAAACGTATTTGGCACTGGAATTGGAATATTACTTATGGTGGATATCTTGGTAAATTATTATAACCTGCTAATTCGTGAACAAGTGGATATTCATATGCCTAAATTGGCGGCACTCCTTGGAAGAACCTAGGAAAAAAAAAGTTATCATTGTTGGTATTCCTGGCGTAGGAAAAAGTACAATCATTTCTAATGCTACAGAGATATTACAAAATATTGGAACGACTATCCGTACTGTTGTATTTGGAACAGTAATGTTTGAAGAAGCAAAAAAATTGGGAATAAATGATAGGGATCAGTTAAGAAAACTTTCCATAGAAGTACAGCAAAAATTGCAAGCAATGACAGCTGATTATATTTCAAGCTTAAATGAATTAGTAGTGGTTGTAGATACCCATCTTTTCATCAAGACACCATCGAGCTATTATCCAGGATTGCCAATGAATTTGATTTTGAAAATAAACCCCGATAGGCTGATTTTGGTAACTGCAGACTCGGAAGAAATTCTCAGAAGAAGAAAAAAGGACAATACGCGAACAAGAGATACAATTACAGATGAAGAAATCAAAAGGGATCTTGATGTTTCCTTGTCAATGATATCGTGCCTTTCTATTTTAACTGGGGCGCCATTTGAAATCATTTATAATCATGATAATAGGATAGATTCTGCTACTTCACTTATGGTGGAACTATTAAAAAAATCCAATTAATTGACGAAGATGATATTATGAGTTGCATATATATGAATAGTGGGTTGACAATAGTAGATTACTGGAGTATGATGCATTGATACTAAAAAATAAGCAAGATATCAGTGTAGTTATATCAGGCAGTGCCGCTGTTGGTAAAACTACACTGGCCCACGCTCTTGCAAAGGAATTTGGATTTAAATTGTACAATGGGGGAGATATCTTAAAGGAAATAGCACGACAACAAGGATACTCAGTAACTGGGAATGATTGGTGGGATTCTAATGAAGCAATAGGATTTATGAAAGAACGAAAAAAGAATTCCATATATGATAGACAAGTAGACGAAAAATTAACTAATATTGCTAAAAAAGGTAACGTTATTATTACTAGCCATACACTGCCCTGGTTAACTCCTGAACCAATTACATTTTGGTTAAGTGCATCTCCACAGAAAAGATCGGAAAGAATGTCAAAACGGGATAAAATCTCAATAGAAGAAGCTCTGCGTATTGTAAGAATGAGAGACAGGGAAAATAAGAAAATCTACAAGAAAATATATGGTGCTAAATTTGGAGATGGACTTGAAGTATTTGATTTCATGATTAATACTGAACTTCTTAGTCTGGATTCACTAGTTTATTTGTGTAAAGAAATCATGAAGAAGATGAAAATTCAGTAGTATCCAGTGACAGTGACATGACCTTAAAATTTGATACTTTAGAGATCATAAATGACGATGTTACTAATAATAAGTATGGATATTACCCTAATAGTAGACCATTGGAAGTTCTATTAGATAATGGAATTATATTGCTGGATAAACCTTCGGGACCCACAAGCCATGAACTGGTCGCTTGGACAAAAAGAATCTTGGGTATAACTAAGGCGGGGCATAGTGGTACCTTGGATCCCGGTACTACCGGTCTCTTACCAATCGGATTGGGCGATGCGACAAAAGCGTTATCAATACTATTGTTAGGACCAAAGGAATATTACGCAATTGCGAGAATTCATCAACAAAAAGATCTGGATCAAATTGATAGTGTCATTAGAGAATTTACGGGAGAGATTTACCAAAGGCCTCCGCAGAGATCCTCTGTAAAAAGGTCAACTCGTGTTAGAACAATATATGAAATACAAATCCTAGAAAGTGTAGAAAAGACTATTCTTTTGCGCATATTGTGTGAAGCTGGAACTTACATAAGAAAACTTGTTTATGATATTGGTGAAATTCTTGGAACAGGAGCAACAATGTTTGAGTTGAGGAGGACAAGAGTGAGTATCTTTTCAGAAGCATCTGATAAGTTAATAAGATTACATGATTTGGTTGATGCTGTAGAAACCTATAAAGAGACAAAAGAAGAGGAAAATATTCGCTCCATTATAAAACCAATTGAAATGGCACTTGAAGGAATTACATGTGTTGCAGTAAAAGATTCAGCGGTAGATGCACTTTGCCATGGCGCACAAGTGGCAATTCCAGGAATTGTAGGTATTGATAAGGATATAAGAAAAGGAAATTTGGTTGGAATCTATACGCTAAAGGGAGAAATTATTGCTCTAGGAGACGCGAGTATGACTTCAGAAGAAATTAGGGAAAACGACAAAGGGATAGCATTCAATATAAAAAGGTTGATAATGAAGCCTGATACTTATCCACGTGGCTGGAAGACCAAGACCAATAAAAACTTGGAATATAAATAAAAAATTGAGTCTCTTCGCTTTAATACGTTACTGTTGATTTTAATGCGTAGTTTGATACTCTATCCTATCCGATAAAGGATTATTCATCTTGGCCGCCATCTTCAGGATTATCGTTCTCGTCTTTTGAGTCAGTAGCGTTAAGCATACTGGTAACGTTAGATTTATTGAGGAGCTCCTTTAGAGGCTGTGCGGCTGTTGCGTTGGTAGCATTTGTAATTGCTTCTTCTTCCCCTCCTGCTTGAGTTTGTTCTTCTTCGGCTGTATTAGCTTGTTCTTCTTCGCCTTCAGCTTGTTTTTGTTCTTCTTTTGTCTGAGCTGGTTGTTCTCCACTAGTAGCATTTGTAATATTAGTCTCTTCTCCTCCTGCTTGAGTTTGTTCTTCTTCGGCTGTATTAGCTTGTTCTTCTTCGCCTTCAGCTTGTTTTTGTTCTTCTTTTGTCTGAGCTGGTTGTTCTCCACTAGTAGCATTTGTAATATTAGTCTCTT
>Ga0209884_1000002_pt1 | contig 77447 bp, 82 predicted proteins | sample GWRWN3_30_40_FD_187221 | JGI IMG/M metagenome (GOLD analysis project Ga0209884, IMG submission 187221) | Riverbed sediment microbial communities from areas with no vegetation in Columbia River, Washington, USA - GW-RW N3_30_40 (SPAdes)... | ecosystem: Environmental > Aquatic > Freshwater > River... | reverse complement strand
TCATTGCAAATCCTCATTGATTTCCAACTAATTCTGTCTTCAGTATTATTAGTTAAGAATTGTCCAAATTTTTAGATTTAATTTGATTTGCAATAGAATCTTTACCAATTGTAATCCTCATAAGAGCAATCCACATGATAACAAGGGGTACATGATATGCAGCGATTCTCCAAGCTATGATTACAGACAATTGAGATGAGTTTAAAACATCGTTCAAATGCGGAATAGTACTAATATTTGTAATATATGCCCAGACACCCAATTCTGCTAAACCTGATCCCCCAATGGTAATTGGTAATGTTGCTAGAGCGGTTGATGCTGATGTGGCCATAAATGATTGAAAAAATCCCACATGATAACCAACTGATTGTGCAAGCACTAGAAATGAAATACCTTGAAAGACAAAAGCCACGAATGTTATTGCCATTCCTACAGAAAGAACCTTGACCGATTTAAGGGAGGTAAAATTTTCTCTGCTCATTTTGCATAAATCTCCTAACGCAATATTTGTAGACTTTATTAGACGATCCGATCTTTCTTTGGACAAAAATTTTGTAATTAAATTCAAGGCAAATTTGGGGAGCTGAATATTTCTATTTGCGGATAATACAACTACTAGAAACCAGAAGCCAAATGTTGGTACCGCAACAAGGACAATCAAAATACCAATAAAGTAACCTCCACCAAAGATAGCAATACCTCCTGCTATGAATGCCAAAATACTGCCTACAAAAACATCGGCTATTATTTCGGCAGTCGCTACCCAAGCAGCCTTGCCTGCGGTAACACCATTTTTAGTGAGCCACGCAATTCTTACTATTTCACCGCCTATAAAAGAGGGAGTAGTCTGTGTTACAAATTCACCCGCAATTCTAGCATTCATTGTTTTAAGAGTTGAGCTAATATTTGGTCCAATGAAGTGGTTAATAAAATACCTGAATCTGTATGCTTGTAATAAGATTCGAACCATAACAGCCGCTACAGAAAGCAAGAATGGTAATGCACCCACCGAGAGGACATCTGCCGGAGAAACGGGTGTAAAGATAAATAATAATAAAAATGGAATAAGGCTTACAGCAACTGCAATTATTCTCCATTTCAAATTTAATCAATGCAAAATAGTAGACAGTCATATAATAATCAATAGAATTAATATATTCACTTCTTTGTTTCAACTATACTTGGAAACTATTTTCGTTACTGGGACAGCTGGCTCAGGCAAATCACTCCTTACATCCAAACTCATACAATGGTATAAGGATAATAATTTCTATCCGATCTCATTGAATCTTGACCCTGGCGTCATTTCTTTGCCTTATGAACCAGATGTTGATGTAAGAAATTATATTGACATAGACAAGATAATGTCTGAGCATAATCTAGGACCAAACGGTGCGCTTATAATGGCTGCAGATTTGATAGCTACAAAATTAGATGAAATTCAAGAGGAAGTATTTAATTTGAATCCAGATTTTGTAATAGCAGATACTCCCGGTCAGATTGAACTTTTTATATTCAGGGCAAGTGGTCCATATTTTGTTTCAAATTTTCAATCTGACAACAAGATAAACATATTTACCTTTGATGGAATTCTGGCATCATCTACTCCAATCAATTTCATTTCAATTGCATTAATGGCAACATCTGTGAAACTGCGTTTGAATATAACACAGATAGATGTAATGACAAAAAGGGATCTAGTAATTGATAAACTACAGGATATAATTAGATGGTCATCTAAATCAGCTCTTGAGGATTCGTTGCAAAATGAAAAGAATATTGAATATTCAATTCTCAGTAAGGATCTATTACAGGTTCTGTTCAAAAATAAACTTATGCAAAATCCAATCCTTATCTCAAGTTTAACTATGAGTGGAATGGTGAATCTTACTGCATCGCTTTCAAGGGTACTTAATCTGGGTGAAGAAAAAGGAGACTAAAATAGAAGATGAAAGAAACATTTGAACTCTGTGTAGCAGCTGCACCCTCATCAACTGCTAATTTAGGTCCTGGCTTTGATGTATTTGGTCTTGGACTAGATCTTTTTTATGATAAGGTATCTATCCGTAAATTAGCAACAAAGAATGGAAAATTAAAGATCGCATTGGATAAAAATGCCAGTATACCCTCCAAAGTTAAAGAAAATTCTGCAAGTCTATCGGTAATGAAATTAGCTCAAAAATACAAGATTAAAGATGACTTGGAGATTAAAATCACCAAGGGGGTGCCAGTAGGATTGGGATTGGGAAGTAGTGCCGCATCCAGTGCGGCCGCCGTTATTGCATTTAATGAACTTTTTCAATGTAAATTGACAGAGAATGAATTATTAGATTTTGCTGCAGAAGGCGAAGTAAGCAGTGCTGGCGTAAAACATTATGACAATGTTGTAGCTTCATTATTTGGTGGATTTGTAATTGTTAGATCATTTCCTACACTACAATTTATTAAAATAAATGCGCCAAAAGACCTGATACTCGTGGTTTGCGTTCCTAATTTGGTAACACCAGTTAAGAAAACAAAAGTGGCAAGAAGTGTGATACCAAAACAGATACCAATTGATCACCTTACAAAAAATTTGGCCAATGCATGTATCATTGTCAGTGGTTTTTTCCTTCGGGATACTAATCTTATAACGAAGGGGATAAATGATATTATAGTAGAACCTGCCAGAAAGATCCTCATTGATGGTTACGATAAAGTAAGATCAAATGCACTTCGTTCTGGTGCATTAGCAGTTACTATAAGTGGCGCCGGACCATCAATGATTGCATTCACAAAGTCAGCTAAAAATGCACGTAAAATAGGGATTTCAATGGAACAAGGATTTGTTGATTCTAAAATTCAGAGTAATTCTTACGTTTGTCATCCAAGTAGTGGGGCTAAAGTAATTTCAAAATATTAATTTGGAATAAAAAGGAGATGAATGATGTTATATTACTTCTTGCTTTTATTTAGAAATTCAGACATCATCTTTTGTCTATCCTCATGCGCAAAACATAAAGACCACCCGTATATCTCCAATCTGAGTCCCGTGTTCAAATCTGCATCCATACCCCTGTTTATCAACATTTTACTTACTTTTACAGCATTGAAACTATTCTTTGCAATTTGCTTAGCCAAACTAACGCATTCGTTCATGAGTTTATTGTTAAGTAATTTTGCTATCTGACTATTTCGTTCTTTTTCCTTCTCAACATTGCCCTTAGGTGCTTCTGGAGGTAAATTATCATCGGAGGTTAAACTAATTACACTATTTACGAGACCTATATGATAAGCTTCATCTGCAGGTATCATCTTGCCCGTAAAAACTAATTCCTTCGCTTTTGCAGGCCCAACTAGTCTCATTAACCTTTGTGTGCCTCCCCATCCAGGTGGAATCCCTATTGTTACTTCTGGTTGACCTAATTTTGCATTACTTGATGCGATTCTAATATCGCAGACCATTGCTAATTCACAACCGCCTCCAAGCGCAAATCCGTTTACAGCGGCTATCACTGGCTTTTCTAGCTGTTCAATCTTGTTCAGAACAGATTGTGCTGATGATGCATACTTTTCTGCAGTTATTGGATCTATGTTTACCATGTATGATATGTCCGCACCTGCACAGAAGGATTTTTCACCCGAACCTGTTATTATCACAACTTTGATACTTTCATCTGCGCCTAGTATATCCACTGTCCTAGAAAGTTCAGAGATCACATCGATATTCATCGCATTGAGAGCTTCTGGTCTATTAATTCGGAGTAGAGCGATTTCCCCTTGGGGTTCTAGTTGAATATATTTCATATTAGACATTGTCAAAATTGGAAACTGCGTTCAATTAAATCTTATTCTGGTTTCTATCTAAAATATTTAAAAAAATACTTCATAATATTCATTAGGATATACTACAAATGAAAAACAGGTAAAAAAAGAAAGTTAGTTGCCTGCGCTAAAAATGTTTTAGGCTCCAGCCATTCCGTTTCTTAATTCAACAGCCTTGTGATCATCACCAGCGGCCATTGATTCTGCAGCTGCCTTGTGCATTTCAGACATTGCACAGCCCATTTGTGCTTCAGGTTTACCTCTTCTCATAATGCCACGATACAAACCAGCTTCAAGAGTTTGTCCATGAGCTTTTTCCCATTCTTCAACTGGAATACTGTATTTCTTTTGAATTCTATCTCGATACCATTCTGGAATTACGTTGAATGCGCAGAATGGAATAATGCGCAAGTCAGGAGTCAAATAATGAATATCACATCTCTGTAATCTTTCAAGATCTTCGTTATATTTATCTTGAAAATGCATCATGCCCAAGAAGAGTGAACGAACATGCCATGAACCTACGGAATCAAAATTACGCTTCAGTAATATACTAGAGAACATCTTTGCAAGATCTAATCCATGAGGCTGTTTGTTTCTATCTACAAATTGATTTAATTTTCTTACAACTTGCAACATTGTCCAATATCTATTAGCACCTGATTTGATCTCTTCTGCTTTTTCTTCGAAATATTCCAAAACACCTTTGAGATCAACAAATGACGTAAGTGGAATTAACTTCTTTGTTTCAGTATCTTCGAATACATAGGTTCCAGCACCACAAGCGAAGTGAATTGATAGTTCATATTTTGGTTTTTTACTAAATGCTTCAATAACATTTGTTAGTGGCATACACGATGGAACAGGAAACCAATCATCGGTTGAAATTTCTCCGTTAGTTTGTTCCTGTATTCTTTCTATGCAGTCTGGAATCGTAATTCGATATTTCTCACGTTCTTTTTTACCCATTCTACCAGTTAATGAAACAGGTTGGAAATTTACTGCATGAACTACATCAAGATGTTTTTGAGCGTATCTTATAATTGGACCTAGCTCATGATCGTTAATGGACTTTATTACAGTAGGAACAAACACTACAGTAGTTCCACATTTTCTTGCAGATTCTAGGGCATAGGGAACTTCCCAGTGATTCTTTGGATTTGTTCTTGGAGTTACTCCGTCAAATGATAAATAGAGATTGCTTACTCCAGCGTTTCTTACTTGACGCATGGTCTCTGGCGAAAGTGCCAACTTGATACCATTAGTATTCATTTGAACGTGATCGACACCCTCTTCTTTCATAATCCTAATGATATCTGTGATATCATCTCTCAGCATGGGTTCACCACCTGTGATTTGAATTGAATTTCCAGCTATTGGTTTTTCCGCCTTTAAAGTTTTCATCATGGCTCTAACTTGTTCATGGGTAGGTTCATACAAATAAGCGCCTTCTAATCCCTTCTTAACGTAAAAGAAACAATACCAACAAGTAAGATCGCATCTGTTGGTGACTATCATATTGGCAAGTCCCGAATGTGACAGATGATTTGTACATAAGCCGCAGTTAGTTGGGCATGCACATTTATCTACCATAACATTTGGCGCATGTGCACCTTTTCCATCCATCCAATATGTGCTAAATTTATTATACATCTTGTATGAGCCAAAGTATAATTCTTCACATTCTCCGTGTGTAGGGCAGGTTTTTGTCATGAAGACTTTTCCTTCTCTTTCAAAGACTTCGGCATCAAGAATCATATTGCAATCAGGACAGATACTCTGAGTAAATCTAATAGTTCTCTTGTCTGTGTTAATCTTATTTACCGTACGATTGGATATTTGTATTAGTTCCACTTAATCTCACCTAGGTTAATCATGTCGAATTTGTATATTTCCTATATAAATATAATGTAACAAATAATATGGTGATTAGTTTGCTTTTAAATCGAAGCAAATCCTACAACTAAGATATATACTATGTCCTATTATCCAGTTTAATCATTGTTATGAGTTTATCTGACAAGACCAAGAAAGCAATGGAAGAGATAGGTTTAGGAAGTTATGAAATAAAGGTTTACATTTCATTGCTAGAAAATGGTTCAATGGCAGCCTCTGAGATAAGTAAAAAATCAAATGTGCCGTATTCAAAGATATACGAAGTTCTAAATTCGTTAGAGGAGACTGGATGGGTTGAATCTAACAGTTCCCGGCCCCAAAAATTCTTTCCAAATTCACCACTGACCGCAACAGAAACTACAAGAACATTGATTGAAAAAAAGATGGACTCCAATAATGAGTTAATAATACAAGAACTAATGCCTATTTATGAAAAAACCGGTATTAAGGAAAGGCCTGAAATATGGGTCGTAATGGGGTTGTACAATATAGCTAATAAAGTTCAGGAGATAATTCAAAACTGTAAGAAGGAATTACTTATTGCGCTACCGCAAGGAGCAGAAAACATTGTCGGTATCATTCAAGCTACATTAAGAACACTATCAGAAAAAGGTGTAAAAATTGCAGTTTTGGTCTCTGACAATACAACTGAGGAAACTATAATCACGATATCTAGAGTCGCGGAGGTTAAAATCAAGAATAATATGTTTGGCGGAGGAGTTATAGGAGATATGAATCAGGTTATGATCTTGCTTGGAAATGGAAGAAACGAAAGAGGGTCTGTAGAGCCAGTAGCAATATGGGCGAATCATATTGGTTTGGCAGGATTTGCCAAGGAATACTTTAGCTATTTATGGTCTGATGCAAGTTCAAAGTAAAAAAAATTAAATTTCACATCATGGCATTCAATTTTCCTATTTACAATCTAATTTTTAAGTATCCATATATGTAATAGTAAAGGACAAACAATGACGGAAATAGCCCTACTGAAGTCAGTATGAAGTAGATCTTGAGTTAGGAGTTTGTCCCTCTAGATCTTGTTATCAGTTTTATTCATTTCAAGATTACACATACTTTTCGATTGTGGATTTGATTGATCAACGAAAGTTAGGCTAGCGAATTCAAATGTCAGAAACTTGATAAATAGCAACTATTCCTATGAAGACATTGGTGCTAATAGAAGCTGCTTGTTCGCTTGAAAGTTTTAGAAGGTTTATCATTATAAGTACATGTAGATCCTTTATAACTGAAAGTTACATGTATGACTTTGAAATATTTCCTGAACGTGAAGAAGGGCCGGGAGCAATATACATCGAAGCGGCTGACAAGGTGACTCTTAAAAAGATTCGTGAAATGACATTTGTAAATGCTAAAGAAGTGCTCGGTATAATATATTCCTCAAAAAGTGGAAATACACATCTTAAATGGCGTCAAACGAGAAGGAAAAATGGAAAAGTTACTGGTGACGCTTCACCAAATGCATTAGTAAATTTGGTTGAATCAGGTGTAATAACCCAAGATTGGGTTAACAGTTATCTTGAGTCTTCAAAACAGAGTATCGAAGCTAACAATGACTCGAAAGGGAATACGACTGGTACCGATTGATTAGATAATATTTTAAGATAATGTGAAAAATAATTCAGATGATTGTCCGGGATTCCAAGCATTCTGAAAAATCAAAAGCAATTATCCCAGAAGACTTGGACGATTTGTTTACGCTAAGAAGAATAATTGAAATAAATGACAACATTATTACAGATACAACAAGATCAATTAAACAGAGATCTGAATTTACTAGACCTGATAAAGGCGAACGAGTAAAAATAAGGATATTACTAAGAATTGAGACCGTCAAATTTGATGGAACAGTCGATAGAATAAGAATAGGAGGAACGATACTTAATAGTGACAATCAATTAGTTCCAAAGGGTGTTCATCATTCCATATCAATTAGGGTAGATGATATGATTATTTTAGAAAAAAAACAATGGAGAAAAATTCAATCTGATATATTAAATAATACAGGTAATAATACAATCTACTTATTAATTTCGATTGATATTCAGGAAGCTGCGATAGGAATAGTAACAGGTACCCATGTAAAAATTTCACCGAATATTTACTCAGGTCAGAGCGGAAAAAGATTTCAAGGATCTAGAACGATAAATCCAAATATAGAGAATTTCTTTGGTGAAATAGTTAGAGGAATTAAAACTGTTACTAATTTATATGCGCAAAAACAAATGCTAATCTTATTTGGCCCCGGAGAGACCAAAAGGAGATTTTATAACTTTCTTTCTAATGAAATCAATGACAAGATTATCATATTAGACGGGATAGATGTAGCTGGTGAGGATGGCATTTTTGTATCTTTGCGTTCCCCATCATTAAAAGAGTTATTAAAAAATAGTAAAATTGGCATAGTATCGGCGTTGTTAGACAAATTAATTTATCTTATCCACAAAGGTGATCCTAAATTTGCAATTGGGGTTAATGAAGTAAGAGATGCTGTAACTAACAAATCAATTGATTGTTTGATTTACTCCAACTCTATTTTAGAAAAGCTTGATGAAGATGATTTTATTGATTTATTAAATTCAACTGAGATTATTGGAGGAAAAATATATGGTGTAGATGCATCTACAGACATTGGATTACGTGTTTCTTCTTTGGGCGGTATCGTAGGACTGCTTCGTTATGCGATAAGATAACACATATAGAATTAGTTAGTGTTCAAGAAGCTGAACTAATTAGCCATCCAAGATAATTTTTGTCGATTCCAGTCATTTTTAGCTCAACTATTTCAGGTACCTCGTAAGGATGAATTTTTTTAATCTCTTTTCTTAGTTTAGCAGATGAAACAGTTTTAAATAAACATAGATATTCATTATCATATTGTATTTTATTATTCCAATAATAAAATGAATTTATTTTGATAATATTTACACAAGCACACAGCTTTCTTGCAATCATATCTTTTGCTATCCTATTTGCTGATTCTCTAGATTGAAAAGTCGAGATTATTATTGATCCTTTACTAAGAGATATTTTTGGTTTCTTCATGTTCATGTATTATCTTACATACATGCTTACTAATTATTTTGTGGGAAATAAGAAAAGTACTTATTCTGTGTGTTCTCCAATTGATGACCTAGAATTCCGATTAAATGTACCCACAGGTACATCTGGAAAATTGTCGGTAACTCTTTGTTCTGCGACTACGCTTGCTTCCGCAATTATACTATTGATATCTCCTCCTGATGGATTTAATGCAAAGCCTATATCCGAAGTGCTATTGGCATTAACCATAATATCACTAAAGATGTCATTAATTTCTCCCAATTCGGTATCGACATTTGGCATTAGTCCAGTTAGTCCTGTTTTTACTTTTGAGAGCGTCCCAACAGCTGGTTTTAATGCAGTAAGTGCATCTCCAATATCAATAGTAGATTCAAGTCTCATATGCACTTGCTCAAGAGACATTTTTAATTGTGAGATAGTTTTGATTGTTCTTCTAACTTGTGAAAGTTCATTTGAGAGCATTTTGCTTTGCTGACCATCATGATTTTGTAAATGAGTAACAATTTGATTAAATAGAGATCTATCTTTAGATTTTAATTTTTCCAAAAGTCCATCTAATTTTTGAGTTTGAATTCCTAGTCTATTTCTTGCTGATTCCATGGTCGGTTTTAGAGGCTTTTGTGATCTCAAACTTTCTCTAATTTTTTCGGTGGTATCTTTTTTGGCCTCCTTATTCCACTGGTTTGAAAAGCTAGTCATAACATCTAGACTAATCAGTAGACGTTAAATCAAAGTGTCATATTTGAATAACCTGCTAGTAATATTTTCTACACATATTCACAAATACTTCTAGTATTTTTTTCTATGATAATATCTCAATAGATTGCGCGTTTTATCAGCAGATGGTTAACCAACTTAAATATCTTTTAGTCTAGAATTATTTCTGTTGAATCTAAAGGAATGGTGTTATCTGGACGAAATCGTTTATAGCGCTGAAACCAATGAACAATACTTGCAGTTCTCTGGATTAGAATATGATAAAAAAAATATAGAAAATCTATCGAAGATGAAATTTCTGATTTCTGACATATTTGTAAGATCATTTTCTGAACCAAGAATATTGCTTCTGTCTTCAATAGAAAATATATCTGAATCTGTAACAAAACCCCTTGAATTGAAATTGCACGATTTGAGACGTACTAAAATCAAAAGTGAGAATTTCAAATTCAATGGAAAACAGGTAAATTGGAATAATTGGAGACAATTCAATAGTAACGAAAAAGATCATAATAAGAGAAAAATTGTTTTTGATGAGTTTATTAAAAAAACAAAATATATTTCTCCAGTCATAAATCTCCGATTTAACAAGATCAGAGAAATTTACAATAATTTTTCTGACAAGTTAAAGGGAAATTCAATGACGTCATTTAGTCCTTTAGATGGGTACTTAAATAGCGAGAAAATGAATCTCTCACAACTCAAAGGTTTGGTTTCTGAAATGGGACAACGTGCAAAACCTCTGTTTATGAAAGAGCTAGATCGTGGCAATGAACTTATCGGAAAAAATCCCGAATATTATGATGATTTTTATTTTTTCCGTAATAGAATTTTCCGTGGGATCGAGAAATATTTTTTGAAAATTAACCCTGTCATAACAGTAGAGAAGACTTTAAAATCCATTGGATTTGATTTTTCAAGAATCCACTTTGATACGTATGATAGACCAAGTAAATATCCATCACCAATTTGCTTCTTTGTAAAAATTCCTGACGATATCAGGGTATTGTACAAAAGTGAAAGCCCTTACTTCAATCTGCAAAGCTGTTATCATGAAACTGGACATGCAATACATGCATCTTCAATAGATCCGGAATTAAACTATTGGGAGAAATACAAATTTTCTATGGGAGTAGCTGAAATATTTTCAATACTGATCGAGAGATTGACTGAAAATCCATTCTACTTGAAAGATATTGGAATCACAGATAATAAAGTCTTAAGAGAAGTTGTCCTGAAAAATAGATTCATGGAATTATTTTTTGTTGTCTTTTATTCTGCAAATTCTTTGATGAAAATGGAATTTTGGAATAAAAATCTTTCAATTTATGAGACAAACAGACTGTATGAAAAGTTAATCAAAAAGTATATGGGTCTAGAAGTACCTGGAGAATATTGGATGTTACATCATATTCTTCCGGAATCAATAATGTATGTACCTAGTTATATGTTAGCTGCAATACGTGCTGCAGAATTAGAAAGATATCTTACGAATAGGTTCGGCGAAAAATGGTGGAGGGAGGCTAAGGCCGGCAAAAAGATTAAGGAAATAATGTCGAAGGGAGAAAGAATAAATTTGAAGGAATTCTCTAAGCTTGACCAGAATATATTTATGAAGGAGATAAGTACTCTTTAATTTAACACAATATTAGGAAAGGAGAACAGGAGAAAAATTTTTGGTCGGAAGTTCCAAAAGGGCTGTGTATGCTGCACTATTTGGTAACTTGGGAATCGCAATAGCTAAACTGATTGCTGCATTGCTCACTAATAGCAGTGCTATGTGGTCAGAAACATACCATTCTTTTTCTGACACGTTCAACCAAGTATTGTTACTAATTGGAATTAAAACAAGCTCAAAAGTACCCACAGAGAGACATCCGTTTGGATATGGAAAGGAACAATTTTTCTGGTCGTTTATTGTTGCAACTCTACTATTTGGTATCTCAGGAATTCTGTCCTTTGAAAAGGGATTTACTTCAATTCTTGATCCCGTACACGAACTTGTAAATACCGATGTCAGTTATGTAATACTCTTAATTTCAGCTATTTTTGAAGGCAATGCGTTGCGTATTGCTTTTAATTTATTTAAGAATACCATCGAAGCTAGAGGAGAAAAAGTAAATATGCATAAGTTATTTACAGAATTTCAAGAGAGCAAAGATCCTACTATTCTGACCGTAATTGTTGAGGATTCAGCTGCACTATTGGGAATAGCTATTGCAGCAATAGGAATCTATTTGTCTGATGTTACTAATAATGTAATCTATGATGCAATCAGTTCTATCGCAATAGGCGCCGTACTTATGTTATTTGCATTCTTTTTAGCAAAAGAGAATAGAGCTCTACTCATTGGTGAAGCAATGTCTAAAAAGGATCATGCAAGAATAATTGAATCGGTTTTGAAGATTCCTGAAGTAAACAGGGTAATTACACTGAGAACAATGCATTTTGGTCCTAATGATGTCTTAGTTGCGATGGAGGTAAGCATTGTAGATAATATAAATACAGATCAAATAGAACAAGTAATAGATACAATTGAGGAACGAATTAAATCAGTTATTGATATAAGAACATCATCCAAGATTTATGTAGAAGTAGAAAGAGATAGCTGTCCGGTTGATTCTAAAAAGTATCAAGGTCATAAGAAAAATGAAGGCAGACTTTAAGTCTTTTGCTGCATTAAAATTTTCGTGAAAATACTTAATTTCCTTTGTTAATCAAGTGCGTAATGCCATTTTCAAAACAATCTCTAAATTCCAAATAGGTGTCTTCATTCGATTCGTGAGCCCTATCGTGTTTGTGAGTAACATCCTCTACTCGTTGACATTTATTGCAAATCCATGAAACATGCTCTTTGCAAAGGTTACACATCGATATCGGCACCAAAATCTTTCCACATGATCTACATGATTCTTTGTTAAACATCGTGTTTTCGCACCTCTTTATAATTATTATATCATATTTGAATCTAGCATATAAATTCTGCACTCTTTAATATGGGATTTTATATAAAAAAATCTATATTATTGAAATTATCATGTCAAGTCAAAAATAAGAAATTTTGTCCTCGCTAGCATGACAGGTTTACTCTTTGTCTATGAATTCATCAGGAGTTGGTGGTTCTGGATTCAAACCCTTTCTTTTTCTTAGATCATTTACCAGTGATTTGAATATAGATTGTGGCACGATTTGCCAAGTTTTAAAATAAGTATTCCATAAGGCCTTACCAGCAGTGCCACCTCGCATAACTTCAGACAAGTCAAATGTTTCAGATGCGGGAACTTCACCCTGTATAATGGTAATTACTCCTTTTTGTTCCACGTTCAATAGTTTCCCGCGTTTTCCAGATAAGATTCCTGCTACGGTCCCGATCTGTTCCTGTGGACATTTTATTTCCATACCAAGAACTGGCTCTAGTATTGCTGGTTCTGCCAAAAGCATAGATCCTAACATAGATCTCCTAGTGGCTGGCATGAGTTGTGCTAGACCACGATGAGCGGGGTCTTCATGGGGTACAAAATGGTGTAGAACAAATTTTACTCCACGAAGAGTTTCATGAGCAATAGGACCTGAATGTATTACATCATCAAAACCCGATCTTATGGAATCCATTGATTCTTGAATAAATTGAACACCCTTAGTTTCATCGATGAGTATGTTTCCGCTGATATCAACAGCAGATACGTTCTTTGCTTCATCTGCATTCCAGCCTTTTTCTCGAAGTATTTTTGCCATTTGTTTCCTATCTACATCCTCGTGAATTTGCCCATTCTTTATTAATTCAATAATATCTTCACCAAGTGGTTCAACTCTCATGAAAATTTTATTGTGTTTATTTGGGGATTTACTCATAATAGGACCAGCATTAGTGCGCACCGTTTCACGATAATTGATAAGAGGTTGTGTAGTAGTAATTTCCAAACCTGTTTCTAGTATCAGAGATGTGGCGATCTCAAGGTGAAGTACACCCATACCGGATAATAATGTTTCACCAGTTTCTTCGTTGATTTTAACTATTAAATTTGGATCTTCCACAGTTATTCTTCTTAATGCTTCAACCAATTTTGGTAAATCTTTAGGATGTTTTGGCTCTATCGCAATAGTAACAACAGGTTCTGAAACATACTTTATTGATTCAAATGCAGGTACATTTTTTACAGATGAAAATGTCTCTCCTGCAATTGCATGATCTATCCCAAGTAAAGCCGGTATATTTCCTGCAGGAAGCATGTTTACAACTTCACGGGTGTTACCCATGTAGATATTTACCGATTGGACTTTACCCATCCTTTTTCCATCAATTAAATAAACCTCATCCCCATCTTTTATTGTCCCTGAAAATAATCTACCAGTAGCTATCCTACCTGCCTGAGGATCCACATTTATTGTAGTGACCATCATTAGAATTGGCCCTTTATCATCACAAGATATGAGAGATTTTCCAATGTCAGAATCAAGATCCCCTGGCCATATTTTGGGTATTCTGTAACGCTGTGCTACGTGCGGTGGTGGATGATGCTGAACAACCATTCCTAGCACAGCTTCATGGAGAGGTGCTTTTTCCGAAAGTTGTGCTATCAGAGATTGATTGTCCGAGTTGTATGCGTCATAAACATCTTTAAAGCCAACTCCATTTCTTTGAGCAATATTATAGTTAAATCCCCATCTGTCCTTTGCTGAGCCAAATGCTACACTATTTCCCTGAATACTTACCTTCCATTTTTCCTTGAGTTCTGGTTCGGCATAAATATCAACTAACTTGTTAAATTCTGCAATAATGTTTGAAAGCCATTTCTGCATTGCGGACGGATCTAACCTCAGCTCTTTCACAAGTCTATCAATTTTATTGATATAAAGAACTGGTCTCACACGCTCTTCAAGTGCTTGCCTAGTTACAGTTTCTGTTTGAGTCATTATCCCTTCAACAGAATCTGAGACCACAACAACTCCATCAATGGCTCTTAGTGCTCGAGTAACTCTCCCTGTGAAATCGATATGTCCTGGAGTATCAATCATATTAATAACGTATTCTTTTCCTTCGATTTCATAGTACAAGGTTACATTGGCTCCTCTTATTGTCATTTGTCTATTTTGTTCCAGTTTCATTGAATCGAGGGCTAGAGCTTGACCAGCAATTGAAGGAGAAATAATTCCTGATGCAGCCAGTAAACTATCACTCATGGTAGTTTTTCCATGATCTACGTGAGCTATCACGCCGAAATTACGAATTTGATCCTTATTCCCTATGATTCTTAATATATCCTGTGTAGACTTGAATTTTGGCATCTTACAAACCACAAAAAATCTATGCAGGATTATTAAATCTTCCTTAATTTACTAAGAAACTGGATCAAATTGAAAGCTATTTTTATTTGTCCAGACTCTACTGATGTAAAACAAAAATATCCTTACAATAATGATTCTTTATGAAACAAGTAACGTTGGGACACACCCCTGATGCAGACGATGCTTTTATGTTCTATGGGATTGCTTCAGGTAATGTTAATTCACCTTATTTCGACATACAACATGTTATTGAAGATATTGAGAAGTTGAACAAGCGTGCTATTGATCATGAGTTAGACATTACTGCGATTTCAGCTCATGCATATGCATACATTAAAGATTATGTCATCTTGAATAGCGGCGGAAGTTTTGGAATCAACTATGGTCCTATAGTCATTTCGAAGAAAAATATCGAATTAGAACAACTACATAAATATAAAATAGGAATTCCTGGAAAAATGACATCGGCAAATTTACTACTAAAGCTAGCTATAGGGAAATTTGATGGAGTTGAAATCATCTTTAGCGAAATACCAAAGTACGTTTCATCTGGATTGGTGGATGCTGGCCTAATTATTCATGAAGCTCAAATTTCATTCGGAGATGAATTCCAGAAAATATTGGACCTTGGACGATGGTGGCACGATTTTACAAATGGTATGCCTGTTCCACTTGGTATTAACGTTATAAGTAAACGTTCTCTCACAACCCAGGAGATAATTGAATTTGACAAGCTTTTCAAGAGTTCTATAGAATATGGACTTCAACATTTGGATGATGCATTAGAATATTCGATGCAATTTAGTAGAGGGAATTCTAAATTAATAATTGAAAAATTTGTCAAGATGTATGTAAATGATCTGACTATTAATATGCATCATGAGGGAAAGAATTCAATAATAACGATGCTAAGAAAAGCAAAGATTAGTAGTATCCTCTCATATGATGAACTATTATTTGTAGATAGTAACAATGAAAAAGTTGACCGAGTTGTCTAGTCACATATAGTGATTTAGATCTTTAAATCTACAATATATTGAAAAATGTGTCTCTCTGCAAGGGAATATATTTTGCATCCTTAATCAGTGAAACTAATTCTTGAATTGAAGTTCCTGTAGTTTTTCCCGCAGCTTTAAAAATTTCTTCTGAAAAAGCAGTACCAACAAGATCGTTTCCCCCATATGCTAAGGCGACTTGAGCTAATTTTTTTCCTAATGCAACCCAATATACTGAAATATTTTTCATTACATTGGCCAGCATAAGTCTTGATAAAGCAATTACTTTCAGATCATAGATAGAAGAGCTTTCATTTTCAATTAACCCCTTTTGTTCCAGTTCTGTATTATCTAGGCTAAACTTCAATGGTATAAAAGTAATAAATCCTCCTGTTTTCTTTTGTAATTCGCGTACTTTAATTAAATGGTCTATAACATGTTGTGGTTTTTCAATATGGCCGAAGAGCATGGTACAATTTGATCGTATTCCCATTTCATGAGCAATTCTTGCGGTATTGAGCCATTCATCTCCAGAACATTTACCCCTCACAATTAGATCCCTGATATCTTTGCTGAATATCTCTGCTCCTCCCCCAGGTAAGGCATCGAGGCCTGCGTCTTTTAATCTAGAAAGTACTTCTTTTACCGTATTCTTTGTAATACGAGAAATGAAATGAATTTCTGCTGGTGTGAGTGCTTTAACGGTAACTGATGGAAATTCTTTCTTTATTTCCCTTATCATTTTTTCATAGTAGTCAAGCCCTAATTTTGGATGGAATCCACCCACAATATGGAGTTCTGTAGCCTTCATTTCTTTTATGGCTATTTTTGCTCTTGCTAGTATCTGTTCGATTGTCAGCGTATATGAATCAGGCTCAGATCCTTTTCTATAAAAGGCACAAAGAGGACAACTTGCCGCGCAGACATTTGTATAATTCAAGTAGTATGAAACAACAAAAGTTATAGAGTTACCAGTTAGTTTTTTTTTTATCAGATCGGCAGCGGCGCCCAATATGAAAACATTTTCATTACTCATAAGTTCCATCCCATCGTTGGATGATAATTCTTCACCGTGAATGACCTTCTCTACAGCATTTGAACTACCTGCAATACTTTGTAACAAATTGTGTAGATGATGTCAATACCGGCTATAAAATCTTCACTTTTTCAAGAATGTTTGTAAAGATTAAATATCGTTGATAATCGTCATGAAAGATATAGTTTATGAGCTTGTTATCACAAGAGTTGATCCAGAAATCTGATGTAAGCGATATTCTAGATCAAGTGTTGCATGGAAATAGACTTACCTTAAATGATTGTATCCGTTTAATAAGATCTAACAATCCCTACGCTTTAGGCATTATTGGAAATATCTTAAGAGATAAGCTCTATGGTAAAATTGCGACATTTGTTAACAACATTATTTTAAATTATACTAACGTATGCATAACATACTGTAAGTTTTGTGCTTTTTACAGAGCTCCTGGTGATACTGAAGGATATACATTATCTGTAGATGATGTAGTAAAAAGGGTCGTAACAGCAAGGGATCTTTTTGGAATAAGTCAGGTCTTAATGCAAGGAGGTCACAATCCAAACCTCAAGATTGAGTATTATGAAGAAGCATTCAGAACGATGAAGGAGAGATGTCCTGACGTTGCGATACATGGACTTTCAGCTTCTGAAATTGATACTATTTCAAAGGTGGAAAAAAGTAGTACAGGGGAAGTTCTTTCTAGATTGAAAGAAGCAGGCTTGGACAGCTTACCTGGTGCTGGTGCTGAGATTCTTGATGACGATGTAAAATCAAGAATTAGCCCCTTGAAAATAAAAAGTGATGAATGGCTAAATATTATGAAGCAAGCCCATGAGATTGGCATAAAATCTTCGGCTACGATGATGTACGGAACAGGAGAAGATGATGAACAACGTGCAAGACACTTGATGAAAATTGCAGAATTGCAGGAAAAGACTCATGGCTTTATGTCATTTATTCCATGGAGCTTTGAACCAAATAATACAAAAATGCAAGCAGATGGAATAATAAAATATTCTTCTGGAGGTTTAGAATTACTAAAGATGATTGCAATATCTAGGATTGTTTTTTCTGGACTTATCGATCATCTTCAATCATCATGGCTTACTAATGGTGTAGGAATGGCTCAACTTGCATTAACGTACGGTGCAGATGATTTTGGAGGGACCTTAATTGGTGAAGAAGTTGTTAGTGCAACGGGAGCGAGGTCAACAGAATTAACGTCAGATAAAATTATTACCGCAATTAAGCAGATTGGGTTCATGGCCCATGAACGTAATAATTTCTATGAGACTATTCGAATTCATTAGCTAAAGCAAGAAGTATGATTCTAGTGTAAGGTATAGGTCTACAATAGACCACCTGATTAAGAAAATCATATTAAATGTCAGGCAGAAGACGGAAATGCTATAATTTTTTTAAAATAATGCTAATTTTTATTGGATTTCTTTCATTTTGAGTTGAATATCAAACAAGTACCTTTAAATGTCTATTATGAGAAAAATTGTTAACATGCCTACTGGCATTGATGATCTTGCGATATACGTTCCAAAACTGTACATAGATTACAAAGATTTTGCCCAAGCACGAGGAATCGATCCTCAAAAGCTGGAACATGGGATAGGGATAAAAAAGATGGCCTTTGTAGACACGAATCAGGATTCAGCATGTATGGCATCAAATGCCTGTCTTGAGCTAATGAAGAAGAATAATTTGCATCCAGATGACATTGGTAGATTGTACGTAGCAACCGAATCAAGTCTTGACGAATCAAAAGCATTAAACTCATTTGTTGTGGGTATGTTGGAACAAGTCTACGGTGATGGTTCATTTGAACATGCGGGAGGAATTGAATGCAAATTTGCTTGTGTTAGTGGCTCTTATGCAATTTATGATAACACGAATTGGATTAGAGCCGAAGAAAATAATGGAAAGGCTGCCATCGTAGTGGTAAGCGACATAGCTAAATACGATGTTGGCTCGGCTGGGGAATATACACAGGGTGCAGGAGCAGTAGCGCTTTTGATCAAGGAAGATCCAAGGTTGCTAGCATTGGACCCTAAAGTTACATCAACAATAATCAAGAATGAGTATGATTTTTACAGGCCATTTGGGAAGGAGACACCCCTTGTAAATGGGCTATATTCCAATTTATTATATTTAATACAGGTTAGAAAGGCTTTCGATAGTTACAAAGAAAAGGCAATGAGAACAGGATTGGTTCACATTAAGGACGGAGAATCCATAACAGATTACATAGATTTGTTCACAGTACATTTACCATATAGAAGAATGGGAGAAAAGGCATTAGCCTATTTGTTAAGGCACGAGTGGAGAACACTTCCACGATGGCAACATGTTATCAAAGAGATAGGTTTTCATGAACCTGTTCCAAACGATAGTCGCGGCACTATAGAATCTATTTTAGCAGATAAAGAATTCATGAAGGCAGATGAGCAATTCAGAAAAGCATTCATGCAAACCTCGTTCTACAATGAGGTGTATGAGAAAAAAATGGCAAGCTGTCTTGAAGGTTCTAATATTATCGGAAATTTGTATACGGCATCCATGTATATGGGATTTAGGAGTTTACTTGAATACGAATATAAAAAACATCATGAAATAGAAGGCAACAGGGTTGGATTTGCATCTTATGGCAGTGGTAGTAGTGCAATGGTTTTCAGTGGAGTTATTCAAGCGAATTATAAGGAAATAGTAAAGGACATGAATCTTGAAGAAGAGATTGGATCTCGTAAGAAATTAACTATGGAAGAGTATCAAATTTTGCGAGAAAATCAAAGAAATTTGAATGATTCTTATGCAAGAGCTAAAAATGAGTTTATTTTGGTCAAGATTGGTGGCGCTACAGCAGATAAAGCTGGATTTAGAGAATATTGCTACTGTAGTTAGGGGACAACCTTAAAAATCATCTTTTCTTTCTTTAAAAAATCTAAGAGTTTTCTTGAATGTTTCTCATTTTCCAGTTCTAGACTCAGGTATACTCCAGCAGAGCCAGCTGCAACATTGGAACTCAGGCGATCATGTTCAACCTGCACAATATTGACACTGAGCTCGGCTATCTTATCGACAACACTTTTTAGGGCACCTGGCTTATCAGGCAATTGGATAAATATTTTAACTAATCTTCCCATCTGCATTAATCCTTTAGCTACTATTTGGCCTAATAGATACATGTCAATATTGCCCCCAGAAAGGATAGAAATTATATTCTGATTACTTTTCATTTTACCAGATGAAAGAACATAAGCTAGACTTGCCGCCCCGGCAGGTTCAACTACAACCTTTTCTCTTTCCATAAGCAAAAACATAGTCTCTACAATAGAAACATCATCTATAGTAACAACGTCATCCAAATATTTTGAACATATTTCAAATGTAAGTTCTCCTGGAGATTTAACTGAAATACCATCAGCAATTGAGAATCCACCATTAATATGACATGGCTTTCCCTGCTCTAGTGATTTTTTCATTGTAGGAAATTGTTTGGATTCGACTCCTATAATCTTGACATTAGGTCTCCTAGTTTTAATGGCAATAGATACTCCTGATGCAAGCCCACCCCCTCCAAGCGGTAAATAGATCTTATCAATATCTTTCAAATCTTCCAGTAATTCCAAACCAATAGTGCCCTGTCCTGCTATGACAATGGGATCATCAAATGCATGGATAATTGAATATCCGTTTTCCCTTGACATTGAATCAGCAATTTTCCAAGATTCATCATATGTCTCTCCGGAAAGAATTACATTTGCTCCATAAAAGCGCGTTGCGGCAACTTTTGCAGGGGATGCATTTTTTGGCATTACAATAGTGCATCTGATTTTTTTCTTGTGTGCAGCATAAGCAACTCCCTGTGCATGATTACCTGCTGAGGCTGCAATAACACCAGATTTGCATTGGTCGTTTGTAAGTGAATTTATTTTTGAATATGCTCCTCTAACTTTAAAAGAACCTGTTTTTTGAAATAGTTCAAGTTTTAAGAAAATGTTTGTTCTTGCAGAAGTTGAAAATGTGTTTGATTTTAATAGTGGCGTTTTTCTGACTACATCCTTGTCCATTAGTTTCTGGGCCCTAAATAAATCATCTATTGAAGGGATATTGTCCCTCACATACATCTTGCTAAGATTGTTCAATCAATTAACCTTATTCAACCAATATTATGAATTTTGTTTTATTCTGCTATAAATTGAATTATCTATGGGTGTTGTTTGTTCATTACTGAGTTAATTTCTTTAAAAAGGTCAAATATTCTTTCCTTTGTGTGTGATTTCATCTGGGCAAAATTCACTGATTTGTTTGATTTTTTTCCTTTCCTATCAACTTTAGTTTCTATATCAAAGTATACTATGATGCCCTCTTCCCCCTGCATTAGTCTATTATAATCAATTAAAATTGGAGAAACCTGATATAGCTTTATGATCAAATTTTCTAATTCGTAGATTAAGGAACTTCTCTTATTCTCCGCTCCATCCAATTCTGGATATAATTTTTCAACATTTTTTATTTTATCCTCTAGTTTGACAATTAATTCTTGATTTTGAAGTAACCTTTCAAACAAATCTTCAAATTCTAAATCATCAAGAGCCAAGTTTTTTAATTCCTGTTTTATAGTACTGTTACCAATATTTGCTACTGATTCTGATAATGTAGAATTCTTAACTGAAAGATCAAATAATTCTTTTTGTATCTGTATAACTTGTTTGTCTAGTTTATAGTATGGTAAAACATTGAACTGTATTCCAAAATATCCTTTGATAATATAATTATCCAAATTGTTAGAAATTTGACAAAAAATCCGATTCGAATCACCTGTATTTTGCTGTATATCACGTATTTCCCAATTTTTCAGATCTTTTAGAAAAGATCGATAAAAACCAATCACAGATTCAGGATCAAAAGTAGAAGATTTTGTAACAGAACCGTCTTGAAGCATTACATTAACTTCTCTTGTAGTTAGGAATGGTTTTATACTTTTTAAGTAAATATTCTCAATATCAATAAAATAACCATTTACTCTTTTACTAAAATCATCATTTTCTTTATTCGGGATTCTCATAAAAAATAGATATCTTTAGTCCAGATAAACTTTAGTCCTAATTAGTCTTTCTTTTAATATCCAAAATACTACTAACCACTAAATGATTCGATCAAATTATTACTAACTTATAACATCGAATTGCAAGTTTCGTATATTGATATTGTGTGCTATCAGGTATTACAAAGTAGCTCTAAAACTTCAATATCTTATTATTAGTTGAAAACTATGTCAAAGATCGGCAGGAATACAATTTATGACTACGGAAAACAAGGAAGTCGATAAAATTAAATCTCAAAATTTGAATAAAAGTAGATCGCCTTTTATTTCTATGAATGCAGGAGAAAAAAGAGGAAAGTTAGAATCAGAGGTTATATACGATACAGATACTCAAATTAAACAAACTCAAAACAGGATATGGAAGGCCCTTAAGAGGAGATATCAATATGACTCAAACTTGGAACCTGGACAGAACTTTCTAAAAAATCATGTTAATTCTAAAATTCCACTAGTCATCTTATATGTAGATTTAGTAGGTTCAACAAACCTATCAATGACCATTCCGGTAGATAAATTAGTAACAATAATCCGGGCATTCACTTATGAGATGTCGGCGGCAGTATATAGATACGAAGGATTTGTCTTAAAATACGTAGGCGATGCGGTGATTGCATTCTTTCCTTCATTATCAAATAAATATGTAGTATGTGATAGGGCCGTTAGATGCGGTATCTCTATGTTAACAATCATAAAAAATGGATTAAATCCAATCTTAAATCAATATGACTATCCTGATTTAAGTGCAAAAATTGGAATAGACGAAGGGGAAAACATCATCGTTCAATATGGACAAGATGAAAATTCACCATTGGATATCATAAGTTATTGTATGAGTGTATCGGCTAAAATGACTTCTTTGACAAAATCAAATAATATCACAATAGGAGATGATGTATATGTTAGACTGCATCCGGAATTAAGGCAAGAATTTGTTAGAGTTAACTATAGTGCAAGAGAATGGAATTATGTTAGTAAACGAACGGGCGAACTTTACAAACTTTATACTTTAAAACAGTAGAAAATTATTTTGTCATCATTCCAATAACAGGGGATTGAAAAGACTAAAATACACTAATTTTCATAAAAATATTATTGCCTACTGCATATATACTTGTAAATTGCACACTTGGTTCAGAAGAAAAAATAATTGATGAAATTGCAAAGCTTTCTGATGTGAAAGAAGTTCGTGGAACATATGGAGTTCATGATGTATTTGTCAAAGTAAAGTCAGACAATACAGAAACAATGAATCACACAATTACTAATAGAATTAGAAAGATACCGGGTATAACTTCTACCGTTACTCTTGTAGTAATTGAGGAGCAAGGCGGAAAGGAAATCAGCTGATATTCGAAGACATATTTCTTTGACTTTCTTTATTATTTCTTTTTAATGCATAGATAATGAGCCCTGAAGTTAGTCCAACTATTATCCACCCTATAGAAGCCAAAATCACATAGTACTTGTATTGAGTAATAAAGAGTGCTACCACAGAAATAGTGGCTCCTAACCACCAGAGGATTATCAAAATTTGAAGACTAATATTAAAAAATTATCACCCTCTAATGCTTTCATCAAAACCCCTGAGATATCTCAATATTTTTTCACAGTTAATACATTTATTATATTCAAAGAAATCAAAATCGTTATACTTTCTAAATGAAAAGGTATTGTCATGACTACAAAAGATTCGTTTGAATGCTATCAATAAAGGATTGGTCATACGCATGTCTCTTACACTTACTTACATAATAACGATTTTGTTTCCTATAGAGATAATTTAATTGATTGGTGCAGTCCGGTGAAAGACCTTACAACAACCAACTATGATCTACTTCACGATGAATTCAAAGTTAGATAAAACTTATTCAATGAAATTTTATTTATAACTTTTTACAAATATCCAAGTTCAATTAGCCTTTTCTATGCATTTATCACAATATCTTTCAATCAATGAAATACCATCCATATCATAACTTGCTATCTTTGTAGGCATTTCTTGACATATGAAACAGGTACCGCCCATTATTTCTCTAATAAAGTCTCTTTTCAGGTATTGTGATATGTTTGGATCATCTAATTTTTTCTTTAGGAATTGTAATTTATCGTCTGGAATAACAATTGGCGTTGTTGTTGGTTTTGGTTTTCTCATCAGTGCTTTTCTATGGTTACTTCAATAACGGATATGGATAAAGGAGGTGTAATGAGACTAGGTCAACATTAACGGGCATCCAGTTCCAACGTCCGTGTTGTGATCGTATAACTGTATGACATAAAAACATGATCAATGATTCTGGTAGTTTGTTAGCTTCCAAGGGGATATGACTGAAATAACGATTTTCTTAAACCCTAAATGCCGTCGGTGAGATTTGAGCTCACGACAGCTCGGTCTTCAGCATCACCCCAATATTATTGGTCGAGTGCTCTCCCAGGCTGAGCTACGACGGCACAGCTAACCTTCTGTACAAATTATATATAATCTTGTCTTGGGATTCATTACAAATAGATCTCTAGAAATCAAATTAAAAATCTAGTACTATCTTCCTTAAGTTGGCTGTATATATACATCAATGAAATTGCATGTGGTGTTTTATCTTTTTCGTGCTCAAATTTCGCTACTCGTATTTAGGAAAGTCTAATGTATGGTAAACCGAACGTTAGAAAATCTAGATTCCGATTTATCCTATCCTTTCTTTATGAAAAAATGGTAGCATTCATTACAAAATTGGCATGCCGAATTGCCTTTCTTTGATACTTTTAAATTATGATTATGACCTGGAAGAATTTACATCAATTTTTGACTAATCGTTAATATGATAAATTATTTTATTTTTTATCTAAATGTTTTAGCCAATAATGTTTCCGTGAGTTTTTATAATAACAATTTCGTTTGTTAGTATGATAGAGTTTGAATCATATCGTATCTTTTATTGGTCGAATACGTCAACAGGATATCCGGAAGCCGAGATCGTCCTCAAAGGCAAATCTGGTGCAGACGTTGGAGTGATTAAATTTTATCAGACAATACCTGCTAATTGTAATAAGTTAATCGGCGGCAACTTAATCTACCTTTGTTACCATATCAGTAGATTTAACGACATTATCAATATTCTGAGATATGAAAAACCACTATTTATTTTTATAAACGACCAAAATTTGGCCGGAGGTATTTGGACAAAGGAGGGAACTTATGAGCCAGTGGGGGAAGAAGAGTCATAAATATTGTACTTTACGTTTCTTCTTTCTTTATAAAGAAATGGTAGCAGTCTTTACAAAAGAATTTTTGTTTTAGGCCTAGTAGTCGAAGGCATTTTCTAATAAGTCAATTAAAATACGATTTCTTTCTTCTCTTTTATTTTTCTTCATTTTTCTTTGTATCCCTATCAAAGAATGTTTTAGGAAACCAATGCGGTGATATTTTACCTTCTTGTTGTTTTTCATGAAAATATTGATTGTATTGTTGCCTTACTTTCTCTATTTCTTTGTCTCGTTCTGTTAGTGGTGTTGGTTTTGATACTGTAATAGGTTGCTTTTTTTCAAATAATTTCTTTGCTTCTTCTATTAGTTCGGCTGTACTCTTTTCTGGATAAATATGGTTACCGTTAGGATCTGTATAGTATCCATGTTTACATTTCTTATTATTCATTTTACTTATTTGATTTCTGCATGCGCTTCCTGTTTCTTCTAATGCGTGTTTGTATTTTCTTAAGTTGTTTGTTTGCTCTTGCCATTTTCTATCTGCCTGTTGTTGTCTCTACTTTTTGGTAGAATGATCATATGCTACTCGTTGACCAGTTCTATCTTTAATGGCACCAGTTGACTTTTCAGTGTAATAGTTTTTGTTCTGGAGTTCACCGAGTTCTTCAATTGACAAGTCACAAAAGACTTCCCATGTGAAAGCGCCGCCATGTGTACCTGAATGATCATTGTTTGGACATGGGTTTCTGTATGATAAATGTCCTCCAATTGACAAGTTGCTTATGTATGTGCCTGTTGCATTTTCTATAATATCATTTAGGAATTTTACTCTATCCTCTTCTTTCTCTGGTAAGAATATGTAATGTTCCATAACTGAACCACCACTTTGTTTGTATTCTCCCCTTCTCTCCTGTTTTAGGATCATAAAGGTTTGCTGGGTCTGTAAGTAAATACCAGTTTTGGTCTTTTATAGACTCCTTCATTATAAAATTCTGCACCTATTTCATTACCGTTTTTGTCTACTCCATAATAATAACCTGAATAATATAATGCGTCTTTTACTTCTGGCTTCCCTTGTTTGTTGAATACTGTAACTGGTTGGCGTACCATTGAACTAATTACCTTCCTAATTCCCTGTGTAGGGTCTACCAGTCTGTCAAATTCCTTTAACTTTGAAATAAGAACAAAGTCATCTTGTGGGTAGTCCTTACTTTCTATCTGTAGACCTTTCTTTCTATACTCTTCTCTAAATGCTGTTAAATTTGAAGTTGTTGGCATTCCTAAAAGGTTCACTAAGGCTGGTAAGAAGGCAACTGTTAAGAAAAGAAAGAAATAAAATTTAAGCGTTAAAAATATCAAGCCTTTGATATTAATAAAAAAGCGACTTTACTAGGATTAAAGTGCTTGTATCGCCAGAAATAACTTATGATTTCTTTAAGAAGAAACGAGGGAAAGAATTACTTTGAGTGAGCAGAAAGAAAGTATTAGTGAACTAGAAGAACTCAATCTACAGAGTACGAAATTAGAAGAAACATATCGCAGAATTTTTTATAAAGTAGATCCTGCTTTAGTTTTCGATCTCGTTAATCGTTTGCGACAAGATCCAAAAAATCCAAAACCAATGTATACTGTTGAAGTCTTCACGAAAGATGGAACAGATCCAGAGAAATCAAGACGTCATATCTTGGAGACGACTGGATCAGTTCCTGCCATCTATGATAAGGGTACTCACTACGTATCGCATCACCGCTTGAACCTAGTCATTCTAAAAAAACTGAATGACATTGACTATGTTTTGGAGGTAATGGGTGATTATACTGGTAGTGGAGCATCAATCGGACCACAACATGATATAGGTGACTGGAAGAAAATGAAAGACAAAGTAAATAATAAGTGATATAGTTGTATGCAAAACTTAATACCCTCTCTAGAACCCGTCGATAATAAATGAATAAGGGAAAAATCAATTTTGCTATACCAATAGATCGAAAGTCGACTACAATGTTTGATGAAAGATTATGTGGCAAACGCATCAAACTTATTCATACAGATGATCCTAATAGCAGATTGAAAGAAGGTGATATGGGAACTGTAAAATGCACTTTCTTGAATCTTAACAAAGTTGTCATAAATGTCCAATGGGATTCTGGGAACAATCTGGCTCTTATCGTGGGAAAAGATGATTATCAAATATTGGAACGAATCAAGTAAATACTTAACTCTGTCTATCAAAATTATCAGTATTAATTTCTTGTTCTCGAATTAATCTAGTGTACTCAATATGTTATTCGATTCTATTATGTGGCATCATTTCGTGGTGTGTTAATTGGATCTCCTCTGACATCAAAGAGTCCCATCCAGCCTAGATCAGTAAACAGTGTCTGGTGTGCGTGGAACATGTAAGTTCCAGGATAATCATATGTAAATTCCATAATGCCTCTATCTCCCTGTGATAACGTTACTATGTCTGTAATATAGTCTGATGTTTCGTCAGTACCGGCAGTATAATAATCAAACATGGACCCATGTATATGGAATGAATTGACCAAGTCAAATTCGAGCATATTTACAACGTAAATACGATATTCTTTGCCAGTTTGTAACACAATTGGATGCATCATGTACTCAAATGCCTTTCCATTTACTGTGTAAATGTCATTAACTCTCTCTTCTTCACCAGACGCCTCTTCACTAGCCTCCTCTTCCGTAGATGAAGGAACAGATACGTGCGTCATATTAGTCATATTAGTCATATTAGAGCCTGTGTTAGTTTCGTTACTATCGGCATCTGCAGTCATATTAGAGCCTGTATCGTCTTGTAGACTTGTGTCAAATTGAGCAGCAGGAGGCAATGTGGTAGGTCCTTCTTGATCGAAATCCATATCATAGCCGTTAAGGAGCATAGCCATCTCAGTCATTTGGGGACGAGGCTCTTTTGGATCTATAATAAACATTCCATACAATCCCCTATTGATATGATCTGCTATTGGATCTACATGACAGTGATAGGGATAGACCCCGTATGGTTGAGCAACAAATTCATAGGTGAAACTCCTTCCTGGTGAAATGGCACCTCCGGGATATCCACCCATTGAAACGCCGTCATTCTTGGCATAATGGATAGAATGAGTATGAAGTGAATGAGGATGGGTATTCTCATTACTATTAATAACTCTTATACGAACTAGATCACCTTCTGTTACTCTTATAGTTGGTCCAGGTATAGTGCCATTAAATGTCCATCCGTCAAAAATATGTCCTTCATAAGAAATAGGTATCTTTTGATTTTCCTGAACTATAAGTGTGAACTGTCTTACCGCTCTTCCACTTTCATCTTTTGAAACATGCCCACAATTGAAATAAGTTAGATACTCTATTGAAGTAGGTTTCTTACTCAGATCAGTAGTGCAATTTTTTATCTTGTCATATTGCTCACTTGAAATGTGAGTTGCTGGAGCTTGACCAAATGTAGGAAAATTCGAAAAAGGAAAAATAGTGGACGAAAAAACCAAAATAATTGACAAAATCAATGCGAAAGAATATGAATTTTGCCTAAACACATTTTATCAAACAAATCCTCTTATAAAAATGTTAATCATTTTCAAATTTCTACGACACGTATAAAAATGTGGTTAATGAAATTGAGATTTTGTTCTCTAGTGTAAGGATTTTCAATATTAATAGATGCATTAACAGAAAATCCTATTTCTATAATGGTTCCAAAATAATGACACAAATTTTAACATTAAAGTGAAGATTTCTTTCTATCTATGCCAATCAGAATGAATATAGACATTAATAAAATGGAAAAAATGAAATCCCAAATTATTAGAATCAATCTATCTCTTCAATCTTTTTGCTGAATTTATTTAGAATGTTATAAAAAAGAATTCTGAAAAAAATCCCTAGTAAAAGTTAGGAAAAAAAATCAAAACTAGATATTAGAAATACGTGCCCTAACATGATTCAGAAATTTCTTACCTAGCTCTTAAAAGATATAATCCTACTTTAAATTCAATGGAAAAGTCAAATGGAACAATGATAGCTCTCATTATGGTAGCTTTTAGTCTAGTAATATATTCAATTTATTTCAATCAGATGACACTCGCGAAAGAATTTGAATTAAAGAGTGTAGGAAAAGGAGCTATTTCCTGTGATGGCGGTGAATCAGTCGAGGGGGTTAGAATAAACTTTTTTGTGTCCTATGATAAAGGAACGTCGTTTGCTGAATGGAATATAGACCATGAGAAATTAGGATCTGCTGGAGGCATCATTACTAAAGTAGAGACGTCATCAAGTGGTTTTGTTTTAAAAGGCTTTGAGGCTTTTGATAATATTTGTGATAATCAAACTCCTTCTGACATTGACCTTTCTGGACACTGTGGAACAGGAACTGTAAGACTAGTATCTGATAATGGAAACAAAGGTACCTTTACGTCTAATGTGAAATGTGGTTAAAGATATTAAGACTGTAACTGTTCATTATTGTTTGTTGCTCTCAATCAATATGAACTAAAAAAATTAAGATAAATAATATCTTAAAAAGATTATAAACAGAGCAGTATAACAAGGATCGAGCATGAAATCCACTTTTTTAAAGAAATGGCTTCCTATAGTGGGCATTTCTTTTTTGATCCCAATCATCATTAGTCTCATATTGGGTACTCCTATAACACAAGCACTTGTAGCTTCTGGTCTCACTGTCCTGCTAGTAGTAACTGGTCTTATGTTTAGATCGTATGGACGTGAACGTGAAAGAAAATCTGGATTTGAAAATCCATAAATGCGCATATAAAAAAGTAATTCTTCAGAATTCAGGCCAATTTACTAATTGGAGATTGTATAGTAAGTACATTTTCATCTAAAATACTTAGCATCAAATTGTAGTATTGTAGAAATGATCGACCTTTTTCTGTTGCTCGGTAAGTCAATACACCATCATCTAGATTTTGAATTATTAACTCCTTTTCTAAAAGCTCGTATAAGTATCTATTAATCTGCTCATAACTTAAATTTCCCTTGTACATGATATGTGTTTTCCTTATTCCTGCTTTACACAAGTCCACAATGTCTGCCATAATCTGGATCTTTCCCCTATTATTTTCATTTTTGCACATCGTTTTGCTCATTTCGTTCTTATGAAGGGTGTCTAGGTAATTAAGGAGAACCATGAAATTCCATATTGGAAAGACCGTTCCATCAAATATGATAAATCGAATTTAGTAATCATTATCGTATTGAACACACATTTAGTATTAGAATTTCTTCCAAGGGCTGGGCTAAATTAACCGATATAATAATAACCACAATTTATCACCACTTGCATTCATGAAGAAAGCCATCAAGACTGAAATAATCAGAGTAAATCCCAAGAGACCTGATTATGCTATAATTGAAAAAGCATCAAAATTAATTTGCAGTGGGGAGATTGTTGCGTTTCCAACAGAAACAGTATATGGATTAGGAGCCAACGCATTGGATCCGTCATCCGTATCAAAAATATATAAAATTAAAGGCAGACCTTCTGATAATCCATTAATCATCCATGTTGCAGATATGGATACCTTGAAGAAGTTGGTAATGGAGATACCTACCAGCGCTAAGGGGATTATTAACAAGTTTTGGCCCGGTCCAATAACTCTTGTTTTAAAGAAATCAGAGATTGTCCCTCACATCACTACCGGCGGTTTAAGTACAATCGCAGTTCGTATGCCAAGAAATAATGTTGTTTTGGCATTAATTAAAATGTCTGGCCTTCCTATTGCAGCACCATCTGCAAACATATCAGGAAGACCGAGTCCTACAAAAGCCAAACATGTGAAGGATGATCTTAATGGAAAAATAAAATTGATCTTGGACGGGGGCAGTACTGAAATTGGAATCGAATCTACTGTGATTGATATGACACAGCACACTCCCGTGATATTAAGACCTGGCGGAATTTCAAAAGAATTGATTGAGGATGAAATAGGCAAAGTTCACTTTCATAATTCACTTCTTGGTTCGGATCTGAGTAAAAATAAGATCAATAAATCACCTGGCATGAAATACAGACATTATTCACCAAATGCCCAAGTAATTCTCGTAGAGGGTCCCACAAACAGAGCAAAGAACAAGATCATTGAATTGACTCAAAGACTAAAGAGAGAAAATAAGAAAGTTTGTATAATGACCACTAGCAAATCATTAAAAATAAATGCAGTGAAGATTCAGTATATGGGAAAGACGTTTGATTCTATTGCAAGGAATCTATTCGCAAACCTTAGAGAAGCAGACGATAATAACATTGACATCATAATAGTCCAGGGGATTCAGTATAAAAAAACAGGCTTTGCTATAATGAATAGACTAAGGAAAGCTGCTAACACAAGTATAAGAGTTTGACTTAATTTTAACTGATACTTTGTTTGCCAATTAATCTAGATATCAGATTTTCAATAATTGGGTTTCTTCCAATGTATAATCCAATTTTCTTAAAGTTACATTGTTCCATAAATGGAACAACTGTTATTGTTTTTACCCCAGTTAATTTTTCAATATAATTGGGGGTCATTGATTCTACAATATTGGGATCGTTTGGCATCTGATTAAAAATTACTCCGATTATTGGAATTTTACTTTCTCTACATACGTTTATAGTCAAAATAGTATGGTTAATAGAACCGAGCTTCGGGCTAGACACAATAATAATTGGGATACTCATCATTCTTATAACGTCTAATACTGAACGCCTTGTTGTCAAGGGAACCATAACACCTCCAATGCCCTCGACTATCGTGAATTCGTATTTTTTTTTAAGAAGATTAAATTTCTTAATTACCATATTTAGATCAACAGTTGAACGCAAAAATTCAGCTGCCATTAAAGGTGAGGCAGCTAGTTGGAAAAAAACAGGATTTAATATTTGATCAGGTTCTCTAATATTTGCAGCTTTGGCAAGAGTGGCCGTATCATGAGACTTGTAGTTTTTTGAATATATTCTAGATGAAGTCGCAAATGGCTTCATAATACCCACTTTTATTTTATTTCTATAAAGTAACCAAGCCAAACCAGATGCTATTGTAGTTTTTCCAATTTCAGTATCAGTACCTGTAATAAATACACCCTGTAAATCATGGCCTAATGTAGATATAAAATGTCTTTTCGTAAATAAACGTAATTATACTATTATTTAGAATTTATTATCTCACGTCTTCTACATTTAGACACAATACACCTATTGAAAAATTCTACAGTAATATTATCAAGACAAGTATTCATGTTTAACCATATATTTATTTTGACTTAAGTAAAATTAAAATTTAGATGTAGTCCATTGGTTTTTAATTTGGATACCAAAAATAGGATTCTACTTGTGGTCTTCACTGTTCTAATTTTTTCCTTATTGTCATGGCGATCTTATTCATTGGAAATTCAAATCAATAACAACACATCGGCGAACAATTCTGATTTCTTTCCCCAAAATCAAAAAACGACTACTTCAATAAATGGATTTAAAGTTTTATTGGCTATAGCGTCTACTCACGAACAGAAGGTCAAAGGCCTTTCAGGCTTGGAAAAATTAGATGAGAATGAGGGAATGTTATTTTTATTCAATGAACCATCAAAACAAGGGTTTTGGATGAATGAAATGAATTTTCCAATAGACATAATTTGGTTAGATTCCAAGGGCAGTGTTTCTCATATCGAAAAAAGTTTGCAACCTTGTAAACAGTTCGTAGCCTGTCCTGTATATAATTCCCAAGTAGACGCATTGTATGTCATAGAACTCAAGTCAGGTTTCTCCAACGATCATTCAATAAAGAATGGGATGATAATTAATTTTAGTTTAGCACGATAGAATTGATTTTTAATTAACGATAATTAAAATTGATCAGGGTGTAATCTTCATTAATGGGAAAAACAGATATAATAGTAATTTTTGACAAGAATCAAATCAAACCAAAAGAAGAACTGAATGGAGTTATAAAAATCAAATATCCCGGCAGGTTTGATAGCATTGTAATAAATTCACAGATAGAAAATACCAGTGACACTTTTAGTTTTACAAAATTGAATGGCAAAAAAATTATTTATTCATATGCAAGAATGCCAATACTAAGACAGGATATCAAAGAAGGAAATGAAATTGAATTTACAGTAATCACCGAGCATATTCCGCAAGAAATTTCGAACGTTAAATTTAGAGTTTCTATAATTCAAGAACATAAGGAAGTTGCTGATGATGTAGCATTCCTTAAAATAGTACCATGACGCAATACGCCAATGTTAATTTTAAGCATTTTAAGCATTTAGAAAGGCCAAATTGTGAAATATATTGGGACATGATCGGCAGATGATAAAAGTCTAGTAATTGAATCATAAGAAGTTAGACAAAACTCTTTACAATGATTACTTTTCCTGTCATCCATGGATGAGGTTCACAATGATAGGCGTATTCTCCATCTTTAGTAAACGTAAATTCGTAGGTTTTTTGTGGAGGTATTATTCCTAAACTTTCAATTGAATTAAAGGGACCGCTTATCTGATCGCTATATTGAGTATCGGAAGTAACAGTATGGGCAGTAGTATCAACATTAGTCCAAACAATCTTATTGTTTATACCTAATGATCCTCTTACCTCCTTGGGTTCAAAATTTTTCTGTTGTGACGGTTGAGATGAACCTTCTATAATAGACACTTTGACTGATTCAGGTGGATTCAAGACTTCTTCTGGTAATTGTGGTTTAGCATTCGCTTCTTTAGTATAAACAAATTGATAGTAGGCCATGCTGGCAGTCACAGTAATAATAAATGCCATGATACTGATTCCTGCGGCGTTATTATTCATTTATTATCTGGTTAATTAAATTGACGAATATATATAATATTAAGATTAGTCTGATTGTTCCAATATGATACCATCATTTTGTATTCAACTTGCTAATACCAAATTTGATATGGAGAATATTAAATTTGAAAGCACCTTATTTTTTTTCGTCCGAAATTAATCGCTGTTCGTTATGAGTTGAGCCAGTTGATTGTGTCTTATTTACAGATTGAGCAGACTGGGTCGAAGATGTGCTACCCTTTGTAGACGGAGCCAAGGTTTTTTCTTTAGCCGCAGAATCGCCAAGTACTTTGGCACTAGCAGCAACCTCAGTAGCAGCAGGGACTCCTCTTTTTATTAGTGGCGGAGTCTTTGGTTTCATAGGCATTGGAGGAATAGTTGGCTTTGGCGGTGGAGCTTTTTGCATCGATTTTCCATGTCTGAATACATGAAACATGCCAGCAAAGACAAGCATCATAATACCTACAATAAACAGAGAGTAATTCTTCATTCCACTCAGAACTGCATAATATGCGGCAATATTCAGATAAACCTGAAATGCTAGGAGAGCAATAAATATTGCATATATCCATTTTTCAGTTAAGTTTATTGAGCTTTTGCCTGCCTGTTTTTTGGGTTGAATCTTTGCATTTGCTTCTGCATTTTTGGCCAATTTGATCATCATGTATGTAAAACCGAATGACAATGGCACCAACAATATCATAACTAGATAAAGGAAAACAGGATCAATTACAAGTCTTTCTAGTAATGATTTGGTTCTATCTGGATCAATATAAAAACCCCAGTAGGTTGTTACTATTATTTGTGCTATACTTGTAATCCCTATTGCAGTAATTATTGGTCTATCTTTCCATGAAAATTTCTTATATCGATCGATAAACGGTACTATAAGTAATGCAAAAATAAACAAACCAGGCCAAGCTACACCTGTTGTAAATTTATCGTATGCGCTACGTAGGAACGCGTATAGCCCGGTTAAGTACCACTCAGGTACAGTTATACCTGGGGGAACATTAGGATCGAATTTCAATCCCATATCCACAGGAAATACACCACCTGTTAGCATGACTGCTCCTGTTATCGCCATTACCATTGGAACATCGAATACCAAGAATCTTGGGAAGTGTACAACCATTAGACCCAACATTACGATAGGCAGGAAGAAGACATGAAAGGCGTAAAACCTCAAGACAAAATCATGGAATCCCGAACCGAAGAAAGCTTCTCTCATCTGGGGTCCCATTATTGGGATTGAATTAGTTAGTGAAGCAGCAATAGAAATTGCTAATTCTGCTCTTTCACTAAAAATTATATCATATCCCGTAAAAGCCTCCAGTATTGTAAGTACTCCTATTATAATTCCAGTAACCCAAAGAATTTCATTTCTAATTTTGTATCTCCCACTGAAATACTGATAGTACATATGAAGAAGTGCTACCATGACCATTGCGTTTGATGCATGATAATGGATATTTCTTAGATGAAATCCATAAGGAATAACGTCATTAATGTTCTTAACACTATCCCATGCTCTATCTAAGATGGGCTCATAAAATAGCATAAGTAATGCTCCAGTAATACCTAAAATTATGAAAAGTACAAAAGTAAGCATCCCCAAAAATCCAAGTGGACTTACAAATCTGCTAGGTAAGGTAAATTTTAGTCCCATAAAAATAGTTCGTTCTACCCCGGTGTAAGTCCACCTGATAAAACGAGTTAGACTATTTTCGCTATGTAAGGAAACGCCCATAACCCACTATCCCATTCCCATTTACACTCCAATTTGGAGGTTTAATCGATATGTTACCATCAGCAGCTATCTCTAAATCTAATCTAGGTAATACGTTGGAAGGCGGAGCCTGCAGTGAAGCAGGACCTGCAAATGATTTACCAGTAAGAGCATCATACATACTTCCATGACATGGACATTCACCTCTTTTTCTTCCTTCTTGTGGCCAATATTTCCAGAGACACCAGAGATGAAGACAAACCATGCTGTATAATCTGAAAGCAGATACATCATTCTTTTTTCCGCCAAGTTCTTCAGGCAATCTAATAAATTGCCATGCTCGAAATGCTTCCTTATTTAATACTGGATCATCAGTTTTAGGGTAAATAACTGCCTCTGAGTGATTAACTTGAAAAGTATTAACATTGGCTTGAGAACCATCTGGAAGTTCCACCTTTTGTTTTTGATTTGATTGTCCAGTTGGGTTTGGAAGGAATTTTCCCCAATCAACAAAAACTGCAAAAGTCATTACCGTACCGGCAGCAGCCATAAGTTTTAGGAAATCACGTCTTGTTACCTTACCTCCACTTTTCGGAGAAGGCTGCTGAGCCATACAAATCTACAGACTCGAAATATATCATATAAACTTTTATTCACTAAAGATTGGTCCATTTTTATCCAAAGTTAAATAATTTTGTTAAATTTTTATTCTGAATTTATAGCAAATTGATCTCCGATGAATTAACTGTTTTAGATTTACAAAGCCTCTAATTTTTTTACTTTCTTGTTAAACCTTTCTCTAAATTCCGGAACATTAATAATTGTTCTTTCATGGAGCCCTTCTCCTATCTTTTCTATTTTGTCCATTGCATCTACTTCAAAAGTTACTTTTCGATCATTTACATCTATCACCTTAGCTCTTACTTTAACTTCTGCTCCAACAGGCGTTGCTTTCAAGTGCTTGACATTAACTAGGGTTCCTACCGAGTCCCAGCCTTCATCTTGTAGAAACTTCTCCTTCAACAACAATCTACAGGTTTCTTCCATCTCTGCAATCATGGAGGGAGTTGAAAAAACATTTTCTCCTTCCCATAAAAAACTTGTAGATTGTCCTCTATTTACGCTAATTTTTCTCTCTTTAATGGAACCAGTAAGTATTTTTTTATTCATAATTCACAGCTTTTAAAAGAATCTACAAAAAGAAGAGAAGGTCGGCGGCGGTACAGATTACCTTTTGTGTCTATGTTTTACGGCTGATGCAATAACATACGCTAAGCCTACGCTCAATCCAAAGGCCAGTGGTATCCATACTCCGAAGCTCTCCCAAGTTGCAGGTACTATTTGTTGAATTATGCTTTCGAACATTATTAAGTGTGGTATAAAGTAATCAGTATATTAGATTTTCTCCGAGAACTAGAATTATCAAATTGATACTGACTTAAACACTAGAGCAAAATGTGTTGCTGATTTTTATTGTCATAAAGGAAATCTAGTTAACACATTCTACGTTGCCCTTAAATTACCCACAAGTGACTATTTGAAAATATGAAAATGCAGAAAGAGTTGAAAAAATTCTGTCCAAAGTGTAAGAAGCATACAGTTCAGTCAGTAGCCATATACAAGAAAGGAAAAGATAGAAAAACTGCACTAGGAGCAAGAAGACATGCAGAGGACAAAAAAGGATATGGTGGACAAAAATTTCCAGAGCTTAAAAGAACTGCCAAAACTACGAAGAAAATTACTCTAAGATATACTTGTAAAAATTGTCAACGTAAAACAATGAAAGAAGGTATGCGAATGCGTAAGCTGGAGATTCAACCTTAATTTGTGATGTGCGATGAAAAAAGAAAATATATTAATTCCAAAACCAAGAAGCAATTTTTTGTCTGTACAATGCACAAGTTGTCAGGAGAAACAAGTCATTTTTTCCCATACAACAAGTGACATCAATTGCAAATCTTGTGGAAATCCTATAGCAAAAAAAACAGGTGGAAAAGCAAGGATCTTGGGAGAAATCATTAATACTCTTGATTAAATTTTCTTGATCTCAGTAAGAAAAAATCTTTCTTTGTATTTATGTTGAAGGCAAGTCTTTCGTCATTCAGTGTTATGTAATGTTCTTTGATTACTTGCCCTGCTTGTATTTTGGAAGTATCAAAAATTGTTATACCGGAGTGAAAATACTCTTTGTTTCCTTGTTTTATTGATAAGGTTGGGATTAGTCCCAATTTTATTATAAATTCCCTATCCAATATTATGGAGATACACTGCTTGTCTCCTTTCCAATTAGAAATTATTCCCCTAATCAATTGATGAGTAATTAATGGCATATCTGAAGGCATTACAAAAACAACACAAGGTTTCAATCTTTCTAGTACAATCATGAGATCAGTTGAGTAGTTTGTACCGCTCGTTTCTATAATGTCAAGAAATCCTGTAAAGTAATATGGATGGGTTTTTAAAAACTTCAAAGTCAGTTTACTATTGCAACTTGTTGCTGCATAAATTTTATCAAATTGTTTTGAACCTTCCAAAGATTTGAGAATGTACTCAATTAGTGGTTTATTGTTAAAGCTTAGCATGGCTTTCTCTGAGCAGAAATCCTTTATTCTTTCACCTTTGCCGCCACACATGGTAAGAGCTAACATATCTTATGTCAATTTCAAATTGTCAATGTAGATAATATTAGCAATGATGATAAACGAGCAATTTCGTTAGAAGCGCCGAAGACATCACCACTTACTCCTCCAAAATTCCTGTAAGATATAATATAAATAATAAATCCTATGATCATTACAATCCCTAAAGATAGTAAACCCAGCACACCCTCTATAATGAGTACGAGCGCGACTGTGAAAATAGTAGATATAGTTATCTTGTTTCTTTTTTTCATTTCAATAGTGAATGGAGAGCTATACCCAGACCAAGCAGAATCGCCCACAGATGCTTGCATTACCATAATATATTTCGCAATTATCTCAGAGGCAATAATGGCGTAGAGTAATTTAAGAGAGGAATCAAAACTAAACAATGCAATAAATAGACCTATAAAATTAATAATTAGCGCCGTAGCCCCGGCGGATCCTACTATTGGATCAGACATTACTTTTCGCTTAGATTCTCTATCCCCTTTTACCATTAGTCCATCAGCAAAATCGGCTAATGCATCAACGTGATGAAGACCGGTAATGATAACAAATGTTACCAATACTACAAAACTAGTGATATACTGTGGCAGGAACATAGAGGAGAAAAATGCTATAAATCCTACAATTATCCCAATTATTCCGCCACAAACTGGAAAAAAATGCATGTTCCTTGCAATGGTATCTAGATTAAAGCTGTATGCCTTTGGCATTGGAATAATTGTCAAAAAAGAGAGAATTCCAATAAAAGGCTCAAAGAACATATAAAATGTTCCACCATCCCAGTAATGCTAATATCAAAACCAATGGTAAAGATATGATAATAAAAAACAATATAACTGCTATTTTCACCATGGTTAAAGCATTTTTACATTTTTCAATAGAAAGAGGTTCCATATTTATACCCAATTCGTAATGGCCAACTTTTTCTAGTCTTACTCTCAGAGCCCCTGCTAATACTGACATCGGATATCCTCCATTAAGACTCGGCGTATTTTTATGATCCTTGCGCATAATCATTATTGAATTTTTCCAGTCTGCCCCAGTTATCTTTGAAGAAATAACTAGTAATAATGCACACAATCGTGCAGGAATAAAGTTTGAAATAGTGTCAAGCTTTGCAGCCATCCAACCTATATTATAGTGATATTTATCAGTATAACCTATCATAGAATCAAGAGTATTAATAATTCTATAAGCAATTGCTCCCGGAGGACCGAACAATGAGTAGTAGAATAAGACGGATCCTATCCCATCCACCATGCTTTCTCCTATCGATTCTATTGTAGCAGATATAATATGTTCTCTATCCAGAGTATCGGTCTTCCTTCCTACAATAAATGAAAGTCTCTTTCTTGCATCAGCCAAATTTTTCTCTTCTAATGCAAAAATTACGGCACACACATGTTTTTCTAAAGTTAGAATAGGCATTGTAAATTTTAGTACTAGTAACGAATATATCAACAACGCAAATATTCCATATAATTTGTAGAGTATAATTGAAAAGTAATACGAGACAACAGAGATACCGATTACTAAACTCAAGGTAAAGATTATACCATTTAGTTTTTCATATTTAGGACTAAATTTGTGCTTTAATTTTGGGATAAAGTAGCTTACAAATTTCCCAAACCATGAAACAGGATGAAACCTATTTGGAGGATCGACAAGCAAAAAACTTAGTGCAATACCACCAATAAGCGTTAATAAAATAAATTCAGAGTTCATGATTCATTTTAAAATACTTAAGATATATTTCATATCGGTGTTCTTTTTAAAAGTAGATGCAATATAGTTAATATGTTCATCAAGGTGGCTTTTAGTAAATGAGAATTTCGACCTTTTTTGATCCAATGAATCTTCATTTGGAATATTGAATTCTATTTTCGGAATTACTCCTAAAACTTTCTTCTTTGTCATCTTTTCAACTGATATTATTGCTTTATTTAAAATAGATTTTTGTCCAAGAAACTTGTTGATTATTACACCTTTTACAAGCTTTCTTTGTCGAGATGGCAGTAATCTTATTGTTCCAAATATCGCTGCAAAACATCCCCCACGTTCAATATCCGCTACCAATAACACTTGAGCATTAATTTTTTCTGCAAGTATCATATTTGCAATATCATAGTTTGATAAATTGATTTCTGCAGGTGACCCCGCACCCTCTATTACAATTAGATCATTTTCCTTCCTAAGACTTTCTAAATCTTGTAGAACTTTTGGAAATCCTTTTTGGAGAACAAAACTCCTGTAGTAATCTTCTGCACTCATATGTAAATTTTTTAATCCTCCTAAAATAATTTCACTTATATCACTCCCGAGAGGTCTCAAAAGTATCGGGTTCATTCTAATGTCAGGTTCTACTCGAGCTGCAACGGCCTGAACAGCTTGAATTTTTGCCATCGCCTTTACAGATTTTTTTTCTTTGAGAATATGAAAATTTGAAGTCATGTTTTGGGCCTTAAATGGACATACTTTGTATCCCATATCCGAGAATATCCTGCAGAGGGCTATTACTAAAGTACTTTTTCCAGCCCCTGATGAAGTCCCCTGTATCATCAACAGTCTGGCTTTCATGTATCAATGGACTCCAATGAATCAAGCAAATCCAAATTTTCACTATGAGTTCTGACTGCAACTCTGATGTACCTGTGATTCATACCCTTAAAATCACTACAATCTCGAACAAGAATACCGTTTTTTTCTAGCAGTAAATCTCTAACTTGCGTAGAATTGCCATGATGAAGTCGGATCAAATAATAGTTTACATCTGATTCCATTGCTGAGAACGAGTTCATTCTGTTATTTATGTTAGTATACATGAAATCACGTTCAGATTTTATTATTTTTCTTGCCCTTCTTATGTGAGAAAAATCTTCTAACGCAGTAACACCGGCCATTTGAGCTAGTCCGTTTACATTCCAACTTATTTTATTCCGCAAGATTTTCTTTGCGGTACTTGGATGGGAAACACAATATCCCAATCTTAATCCCGCAAGCCCAAATGATTTTGTCAATGAACGTAAGACTACTATATTTTGAAATTCATTAATCTTTTCAATGAAAGTTCTTGGATGTTTATTCTCATCAACGAATTCAATAAAACTCTCATCTATGAAAATCTTTATGGAACTATCTATTTTCTCTATTAGCTTTTCTATCAATTCGTATGAAAATAGTCCGGTTGGATTATTTGGATTGCATAAAAATATAGCATCAGAATTTGTTGATTTCTCCAAAATTTTATCAATATCTAGTTTCCAATTTCTAAGTGGGGCATGCTTAATCTTAGCACCTATTTTTCTTGATGCTAACTCATATTCACAAAATGTTGGGGACGGTATTAATACTTGGTTCCGGACAAATGTTCTTACAAAGTTATAAATTAATTCCGTTGCGCCATTACCTATATTAACTGAGTCTTGAGATAAGCTACCGCCCAGATAGTCAATTATTTTTTTTTTTAGAATTGTGTGTTCATTATCTGGATATATTGATGAAAGCGTAGGTAAATTTTTTCTCAAGGCCTTCAAAACCTTCTTAGATATTCCTAAAGGATTAATATTGGAACTGAAATCAACTCTTACTGAGCTAGGATTTACAGAATAAATCCCACCATGAAAACATGAATATTGAATCATTTAAATTCCATATGAGGTGCTATATAACATGAATGGATAATATTATGTTTTTTCCGAAAACGAATATTAGTTGCGTTTTGAATAACCGCATATTATGTTAAAAGTTGCGGTTATAGGTGCGACAGGCGCCGTAGGACAAGAATTTGTTATTGCACTCAATAAACACCCGTGGTTTGAACTAGTTCAAATGGCATCATCGGAGAGATCCGCTGGAAAAAGATACATAGATGCACTCAGGGATCCAAATACTTCACTACTCAAATGGCACAATAAGGAAAATGTTCCTGAAAAAGTAAGGGATATGGTTCTAAATAAAGTTGAACAAATAGACCCGAAAAAGCTTGATCTAATATTTACTGCTCTTGAATCAGAAGATGCTAAAGTAATTGAACCAAAGATGGCTTCAGAAGTACCTGTAATAAGTACGGCTGCGGCGTTTAGATACGAGGACGACGTTCCCATACTGATTCCGGGAATAAATGACGAACATTGTGAATTGTTGAATATACAGAAAAAGAATAGGAAGTGGAATGGCTTTATTGCGCCATTGCCTAACTGTACTACTACAGGAATGGCCATAACTCTTAAACCGCTAATGGACGAAATGGGATTGGAGAGTGTATTCATGACTTCAATGCAAGCTTTGTCTGGCGCAGGCCGATCTCCTGGCGTGATTGCATTAGACATCATGGATAATGTGATTCCGTACATACCAAAAGAAGAAGAAAAAGTTCAGGTCGAGACAAAAAAGATCCTCGGAAAATTTGATGGAAATTCAATCATGAATGCTTCTATCAAGGTAAGTTGCACATGTACTAGGGTCCCAGTAATGGATGGACATACTGAAACAATTTTTGCTCAACTAAAGAAAGCTGCTTTACCGGATAAGGTAAAAGAATTAATGATTAATTTTTCCAAATCTGTTTCAATAAAAAACTTGCCATCTGCACCAGAAGACTATATTATTGTTCATGACGATCCTACTAGGCCCCAGCCTAGAATCGACAGAGAGATTAACGATGGAATGACAACGGTTGTCGGAAGATTGCGAAAGGATACTGTGTTTGAAAATGGCATAAAATACGTACTATTAACCCATAACGAAAAAATGGGTTCTGCAAAGGGTGCCATTTTGTTAGCTGAGCTGTTTAAATCAAAGAAAATTATTTGAGCATGCATTATTGATAAAAAATTTAAATAAAATTGAAATTAATACATTTATTAACCCCAGAATTTACGACATAATTAGTGATTTCTGTGTATAAAATAGACGATTTAGATCTTAAAATTTTGGAGGAACTCTCAAATGATGCGTCCATTTCTGTTCCCAGACTTTCAAGAAAAATTAATATCAATGCTTCGGTAGTTTATAGCAGAATTAAGAGATTAGTAAAAAGAGGCATTATTAGAAAATTTACAATATTGATGAATGATGAAGCCCTTGGGTTCAACGTAAAGGCGCTGACTGGCATAAATATGGATTCAAAACTGAGAGACAATGTTTTAAATGAATTGTTCAGGATTCCCGGCGTTACGGAAGTTTCTGAGGTTACTGGGAGATTTGATATTTTAGTCACAATGAATTCTCATTCATTGGACGAAATGCACCAGTTAATATCAGAAAGAGTCGGACGTATTGAAGGAGTGCAGAAAACGGAGACATTTATTGAAATGAGAAAAACAGCGAGGGAAATCCCAATTCCACCAAAAAAACAAGAATAAATTTGAACCAAGTATCTGATTCCAATTTTTATTGAACGTGCATTAACCTATTTTTAGGCGATTCTTAGATCAGGTTCAATGTAAAATGTTATCCTACCAAAAATGTGAATTTATTTCATAACGGCACTGTAACTAATGATTGGAGATACCTTGTGGTGATCGTGTTATTTATTTTGTCAATTATAATATGAAGTGGTCACACAATTTTTTAGAATGAAATAAAAATCATCAAGTGTTTGACTTGGTGCCCAAATTACCTGCTTGTCCTTGTCCCATGCGAATCATTTCGTTTATCTTATTTTCAACTTCCTTTAAATTTTCTTTTACTCTTGTCTCTTGTTTACCTAGAACTATCAACCGAGTGTTAGAGAGATCTTTCTTTTCCTCAAGCTCTTTAAGTGTATCATCCTTCTTAGTTTTAACCAAGAGAGGTCCAACGCTCTTGTACACCACTTCATCTTGTTCTGATTTCTTTAGTTCTTCTGTAGCTTTTTCTATTTCCACAGATTCTGCTTCAAGTTGCTGCTTTTGCATCATTATTGCTTGTAAATTCTGCTGTAACTGCTGTAACCTTGCAAGTTGTTCTCTTAACCAGGGTGGGATTTCTTGTTCGCTCATTTCTATTTACTTTACTTTACCATCATAAATCTATAGCGTTTTATAAATTTAGAGACAAATATGATAAACTCAGCAATCTAAGGTACGTGTTAATAATAGCGCGCATTGATTGTAGATCGTGTGTGGTAATATTAATAAAAACTACCCCATTTTTTGAAAAGATCTTTATTTTTTCATTACAAGTGATAAATCTAGTTTCAGGATTTAAGGCACTAGTAATGGTTTTTCCAATCTTCGAAGATACTTCAGATGAAAAGTTTTCTATAGCAATTTGAATACTAATATTTACTCTTTGTTTTTTCAAAGTTTACATCATAAGTACCAGCAGCTACTTTATAGTTGCATTTTGAACAATACCAAATTCCCAGTGCTTTCCTATCAATTTTTATTGATCCGCATTTTGGACATCTTCTCTTTTTTTTCAAAATCCTATAAATCATACCGTATCTCTTCCTAACGGTAGCTCCATATTTTACCCCCAATCCCTTCAGGCGTGATATTTTATGTTTACCTCTACTTACCAAGTTTGATCAATCCCTCAAGTTTCACTCTAATTTCTTCGCCCTTAATTCTAGCTTTGTCGGCAATACCCTTCACCTCATCAACTGTGAAATACCCCTTCAAGCCCTTTTGCATTGCAACAATTGAACCCTTTGAATTTGTAGTAATTGTCAGTCTTGCATCCATACATGCTTCTTCCTCAGTATTTGGATCCAAAAGTAGATAATCGCCAATTTTTACGGTAGTAATAGAGACAGGGATTGTAGTAATTGGAGGTTCTTGAGTTTTCCCTGTTTCTACTACTTTGTCATCTTTAATTTCAAAAACAGGTAGTTTACAACTTGCTAATGCCGATACGACTGCATATGATGTTGCGTCAAGAAGGTTACCATCTACGTTAATGATACTACAATCTACAAAAATAGTATACACAATTTTTCCGGGCACCAAGACTAATTTGCTTAAATTTAACATTTCCGATTCTCTAACACCTCTATCGACAACCCTAGCAAGTTCAATCGTCTCTTCATCAGGTGGTCCTGGTTCTATATGAGGAGAGGCGATTGGTAGTACTTCGGCCGTAATTATCATAGCTCCACTATTTTCCAGGCCCTCAAAAGGCTCCCCAGTTTCTACTTTTATTCCTGCAATAACTTCCGTCTTACCCAACTTGACCCAAGCCGATCCACTTGCCTTTTTTATGACATCTATTTCAATCTGAAGTGGTCTTATTTCCTCTAAACTTCTTTCATCTAATCTCTTCCCTGCTGAAATTGATTCTCTCATCTGTTTTTTACGCAGATTTTCAACAATTATAGTAGATTTCTTTGATAGACTCATTATTCTTTCAATCCCTTTTCATTGCCAAAGTATTTTTCCATTAGGGAGGAACGTTGTATTTCATAGACCTTTAAGCAACCACGTATACCTTCTTCTAAACAGGTATTGAATTCACTAGGATTCAACTCTCCATCAAGTTGAAGAAGTGTTATTTTCTTAAGATTTGGCATATATGCTACTGGCATGTCAGCTCCTCCTTCCTTATCTTCGGTGTCATTAATATCAATCACTATTTTGTCATCCACCTTTCCTGCTGCACATGCTGAAACCATATCACGCATATTTATTCCTGCATCTGCAAGTGCAACTGAGGCGGCAGTTATTCCTGCACATCGTGAACCTCCATCTGCTTGTAATACTTCGATAAAGATATCGATTGCTGCTCGAGGATAATCCTCAAGCATTACAGCAGGTTCTAGTGCTTCTCGAATCACCTTTGAAATTTCGGTCTCTCTTCTTGATGGTGCAGGACTTTTGCGAGTATCGGTTGAAAATGGAGACATATGATATCTACATCTTATAACACATCGGTCTGATAGTGCCATATGTTTTGGATGAACTTCCCGTGGACCATACACTGCCGCAATTATCTTATTTTTACCAAATTCTATAAGTGCAGAGCCATCTGCATTCCTTATTATTCCTACATTAATCTTTACCTCTCTTAATTCATCAATTATCCTTCCATCGCTTCTTTTTCCGCTTTCATCTATAAGGCTTCTATTTTGTACCATCTGAATTCATCATTCCCATTTCTTTACCAATATCGTTCGAAATAACTTTATCATCATTCATCGGTGTCTCATTTATCTCATGATTGTTTTGAGTATCATCATTTTCAACGTCAGATTCTGGTACATTCAAGAGTTGTTTAATTCTTTGCGTAAGGTTTGAAGTATGCGCTTCTACTTCTACTATATGAATTGCGTTTAATGCAAGATTGGTTCCTTCTTTGTCTTTCCCTGATACTACTATTATTCCATTTTGACCTATTGTTACCCTTGTGGAAGTCGCCTGCTCAATAGTTTGGATCATCGACCCTCTTTTTCCTATAAGTCTTGGAACTCTAGTCGCAGATATTTTTAATAATTCACCTGTCGGGATCTTTCCCAAGTCCTTATCTTGAATTGTAAGAATTGGATCTCTAGTCCTATCAAAAATTGCAATTCTAGCAACAATAACATCACCGCTTGATAATTGACTTCCCATATCATCATGCGCCGGGGAAAAATCTCTTCCAAATATGTCTTGTGCAGGCAAATGTGCAGAAAAACATGAATTTATGTCGACAGACCAGGAAAGTGATGAATGGTCTAGTATTTTACCTATTACAATATCATTTACTCGAGGAAAATAAATTCCTGATAACGGAATTACTTTGGTACCATCCTTATTTGATTCTGTAATTCCAATTCGAGTTGCTACAATTGAATTTCCATTCCTAAACACATTACCCAAAGGTTTGAAATTACCTTCAGCTACAATATCGCCAGGAATGACGTATTTTCTTTTAACTTCCTGCATTTAGTGATCCTCCAAAATAAGAATTCAAAAATCTTTTATTCATAATACTTCCTTTTTGGGAAAGTTAGAACAGACTTATATTTTAAGTGTGGCCAACTGTGCCAACAGTATGAACAGCTCTTATTTCTCCGTGACCTGAGCTGAACCTTTAGTTGCAGTTCCAATTCGATCTAAGAAGGAGCCCTTCATTCCTGCATTGATATTGAGAACTACTTGTAATGATCCATCCGAAAGCCATTGTTCTGATTTTATCTCACCAATGCTTTTAAACACACTAAATGATTGTCCTGAAAATTGGGGAGGGACGATCACATTCAACTCCAATATTTCTGACTTCAGGGGTAATATTTTTCTCAACGGTTCAATGATATTCTTAATCTGATCATCTAGCCGCTTAAAGGGATCAATTGCCAATCGTGCTTCATCAAGGACAGCATTAATTCTTGAAATGGGATGTGGCATATGCGTTTTAGGATCAACAAAATTTTTATTGATATATTGAACTATCTGTTTTTTCTTTTCTTCAATCATCTTTCTACGTTGATCAGTATTCATGTTTAGATCACCCTTAGCCATAATCTGCTTTGCTATTTCTAATTGATCTGTTGTTTTAAAATGCTTCATTAGCTTTTCAGTCGAGATCCGGGTCCCCTTGTTTGCATCGGAATAAATTTCGTCTGATATCATAATATTAGAAATATCAATGTTTTTGCCAAGTTTATATTCTAGAGCAGGATCTGGTTTGACCAATATTTCAAATTTTTCATTTCCTGCACTTAATCTAACTATTGTAAATTTATCAAGCATGTTAATCCTAATATCTGAAAATATATAAGCATACAAACGAGAAATTAATGGTTCAGATACTTAACAATAAAAAATAAAAAAGAAAGAAATAAAAAATTTAGGCTTTTCTTACTCGCTCACGTAAGCCCTTTCTCCATGTTGGGATAAATCGAGTCCTATTTCTTCTTCCTTTGGAGTAACTCTTATGCCTCCAGGCCATACCTTGTCCATTATTTTTATGATTACTGCGGTTATGCCCATCGCCCACGCAATAGATGCAAACGCTCCTACAGCGTTTTCTAATAGTTGAGGCGGATTACCAAACACGAGTCCGTTATCTCCCCAGGGCGTAAATCTCTTTTCTGCAAACATTCCAGTTAATAATGCACCACAAAGCCCTCCAATTCCGTGTACTCCCCATGCATCTATTGCGTCATCCCACTTCCTACTATTCTTGAGCATAATTGCTCCATAACAAGCGCATGATGCAGCTATTCCAATAACAAGTGCTGACATTGGCGAGACAAATCCTGAGGCTGGAGTAATTGCTACAAGTCCAGCTACGGCACCAGAAGCAGCACCCACAGCTGATGCCCTTCCTGTATGTGCCCAAGAAAGTAATGACCAAGTAACTACAGCCATACCGGTAGCTACCTGTGTTGCGACAAATGCACTTGTAGCATTGGTAGCTGCCGCACCAGCAGAGCCAGCATTGAATCCAAACCATCCGAACCACAGTAGTGCTGCTCCTAAAACAACTAGTGAAATATTGTGTGGTTCCATAGGCACTTTGCCATATCCTATTCTCCTGCCCAACATTAATGCTATAACCAGTCCTGACCATCCCGATGTAATATGAATGACGGTTCCACCAGCAAAGTCAAGTGATCCATAGCAACCAGTCCATCCAAAGCCACAATATCCTGGAGTCATTCCATAGTTGTCCGGTCCTGAAATTGACCATGTCCAGTGTGCAGCAAAGTCATAAACAAAGGTAGCCCACAGGACCACGAAAATAACAAAAGCACTCCATTTCATTCTTTCAACAAGAGCACCTACAATTAAGGCAGGAGTAATGATGGCGAACATCATCTGGAATACCATATATGTTTGGTGTGGAATAGTAGTTCCAGTTATTCCCCCATAGGCAATTGATGGAACATCATGAAGGACATTTTCCAAACCAGCCCAGTCTAGTGTTCCAATAAACCCATAACCACCTGCGTCTGGACCAAAAGCTAAGCTGTAACCAAATAGTACCCACTGAACTGCAACAATACCGGTTGCCACGAATACCATGTTCAGCGTATTTACCGCACTTTTTTGTCTGGTCAGGCCTGAATAAAATATAGCCAAACCACCAGGCGTCATTATAAGCACTAGCGCTGAAGCTGTCATCATCCACGCATTATCTCCTGAATCAATCTCACATGGGATCAAGTCCCCTTCTGCAGTTAAATTATAATTTCCACTAGCGTCACTTGCCCAGCAATGATATTTTGCAGCAGGATCATCAGGCTTGTAAGCAGAAGCGCTCATCAAGTAAGCTGACGTCACAGTGATTGTTGTCAAAATTCCAACTAACATAAACATAGTGATGTTCTTCCTAAACATTATTCACCAATATTTTAGAGAAGTATAAATAATATAACAATATAATATGAAATTCTAATGAGACTAATATAAAATTATTATCACTATAATTATTTACAATATTTGTATTTTATATAATTATCATAATAAAGTTATTTCATGATATCTTAATCTCACAGAACCTTAACAAATTTGTCCATAGGTGTCAATTTTATAAAATATCAAATCAAATGGCAGGACTAGACTATTCATGTATTTATTGCCTTATCACGACACTGCCATCCGTTGATATAGTCTCAATCGTTATTATTGAATATAGATTCTATCTATTAACGTATTTGTATTTCATTCTGATCCATTTTCTGTCTAGTAATAAATATTAATTTTAATTCAAAAAATTTCAGTTACTTATATTGTTGCGTTACCTTACCGTAGAATTAATACATAAACATATTGATTACCACAAAAAAGAACATAACATAATATCGCATCAGATTTTTGTATATTTGATGGCTAAATTATTCATGATAATTGAGGTTAATTTGTACAAAGTGGTAACAATTATTTTCTTGATTTTTGATTTACTATTTTGATCTTTGATCTTTGATCTTTGGACTAAAATATCAACAGAAATGAAAATTTTGAAACATATAACTAGGATAATTATTTTGCAATTACAATTTTGGACAAAAACCATTATTGCGACTTTATTTACGTTACAGCCTATGATATCATAGAAGAAAGCATCATTAACGTCTATAAATGCCAAAATTCATTGTGATCAGCTCAATAATGACCCATTAAAATGAATTTAATTATCTGAAAAAATTATTTATTTCGATTTTTAATTGACATTATTGTTTCAGTACCACCATGAATCCAGGTCATTAAATAATGAATTGCAAGAAATGTTAAATAAATTCTTGTGTCCAAATCTATTTATTTTGACAATGGGAATCAATAGTGATGAGTAGATTCTTCAGAGCTAAAGACAAGAATGACAATACTTCTAACAATGCAGAAGAAACCAAAAACACCATAGACCATCGTGACTTTCAGGTACGTGATTTATATAAAAAAGGTGTGAATCACATGTCTAACGACAAATTAAATGATGCCATACGTAGTTTCGAGTTAGCTCTTAGGATAGATCCAAAGTTTGTTGAAGCGTGGATTAAGAAAGGCTATGCCCACTTCCACATGGATGATTACTCATTTGCCATATCTTCGTATGATATGGCATTGAATATAGATCCCGATAATTATGAAGCTTGGAATTTAAAGGGACTAGCATATTATAAAATGAATAACTATGCCAAAGCTATAGAATGCAGTGTGAAAGCTCTAGATGTAAATCCAAGTGATGGAATGGTTTGGTACAACTATGCATGTTATCTCACATTAGATGGGAAGGTGGATGACGGAATGGAGGCTTTGAAAAGAGCGATTGAAATAGATATTTCTCATGCAAAAAAAGCTGTGCGGGATCGAGACTTCGAAAATGCTCGGGCAGAAGAAGGTTTTATGAGGATAATTGAAGTGGTAGTACTCGAATCCTTACGACAAGGATATGATTACGTAGGTAAAATTGTTTGGTTAACTGGAATGGATAAACAGGATGTTGAAGATGCCTTCATGAGGTTAAGTATGAAGGGACTAGTGACATTAAAAGAAAAGAAATCACTGACTGGTAAGGAACAGTACTATGAACTTTCAAGAGACCTTTCAGACAGACTAGGAGAAATGAAAAGATCCGGATTTCTTAAATCCAAGGAGTATTCTGCACCAATTCAGGAGATAAGGGATATTCTTGAAATATTAGACAAATCAATTGAATCTGTCAAAAATGGAGACTTAACCCAGACAATTGATTCATTTGAACAATTAACAAGTCCACAGAAACATGGTAATACGATGATAGAGCAGTTCTTTGATCAACATCGTGATTTGAGGGTGTATTATGTTAGACTGAAGGAAAAAGGTCAAGAATATCTTGATTCTCATAAATCAGAGTTAACTAATTTACTTCAAAACATAATGGAAAAAGTTAGAAGTGGTCCTTTATCTAGAACAATTTTGGATTAAAAGGATATTTTTTTACTGAATTTGATTAATGAATTAATTACGTCTAATTCTGCTTGTTTATTTTGTTTACAATTTCTTTAAATGTATCCATATTAGATTCGAGATAATTTGAAATAAAATACATTATTCCATATTTTTCACCCATTCTTGAAACCAGATTATTTTTTTCTAACACATCAACGTGATGCTGAACAGCCTTATAGTCAAGATTCAAAATTTCTGCCATGCGATTTATGTTCAGTGGAGTTTCTTGCAACAAGTTTATGATCTTGATTCTATTTTCACCACCTTTTGACCCTGCAAATAGATACCATAAAAGGCGTCTGGCAGTGGGATCTGACATTTAGAGTATTCACAAGAAGCCTTTAATTAAAATTTGAATTTATACATGTACTCAGAAACTGCCAATTCACATAATATTAATACGAGATAGAGGAATAATTTAATCATGGGAAAAATTTTCACCGAAGTAAGTGAAAAAGAAATAACAAGAACAATAGCACAAATGTTCAATGAAACATTGATTGAATATAGCGATTGTGATGTAATTATAATTGGTGCTGGACCAGCAGGATTAATGGCTGGAAGAGAATTATGCAAAAATGGGATCCTGACCCTGATAATAGAACAGAATAACTATATCGGTGGAGGATATTGGGTAGGAGGCTATATGATGAATCCTGTAACTGTAAGATATCCAGCAAACAAAATATGGGATGAACTTGGAGTTCCCTATAGAAAAATTTCGGATTCATTGTATGCGACATGGGGACCTCATGCATGTTCAAAACTAATTGCATCTGCATGTGATTGTGGAGTTAGATTCTTACAGCTTACCAAATTTGATGATTTAGTATTGAAAAATGAAAGAGTAGGCGGAGTAGTCGTGAATTGGATGCCTGTTTCTGCATTACCAAGAAATGTTACATGTGTAGACCCTGTTGCTCTTGAATCAAAAATAGTAATAGATGCATCTGGCCATGATTCAGTAGCTGTGAAAAGACTAATGGATAGAGGATATGTAAAGTGGAAAGGAATGGAACCAATGTGGGTAAACGGAGAAGATGCAGTAGTTGAATATACGGGCGAAGTTTATCCTGGATTGATTGCTGCTGGAATGTCAGCGACAGAGACACACGGATTGCCTAGAATGGGGCCTACATTTGGATCAATGTTATTATCAGGCAAGAAAGCAGGACAAGTTGCTTTAGGAAAATTGAAGGAAATACCAAATCCAGATATAAAAATTAAGTAAGGACATACATAGTAACCATAGTTTGCATATGAAAATATCATATGTGCATCTCTACTCCTCTTCTTTGTTGACTTCTCTTATTAGAGGAGTTTCAGAATATTTACATGAATTATTTCATTTTGTTAACATAGACATCAGGTCATTTTCTTACTATTTTGAGAAGAGTATGATTGAAGAGGATCTTGTAGACAATATGATGGTTCTATTATCACATGATTTTCTAAATACAGCTCATCAACATGAGCTACAAAATAAATCAAATGATATTGGTCAAAAAATTACAGTTATTGATGGTTTTTACCTTCAAAGAATTTATTCCAAAATTATTGATGAAAATGAAACGCAGTTAGACCATTTGCACATTATATTCGAAGATAATTTGATATGCACGTATGATGAAAATGACCAAAGATATCATGCTAGACCATTAATTTGTGGATCACCAAGTATTATATCTATAGCCGGCATCGTTGAAGGTCCTGCTAAACCAAAAGGATATTATTTCAAACTAATGTTGAAGGATTTGCTCTCTATTAATAGTAAAGAAGTAGAGCAGGAATTTGCTAATAGATTTATTGGCTATGATGATCCTCGGTTGGTGCAGGCAGCAACGGGTTATGCTATTCAGTCTATTTTTTTTTTCTTACTAATGGTAACCCATTCTGTTCGAATTATCCTTGTAGATTGTTTAATTCTCATTGGCAGGAAGAATTAGTTTATACTCAAGTAATAAACCCAATACTGTGCAAAGAACATCTAGGATTATTACCCACTGAAGTTGACGAATAATCTAGCATAGGAAATATGATATTTGGTCATTAATTGTGACAAGATTGTATTTGTATTCATAAATAACGAAACAATTTAACTTACTTAATTTCCGAACAAATTATTAAATGGTTAAATCTTCCTCCAGTTAATCATACATGTCAAAAAGTGCAAATCATGGCTCGCATGACTCAACGGATGCGAAGAATCTTTATGATGTAATAATAATTGGCTCAGGTCCAGCAGGATTTACCTCAGGTATCTACACTTCCCGTGCAAAACTCAAAACACTGATTATTTCTGGATCTCTTCCTGGTGGTCAACTTATGACTACTAGTGAAGTTGAAAATTATCCTGGTTTTCCAAATGGAATATTTGGACCTGAACTAATGATGAATATGAGACAACAAGCTGAAAGGTTTGGAACGACCGTAGTTGATGATGAAGTTTTAAAGGTAAATTTCAAAAATCGCCCATTTCTAATATCAACGCATTCTGAAAGTTATGAAGGTAGGGCAATACTACTTTGTACTGGGGCATCACCAAGAAAATTAGGTATTGATGGGGAACAAGAATTTGGTGGAAAGGGTGTCTCTTATTGTGCTACCTGTGATGGACCATTCTTCAAAGGTGAAGAGATCGCGGTTATCGGCGGAGGTGATACTGCCATAGAAGAGGCAACTTTCCTTACTAAATTTGGTAAATCAGTTAAGATTATTCATAGAAGAGACTTTCTGCGAGCGAGTAAAATCCTACAAGAGAAGGCATTCGAAAATTCGAAAATTCAATTCATATGGAATCATGTTGTGACAAGAATCGGTGGAAATAAGAAGATAGAAAGTATTGATATAAAGGATCTAACCACTGGTAAAATACAGAATTTGTCAGTAGGAGGGCTTTTTGTAGCAATTGGTCATGAACCAAATACTTGGATTTTTAAAGATCAATTAGAACTGGATGATAAAGGATATGTTGTTATCAAAGACAGTACAAGAACTAGCGTAGAAGGAGTTTTTGCCGCTGGCGATGTTCATGATTATCGATACAGACAGGCCGTTACTGCTGCAGGATTTGGATGTATGGCTGCATTAGATGTAGAAAAATGGTTAAGTGAAAAAAAAATTCACAAGTGAACTAAGACTTAATGTATAATTGTGGTAATTTCTCCATTGCAGAAACATAATCACTTTCCATCAGTACATTTTGTTCCTTGTAGAGACTTTTGAATTTTCTACCGTCGTCTGCAAAAATACCTACAATAACTCCTTTATCTATTTCCTTTGAAAACTTTAGCATCGAGGACATTACAGAGCCTGAAGACGGTCCTACGAATAAGCCTTCTTTTCTAAGTAGATCCTTAACTGCCCTAAATGAATCCTGATTTGTAGCAGTTATCCATTGATCAACTATCGCTTCTCTTCGTTTGAAGAGGTCTGGCATCGATGATTCCTCAAAGTTTCTTAAGCCTTGAAGTAGATGGTTCTGCTGTGCTTGAATAGCTATTACCTTTATACTTTTATTCTTCTCCTTGAGAAAAGTCCCTGTTCCAGTAATGGTGCCTCCTGTTCCACAACCTGTAAAGAAGTGTGTTACTTTTCCATTTGTTTGTTCCCAAATCTCTGGACCAGTACTCTCGTAGTGAGCAAGAAAGTTAGATTCATTTTCATATTGGTTTGGCATATAATAGATATCAGATCTGGGTTTTGCTATGGCCGTTGCGAGCGCAATACTTTGATCAGTTCCTGCTCCCACACGCGGACAGAGATCGTCTGAAGTTTCATGCAGTGTTGCTCCAAGGTTTTTCAATATCCTTTTAGTTTCTGCACTAACCTTCTCCGGAATAACAATTTCAACTTTGTATCCCATTGAAGAAGCAATACCAGCTAATGCGATTCCAGTATTCCCAGAAGTAGGCTCGATAATTATACTCTTATTTTTTACAAGAGAACCTTTCTCTTCCGCGTCCTTTATCATCCAATATGCTGCTCTATCTTTAACAGAACCAAATGGATTGTACCACTCTAATTTTGCATAAAATTTAATTTTTTCACTAGAGTAAGATGAGAGTTCTATTAGAGGAGTATTACCTATACGTTGTATTATTTCAGGTCCAATTATAGATGTCATTCAATTCACTTTGTTTTCTTTATTACAAATTCTAATTCATTATCTTTTTTTTCTATCGATAACAGATCATGCCCAGTTCTTTCTGCCCATCTCGTTATATCCTCTTCTGATTCAGGGTCGTCGGCTATAATTTTGAGTTTGTCCCCAATACCCAATTTTTCTATTTCAATTTTAGTCCTAAAAACTGGTTCTGGACAATATAGTCCTCTAACATCGATAACTTTATCAAAGGATTCATTAGCTCTATTTTCGGCCGTCATGTTCAATCTTAACACTATTAATCATGCTCCTGTTTATATTAAATGTTTATAGAACTGTGTAATTGGAGTTTGTAAAACAAACTCCAATTAAGACATTAGGTTTGTAAATATTTCAAACCTGGAGTTATCTAAATAAATCCTCTTTTTTTGATCTAGTGACCTTTGATATTGAAGAGTCATTAAAACTAAAATTATAACCCCGAACAATTGATACTGGTACACGAGAAGATTTTCCCATAACAAGTTCTGCAGCTGAAGTTATTTCATCGGCAATTGCTATTTCAGTAACTTTCAGGATTTTTCCATACATATCCCTCTTTCCAATATAACTCTTGATCGGATCAATTCCTGCTACGCCAATTGCTATATTAACTTGACCTTTTCTAAAGGGTCTACCAAAAGTATCAGAAATAATAATTCCCACATTTACACCAGTTTTAGCATTTATATCATTTCTGATGTTTCTAGCAGATTCATCTGGATCGTCAGGTAGCAAAAGAACATGATCAGATAATTTTCCCACGTTACTAGTATCAATTCCGGCATTAGCACAAACAAATCCGTGTTTTGTTTCAGTTATAATAATATCCCGCTCAATCTTGACTATTTCATTGGATTGAGAAATAATAAGTTCCACTAGCCGTGGATCCTTACCAGTATTTGAAGAAATTTTTTTTGATTCTTCAGAAGGGACTATGTTTCTTAGATCAGTAGTTCTACCTTCTGCCTTTGAAATAATCTTATGTGTTATGATAACTACATCATTCTCTTGTAAGGATTCATTTTTATCTTTAATCGACTTTATGATAAGATCAGCAATATCATCTCCCTTCTTTATATCGTCCCGAATCAGAAGTGGGATGATTTCTATCTTATTAAATTCATTCATCCCGTACAATTAATATTTTATAAATAATATACTTCATAATTGCGTCTCTATCGTTTTACCAAACTTCTTTTCCAAAAGCCGTAACAAAATGGATAAATCCCTTATTTCGATTGTGGTATCTGCCCTTTCTTTCACAATGTCAACTGGACAAAAACCTACAGTAAATCCAGCGATATCAAATAATTTCAAGTCATTTGCGCCATCCACCACTACTACAATATCCTCCTTCTTTATTCCCCATTCTTTGATTATAGATTTTACTCCGAGAGATTTGTCCGAAGTAACATTAATCCTAACATCGTCGAGCTTTCCATCTTTAAAAATCAATTCGTTTGAAAATATTTTATCCAAACACAATTCTTCCTTGAGTTTATCTGTGATTAGCGTAAAGCCTCCGGAGATAGCAATCATCTTCCATCCCGCTTTTTTTAGTGAATAACAAAGTTTTCTTGCTCCAGGCATTATTTCTAAATTCTCAGCAATGTACTTGGCATCTTCAAATGAAGTTCCTCTTAGTGCGTTGATTCGCTTAACAAGTCCTTGTTCCCAATCAATTTCTCCTCTTATCCCCTGCTTTGTAATATCCCATATTTCTTTTTCTTTTTCTGGACCAAGTTTCTGGGCAAGTACTGGTAGATACTCTGCATTGAGAAGAACGCCTTCTACATCAAAGATTATCAGCATTTTAACTGTTAGTCGAGAGAGTTACATCACAATATATTAAGTTTATTTATGATTTAAGAATTGACTGGATTTCACTTTCACATTCATAATTAGCCCTATCTGAAAAACATTCGTTACTAATTGTTATTAATTTTCAATTAATTGTTAAGTTGAAACATAGTTCAAATTGTTATGTAACTACTTAGTTATACTAAAGCTATCTAATATCTTCCCACTATGAGAAATGAACTGCCCTGATAAAGTATTACTATTAATAGTTAATTTTTCAATTCCAAAAGTATTGTCATCTTGATATAAGACTATTCTGCCACTTCTCTCTCCCTTTATACCATAGTGTGATTCCCCTCCAGTACCAGCTTGAATAAAAACAGTAAGTTTGCCCGGTAACTTTATCCGCTCATAATTGTGATTATGACCATAAATAACCAGGTCCACTCCATATTTATCAAATAGTGGTTGTAATTTATTCGCCAGTTCTTTTTCTTCTGGATGAACTGAAGGGCTTGTGTATAGGGGCTTGTGCATTGCTACTATTTTCCATGGTTGTTTAGTTGTTTTCAATTCGTTTTCTAAGAACACAGCATTTGAAGAAACAGAATCCTCGGTGTTAAGTAATATGATTCTAGCCTGGCCTGCATCAAATGCAAATAGCATAGAAGGTTGTCCAAATAGTTTAGCATAAGATTTACTGTCATGATTTCCCTGTACACCCTTGAAGGGAATACCTGCATCTCTTAGATTATCAATTACTGGTTCAAACTCACCCACGCTTCCATATGAATAGTCACCTAGTCCAAGTGCCAGGTTCACTTTATTATTTATCATCAACTGCACAGTTTTTTTCCAATTATCACTGCGAGCAGATCCCCAGTCACCTGCTGCTCCAATATAAAAATTTGACGAAATTGGACCTGAAATTGAGACAACACTTATGGATATTTCGGTTATACTAGCATAACTATTCTGGGTATTTCCATTCACACTTACCCTTAGGTATCTTGCATTAGTATCAGCAATAGTATATTTTTCAGGACTTAACGTAGTACCGCTACTTTTATTGCTCAATATATTTGAAAATTTAATTCCGTCAATAGAGGAGGATATAACAAAATTATTCTGTCTCTCATTTCCTTTATACCATGCAATATCAATACTGCAAATGTTCTTGCTTGTTCCTAAATCTAGTTGTACCCATGAACCTACGCCGCTATTGGACCATCGTGTATTAAGATTATTATCAAGAACATTTGAAGGTGGAAATCCAGCTTGACTACCAGATGCTTTAACATTTTGAATAGATGCGGCAGTACATTGATTTTGCGATTGATCTAAAGAAGTTGTTTGTACTCTGATTTCAGATATACTCGCATAATTGTTTTGAGTATTACCATTTACTGTGATCTTGACAAATCGCGCGAGTGTGTCAGGAAATTCATAATTTTCAAATGATAATGTGTTTCCATTGCTTCTTGTAGTGAGCACGGTTTTGTATGATTTTCCATCTAAAGAAGTTGAAATTACAAAATTAGTTTGACGTTGATTTCCCTTGTACCAAGCAATGTCAATATCGCAAATGTTCTTTTTTGTTCCTAAATCTAGCTGTATCCATGAACCTACACCATAATTTGACCAAATAGTATTAAGGCTGTTATCAACTGCATTTGAAGATGGAAATCCAACTTGACTGCTAGTCGCAGTAACTTGCGAAATTGGACTTTTCACGCAAGATTCAGAGAAAGTTTTGTAACCATAAATTTTTACTTCACTTATACTGACCCAGTCGCTTTGGGTGTTCCCATTAACCATAACCCTAATGAATCGGCCTGTCTTGGATTGAAAATTATAGTTCTGTTCATTTAATGAGGTACCATCACTTTTTCCGGAGAAGACATTAGTAAATGCTTTACCGTCTTGCGAAACAGATATAACAAATGTATTTATGCGTTCGTTTCCCCTATGCCAGTTTATGCCCACACTGCAAACGACATTATCTCGACCTAAATCGAATTGTATCCATGATCCTAGACCTAAATTAGACCATCGCGAATTGACATTTTGATCAACTGCATGTGAAGGAGGATGCAAATTATCAGCTCCACTGGCAGTAGTACCCTTAATTGGAAGCTTTGCGCATGTTTTTGATGAGCCAAATGGATTCTCTTGACCGTAAATATGAGAAGATTGAACAAATGCACTAGTAGAAACAAGAACTAGACATACGATTAGTGAAATACCATGTTCTAAATGGTTACTTCTTTTCTTTCCGTAACGAGAAGTATGGTCTAGTAAACTAATCACATTTATCCGATTGGAATTTGATATAATTATTCGCTATTTAATTTTTATTGACATAATATAACCTTATCATTTAGTTCAAAGGTCTCATAATATCGCATATACTTCCAAAACTGAAAACAAGTATAATTTGATAATTTCTGGTAATTCATTACTTATGGATATTACCAGTATGCGCTATCGTTTGGTTTGGTATTGACACTATTTTTTTCAACGCAGATATACTCCTTTATACCTTCAAGATTCCTAAATATGCCTTCAGGGGCAAATAGTGCCGGTGCCTTAGTGGTTGGCAAATCTACGCAGCAACTTTCCTCAAATTTTCTCATATGATACTCAACAAATTCTATTTTGTTGCTTTCCAAAATTTCTATAGCCAGTCGGGAACTCTCAGTGTCATCAATTAGCAAAACAGGTTTACGTATAACCACATTTCCATTATGTGAGTAGATATATTTATTCTCAATTAATGCTTCATTAGTCGCTATAGTTGCTTGCATATTTCACCTCAGTAAATGAATTCTATTGTGGGCTAGTTTGGATCTTAATGTTACATTAAATGGAGTAAGAACGTTGTATCGCACTTGCCAATACGAATTACAAGTTGGCATGTTTATTTCATGATTCGGTTTGATGCACCAAATATGAATTGCAACTTTGGAATGTTTAAATCAGAAGTGAGTGAATAGAGTTTGACAAATTAAAATTTTGAGTTGTAACTCAATTCATTTTATCTTGCAACTATTAGTCAAATAATTGCATCTCAACTCACAAATCTTAGTAAAGAATTTAGCACCTGCTTGTTGAATTTAGAATATTGATTGCTATTCTGAATCTTAAATTTCCATTTGAGCTTAAACATGATCAACAGCAGGCAGTCAATGCATGGTTAAGTAATAATTTTAAAGGTTCTATAATTTACAGTACTGGAACTGGAAAAACTGAAATTGCATTTGAGTGTGCACGAAGATTAGCAGAAATCAAGTATAACCATGACATCATGTCATCATCTAAATTTACAACAGAGAACAAACTAAATTATAAATTCAGAATTTTGTTCATAGTACCAAGAATTGTTCTAATTGAACAGAATGTAAATCGATTAGTCAAATACGGCTTGCCAAGAGAATCCATTGGAACATTTTTTGGCGAGCAAAAAGATATAAGAGAAATTACCATCAGTACATATCAAAGCGTCATAAACCGTTTAGATTTAATTGGAAATTCAGATATGATAATTCTTGATGAAATTCATTTGCTTAGTGAAACAGCCAAAGAATTTAGCAAAATATTTGATATAATAAATAAAGATTCAACTAAAGCGATATTAGGTTTAACCGCTACTATCGATGAGAGTGATCCGCGCTACAATACCATAATTAGAACATTGCCACCTGTAAAGAGATATTTGATTAAGGATGCGGTAACAGACGGAAGATTGGCTAAACCGCAGGTTGTTTCTATACCTGTGAATTTTACTGATGCCGAAAAAAAAATTTATGAGGAAACCACGGCAAAAATATCTTATCTATCTCGAAAACTGGGAGTATTTGATCCTAAGAGAATTTCCATCTTCCTTTTCAAAGGTGGATATAATGCAAAATTAGCAAAATCGTGGTTTGAAAATGTTAGAAAAAGAAAAGAATTGCTTAGCTCGGCTCAAAACAAAATGTTATCTGTCGTAAATATAGTAAAGAAACATCCGTCAGAACCAATCATGATATTTAGTGAGACTATTGAGTCTATAAAAAAATTAGAAAAAATATTAGAATTAAATGAAATATCCTCTAGATCTATTCATAATAAAATACCAGCTAATCAAAGAAAGAAAATTCTAGAAGAGTGGGGTAAAGAGTACTTTCCATTGTTATCGGTACGTACGCTTGAAATAGGTTATGATATACCTGAGGTTAGAATAGCAATAATAATTTCAAATAGTTCAAATATAAATCAAGTTGCACAAAGAATTGGTAGAGTGATTAGAAAAACAATCAGGAAGAATTATGCATTGATATATGTAATTTACATAAGAGATTCTAAAGACAACAGTACTCTTAGAATGGTAAAGTCTACTATTGATTTTTCAGATAGAAATAACCAATTAAAATTGACGCATTTTGGAACTTGATTTTGATATATGATATACTATACGATATATGCATCTAGTTCTATTTCCAAAATACAATTTTCTAAATTTGCAATAAAAAGATCCTGAAAATTTATTTCTCTATATTTCTATGTCTCCTCTCACTGGTTACCGTTTCTGAAGTCCCACTTGAAATAATTTCAATTAATCTTGCTTCATTGTTATCATTTTTTGGTCTTAGTAACCTTCCCAATCTCTGGATAAACTCTCTACTGCTACCGGTTCCACTAACTAATATTCCCAATTGTGCATCTGGAACATCTATGCCTTCGTCCAATACTTTTGAGGTAACAATTGCTTTGTATCTACCATCCTTAAAACCAGTTAGAACGTCTTCCCTTTCCTCTTTGGAAGACTTGTGCGTAATAAATGGGATAAGAAAGTCATTGGATATTTCATATACCAACTTGTTATGTTGTGTAAATATTATTGTCTTGATGTCCTTGTTTTCGCCCAAAATTTTCCTAATTTCATTAATTTTAGATCTGCTATTCAACGCAATATCAATTGCATTATTTCTCGCCACAAGCGCACGTCTAGCCATAGTATTATTCGTTGACATCATAATTAATCGTTTGAATGCATTATTAGAATTCATATTTAATCCAATTTTTTTTAAACATGTGTAATAGATTGTCATACTTTCTTTATATTTCAAATATTCTTCTGATGACATGAAGGTTTTTTTTCTTTCAATAATATAGTTTGCAAGATATTTATTTTCGGCTAACTCCTTAGCCGTAATTTGAAATGTAGATTTTCCAATTAAATATGGAAAATCTTGTTCTAAGTGATCTTCACGTTCTATGGTAGCAGTAAGTCCTAATCTATACGGGGCTACGAAGGTTTCTGCAATTAATCGATAGGATGGTGCCGGTAAATGATGTACTTCATCAAATACTATTAACAAAAACTTGTTTCCAATCCATGCCGCCTTGATATATGCAGAATCATAGGTTGATACAGTAATTGGTTGGATGTTTTCAATTCCTCCGCCAATATTCCCTATTTCAATATCAAAATTTCGTGAAAGTATTTTAGTCCACTGTTTGATAAGATCCAGTGTAGGAACAATGATCAGTGTTGGTGAATTAACAATTTCAATAATTTTCAATCCAATTATGGTTTTGCCGGCTCCTGTAGGCAATACTATGGATCCCATTTTTTCCAAACACCAGTTTTCGATAGCTTCAAGTTGATAGTCTCGTAGCTTAACCTTAATCTTTGGAAGATTATTAAGTGGTAACAAGTCTAATACCCTGTCATCATATTTTATGTTCTTTCCATTAAGGTATTCAGTTATTTTTTTATAGTTTATACCATTAGAGTACAAATAATTTGTCCTTGAATCTGGGGTGGTGAAGGGCAAACTATCCAGACCCTTTACCACTATTGTTCCTTTTTGATATTCAAGTATAACTGATCTAGAACTCAAGTAGTTATTTTTAGTTAATAATCATTTTTAAATCATATCAAATAGTAAATGGGAAATATGTATTTAATATCCCGGGACACTTCCCAATGGATAAGCTATATGTTTCCTTTAAAGTAATTCAATTTTTGTAATGAAACAATAAGGATTTTTCCTATTAAAGCTTTGTTAATTATTCCGCATTCAAATCCACATAGAAGGGTCATTACTAAATACGGTTGTCCTTTGAATTAGATCAATTTCGATACTGATTTTTTCTTGGGGTGCCTTGTTTGATTCTATAATATTGACATCCTTGGTAAATTTATTCTCATTTTCATACACTGTGAGCTCTTTATCTTTTTCTTTGTTCTTTCTAACACCATTCCCAATATTTTTGAAAAAATCCCTCAATTCATGTCTAAGATCTGATTGATTTTCCAACTGATCTATTTTCGAACTCATTGTATTATTAAATATTTTTTTATATTTATAATAATCAATAGTTAAAACTATTTGTCAAATAAAGTAATGATATTAAATTAATTAACTAATTCTTTTAAAAATGATCAGATTGTGGTGGACATAAAATTTATTGAGTGTAGATTCGATCTTCTTCTCAATAGTATCACAATATAGATAAATTATCCAATAATGATTTTTCTAACTACGTAGTATCATAATATATGTAGGTTTCAATACTATAAAATTATAATAAATAATTGATTGATATTGCTAACGATTCCATTAATAGAATTAAAGCAGAAGTTATCAATTGTAAGCTATGTAGCTTGTGCACAAATAGAAGAAATGCGGTTCCTGGTGAAGGTAATTCTAAAGCAGGTATCATGTTTATTGGAGAAGCTCCTGGAAGAAATGAAGATGAGAAAGGTAGACCATTTGTTGGATTAGCAGGAAGAATTCTTGACGAAACTTTGGACAAAGTAGGAATAGTTAGATCAAGAATTTTTGTGACCAATATTGTTAAATGTAGACCTCCAGGCAATAGAGTTCCGACAGAAGATGAACGGCGTGTCTGTAAAAATTATCTTGAAAGGGAAATTTCAATTGTTTCCCCAAAAATAATCTGCATATTAGGTAGAACGGCCTTTGAATCTTTGCTTGGTGGCGGCTCCATACTTGGAAATCGTGGTAAATTCATTGCAAAAGACGGGAGACTCTTTTTTCTTACAATTCACCCAGCAGCCATTATTTACAATAATAACCTTCGCTATGCGCTAGAAAAAGACATGCAAACATTAGTTATGGAATGCAGACGATTAAACATTCCCATCTAGTAGTCAATAGTATTAATCTTCAACTATTATCACTGCTGGAAATTTTCAGCCCTGGTTTTTAGAGCTATATTCATTTTCATGAAACTCTCTCTGAGATCTTCATCCAACTTGCTTCCAATCAATTTTACACCCAATCCTTTGAATATTTCTTTGTGTAAGAATAAAACTTTATTGTGTGCAGATTTTTCAATAATAAATATGCGTTCACCATCAAAAATGCCGGGTAATAATGATTTGCCTTTCCATCTAAGTTCTTTGTTTATTTCGAATTTAGTTATGATTGGATTATATCTTCTTTTCTTTCCTTTGACGGTTTGAATCTGGACTTCAATTTTAGATCCTAATTTGGCATCTCCAATTATTTTTATCATGAATGGATTCCAATTTTTATATTCCTTAAAATTGGTAAGAACACTCCAAATTTTTTCAGGAGTAGAATCCACCATGATTTCCGTCTCTATTGTCTTCAAATACTGTAATGAATGATCTTTGATTCTTAATAATGAACCTTTTGATAGATTAAATAATTGCGAATGTGACAATTCGGACCAGCATCGGATTTTTTATTTTTGTAATTATTTTTACTTATTACCTGGGTTTACCGGAGCAAATTATTTTGAACGCGCATTATTTTTAACTGAAACTAATTAATTAAAGTTAATCTATTCCACAGTATGTATTTTCAGAGGATCAATAGATGGAAATAATTTGTGATACGAGCTTTCTCATTGCATTGGTTTCAAACCCTATCAAATGCATAGACAAAGTTGAGAATGAATTTGGAAAATTAGAGTTTATTGTTCCGACTTTTGTTCTTGACGAACTTGATTCTATTGAAAGAAAATCGGGCCCTAAGAAGTCTATGATCGCAAATACTGCGATTCGGATATCTAAATTGAAATTTGAAATCAAAGATATTGGTAAATCTAAAAACGTAGACAATGATATTCTTGAATATGTCGCCAAGAACAGAAAATTTGCCGTAGCCACGCTAGATAATAAATTATTGAATAGATTGATAATGGCTGACGTGACTACGATTACATTATCAAAGAATAAAATGTTGATAGCAAATCGGTATTTTGAAGGGTAGCTTTAAATCGCCAATCTATTTCTTATTATGCATGTATGAGTACAATAAGATCGGTATAACGTGGACCGGTCATGCTGGGTTCAAGATTCTACATGGTAATAAGAAAATGTATATTGATCCTTACAAATTGAGCAACAAATATGAAAACATATTTGATGCCGACATCGTACTTATAACCCACAACCATTTTGATCATTTATCAATAGAAGATTTGAAAAATATCATCAATGAGAGAACAGTTATTGTTTCTGCTCAAGAGTGTCTATCGCAGTTAAAGTCTTTAAAAGTGAAAGATCTAATTGGCATCGATCCTCGCAATAATGAGAAACTAGACGATTTGGTAGTAGAAGCAGTTCCGGCATATAATGTTAACAAGGATTTTCATCCAAAGGATGACAAAAAAATCGGATTCATATTAAAATTTGGTAATGATCGAATATACCACACGGGAGATTCTGATATCATTCCAGAAATGAAAGACACAAACCCGACTATAGTATTAATACCTGTTTCCGGAACTTATGTCATGACTGCAGAGGAAGCATCCAAGGCAGTCAATGAATTGATTAATCCAAAAATTGCAATTCCAATGCACTATGGTACAATTGTAGGTAATAAAGAGGATGCAATACGATTCTCAGAACTGGTCACAGTATGTGAGACAAAGATATTAGAGTCTGAATAACCTAAATTTTTTAGTGCAGAAATTAAAACTTATATACGATCTGTTTTTCTAATATCATTGAAAATGGCAGCAAAAAAGAAATCAAAGTCTGCTAAGAAAGGATCCAAATCAAAGAGGTAATACTTTAGCAGTCACTGAATCCTCTTAATTCCCCCCTTCTTTTGTTATAAATCTCAATAAAAATTTTTTCAACAAATAGTTTAGTATGTTTATTTTACAAAACACATTTTCCAAATTTTTTCCAGTACGTTAAAAAATGAGTAAAATCAAGAAGCATTATTATGCTATCTGGTGATATGCTATCTGGTGATAGAGTTTTATTTCATGTTGGATCTCTCAATTTTAATGTACGCCATCTATTAGTTGTATCAGTATTAGTTATTGCATTTACAACAGCTTTCATAATGCGTTCTTTTCCAATTAAATATGGCTTTTATCTAAATGAATTTGATCCTTATTTTGATTATAGGGCAACTAAGTATATTGTAGATAATGGCCTGGACGCCTATTTGAAGTGGCATGATAATATGTCTTGGTATCCTGATGGTCGAGACATACCAAAGACTTCACAAGTCGGATTACATATAACATCAGCTTTTCTGTACAAGATCTTTGGAGGGAATAGTTCTGTTTTAGATTTTACAATAGTGTTACCCGTTGTCGTGGGATCGTTGACCACTATTGTTATTTTTGCGTTGGTAAGATCACTGGGTGGAACCACAGCCGGATTGTTTTCCGCATTACTAATTGCTTTTACTCCTGCTATTATTCAGCGTGGGAACTTAGGGTGGTTCAAATCTGAACCTCTTGGTTTGTTCCTTGCGCTTCTAGCGCTCTACCTACTTATCTCTGCGATGAAACATAAGCAGAGGATTGCTATTCCAAAAGCTATAGTTGGAGGATTATTATTAGGTCTTGCCAATGCGTCATGGGGTGGGATTCAATACTTTAGTATTCCAATTTCATTATTCTTTTTTGCAGTAACTTTTTTACGAACTGATATTAAAATTCCATTAATTGTTGCAGTTTTATTTACGGTTGCCACGCTATTATCCGCCGGCTTGTTTCCAAGACCTGGCCTTTCATTTGTATTTGGACTTCCAGGTATTGCCCTCATCGGAGGAACAATATTTTTGATTATATCATCAATTGTAAGAAAATTTAGTTCATCGAATACTTTTGTAAGAAACAATTGGATCTTGATTGGAGCCTTTTTTGCAATTAGCATAGGAATAATTCTATCTGGAACTTTTGTTGGATCCTCGTTCAGATATCTAAATGCAGTCAACCCCTTTCTCTCCTCACAGAATCCCCTGGTAGAATCCGTAGCAGAGCATTTTACTCCAACTGTAGTTGACTATTTTACGGATTATTCCATTCTTATTATGTTTGCTGGATTTGGTGCTCTCATGGCATTTAGACACAGAAATGATATGTCCATTTTTTCACTGATCATCGGAATTACTGGAGTGTACGTAAGTGCAACGTTTGCAAGATTGCTTGTATTCTCGTCAATAGGAATTATTCTATTGGCTAGTCTGGGTTTGTATGAAATCACTAGAAGTATTATCAATTATAAAGCATCTTCAGAATCTTCGCAAAAGAAAAAGAGAAGGATCGAAATTGAAAAAATCTCTCCTACGAATAAATCATTAAAAATAGTATATGCGATTATAATTGTCATATTAATTTCAATTCCAGTGTTAGACAATGGTATATTATTTCCACAAAATTCAAATTGGTTGAGCTCTGCTGACATACCTCCTTCAATTGCAAATGGGGGTACTGGATATAGAATCAAGACTAATGATTGGATAGACGCATTAGACTGGATTTCAGCTAACACATCATCCAATTCAGTAATTGCATCTTGGTGGGATTATGGTTACTGGATAACCACACTGGGAAATAGAACCAGCTTAGCTGATAACGCTACAATAAACCAAACGCGTATTGCAACGATTGCAAAGATGTTTATGGATCAAACTGAGAATGGTATTAAAATTGCGAACGATCTAAAGTCTGACTATATAGTAGTGTATATTGTCGGACAGAGATTTAGTGGTATCAATGGCAGTGAGCTTTATGTTTTAGGTAGCGGTGGAGACGAGAGTAAAAAACAGTGGTTTATACGAATAGGAGGATTTAATGAAAATAGATATCTGGAACAGGATGGTTTTACTCCAACTCCTTTCTTTTGGAATAGTACCCTACTTGGACAATTGATACCTTTCACTCCTGTGTCATATGTTTTGAATGGCGCTCCATCAAGTGAATATCAACCAGGAGCAATGACAATTTATTCAGAAGACATCAAATATCCAGAAAATGCTAAAGACGGACAACCATTAAAGTTGGTTTATTCATCAGACAGCTTCAGGAGTAGCAGACCTGGTCTATTTTTTGGGGTATTAATTTATGAGGTGAACCATAACTATATACCTAAAACTATATCTGATCCATATAACGAAACTATCGACAATAAAGAGAAATTTTCAATAAATACCACTAAGACTAATAATGATATGAAATCAACTAATGAATCTAAATTAGCTGTAATTAGTACATCACAAGGACCTATAACAATTGAATTCTTCCCAGACGTAGCCCCCGAGCATGTCTCAAATTTTGAGAAACTTGCAAGTTCTGGGTTCTACAATGGCACCATATTCCATAGAATTGTTAAAGGCTTTGTGATTCAAGGTGGTGATCCACTTACAAAAAATGACACAAACGTTGGTGCGTGGGGAACAGGTGATCCGGGTTATAGTATTAAGGCAGAATTTAGTGACATCCCGCACAGTAGAGGAATCGTATCAATGGCCAGATCTTCGGATCCGGATAGTGCTGGTTCACAATTTTTTATTGTCCTAAATGATTCTAGATTTTTGGACGATCAATATACGGTATTTGGCAGAGTCATAAATGGGATGGATGTGGTTGATAAAATAGCTGCACTACCAACAATTCAAAATGATCAACCTCAAGATCCAAATTTAGCCAGAATACTCTCTATAAAAATTTCAGATAGAAATATGACAAAAAGTTGAAAAGTTGGAAGATAATATTTGAACAAGACTTTTATTTCAAGAGAGCTGCATAAATGAACGGTAACAATGTGGTTGCCTCCCCATGTATAGTAGTTTGTTTCGCTTTTCCTTTTACTTTTCCCCACGATATTGCTTCTGCAATTAAGGCTCCACTCAAACTACCATCCCATTCAGAAGCTGTTGTTATAGATACTGCATAGTCTAGTCCTCCTCTAAATTGATTCCACCATAATGTATGGTGCTTAGAAATTCCGCCTCCAATAATGAAAGCTCCAGTTTTATTTGCATCATAAACCAGGTCTGATAATTTGGTCTCATCTAACAGTATGTTTACATTAAAGTTTTTATGTTTCTGATAAAAGAACCATATTTGACTTCCTACTGCACCATCTACAATACCTGGGACTATGACAGGGATTTTATTTTTATATGCCCAGTACAAGAATGAAGTCTCATCTAGTGTACTTCCTATATGTTTTGTTATATCATAGGTCGAAACACTCTGTAATCCTTTCTGGTGAAGATCGTTTAGACAATCTTGTACCTTTTTTTCAATAACGGGTCCATAATTATTTTGTGGTACAAGTACATTTCCCAACCTATGAATATTTTTCTTGTAAAGCAAGGTATCATCCATCCGAAAGTCTCCAGAATAGTATTTTGTACTAGTTCGTGCAATATCATGATCCAATGCACCACAGGTTGTAATCACACAATCAAACATCTTATGTTTTAGCATATCCCTGATGATGCCTCTTGCTCCAGTCGAGATAATTGCTCCTACAAATGACAAGAATTTGGTACAGTTTTTATCCTTTGTCATCGTACGAATTATATTTATTCCATCCCAGAGATTTTTGGATTCAAAACCACCGGAGTTTTGCATACCATCAATTAGTAAAGGTATAGAATTTGATTGAATTTCATAGTCTCGTACAGAATCACTCAAAATATTTTTGGGCGATTTTTTTGTGCGTTTTGCTTTCAATTTCCTACAGTTATCTTTCCAACTATATTATTATTTTTATTTGTTTCAGAATAAATTATTCTAGAAGAAATGCTATACTGGATTGAATATCTTGTCTCCTAGCTGATATTGAGGTTAATACATTTCGTTTTTCAATTTTTCGTCACATTATTATAATGATAATTTAGTATATTCTCAGGTGCGGATAAGATATTGGCGTTTAGGAGTCAATGACCTTTTAAATTCAACATACCCTATCGAAAGGGCTAACCATTGGGAGATAAAATGTCTACAAGGAGAGTATGAACACTTTGGAGTTTTTTGGTTTAGGTACGGAACTCCATTTGATAAAGAACTAATAAATGGGATATGTTTCTATTACAACGATATACCACAAGATAAAGTTCGAAAATTACTAGAATTTCTGCAAGGAAAATATGGAGGCAAAACATTATTTAGGCAAAGTAGAGTTTTTCTTCAAGGTTCTAAAGAATTTAGTGACAAAAATGAAATAGCTAATCTTGCAAATGAAATCAGTGTTAAATTCAATGGACCGATAGAAATTACCCTTGAATTTGAAAAAGTTACTGAAGAAGAACAGGAGAAAAATGCATTTAATTTTCCCTCAGGCAAGGCATTACCCATCGTAGGTTCTGACTAGTATAGAGAACAATAAAGATGCTCAAGTAAGATTGGAAATATCATGTTCTGATTAAGCGGAGCCAGTATGATTATCCTCTAGTATGGACTTTATTTTTTCTCTTAACTTGGAAATACTGACTGGCTTGCTAATAAAATCAGTAACATTGACAGATGGAATAACTTTGCTGAATTCTTCTTTGTTTATTTCAAAAGCAGTAATGAATGCAATCTTCATAGTAGGGTCATTATCCTTAATACGTCTATAAAGCTCAAATCCATTTATCTTAGGCATTCGGATGTCAGTAATTACGAGATCATAATATTTTGGAGGATGATTCTGAAAATTATTTATGGCATCATCACCTTTTGAAAAAGTCTCAACCCTAAAATCATTTCCTGACTCCAATCCTCTTTTTATGACCGAAAGGATATCAGATTCATCGTCCACAATCATTATACGTGGCGGAGAATTATTTTTTTTACTTTCCGTCATATAACAATTTTTGATATGATTATCATATATATTAAGTGTTTACGCAGAGTTAATGAATATCATCTAGTCATAATTCCAAATTGAAATTTTGGTTAATCGACAAAAAAAGTATTATTTCTCATAGGCAGAATTTTTAAGGAGAAAATTGATATATCAAAAAAAACAACGTCATAAAAATGACTGAAAAATCAATTTGGTTGGACTTCTTGCAAGAGTCGAAAATCAACCAATTTAACGAATGGAGAATGGCCAACATTTCTGTGAAAATTGATCTCAGTGGAACGGATTTTTCAGGGAAAGATCTTTCAAATGTGTACCTAAACGGTATTAAAAGTGTTGGAGCAAATTTTTCAGGATGTAATTTATACAAGGCAAATTTTGCCCAATCTGAAATCACAGATTCAAAAATTGAGAATGCGAACTTAACAGATGCCATATTTATTTACGGAAATCTAAAAAATAGTAAATTAATGAATTCTAATTTAACTAGAACAAATTTTATGTGGTCAGATTTGCGAAATTGTGATTTTAGTGGATGTAAATTTAATAAAACGGTATTTGTTGAGGCCAAATTACAAAATGCGAAATTAGATCGATCAGATAATGAATCTATTTATCTTAAATTTGCAAAGCTGGAGTGAAAAGTCTATCTCAAATCTAACTTGGAAAGATAACACATGATACGAATGGACTCCAATAGATTAATACGAATGAAATAGCTAGATAAATTGGTTGGAAGTAGATAAGATAAGAACCATAAAGTTACTAAGTAAATGGTCATTAAATAGAGTCATAGGTAAGCGACGCCCATTGGTTGCTGTTTTTAGTTTGACCCATTATTGTAATTTTTATTGTCCCATGTGTCCTTTTGGTGATTCCAATAAGGATGGACAATTAAAACTTGTAAAAGAAAAAGATTTGACCACGGAACAATGGAAAAGAATTTTTGATAAAGTCTCGAAATATTGCGTCTGGTCAATTGTTGAAGGTGGCGAACCAACAAGTCGACCCGATTTTATAGACCTTGTCAGTTACCTTCATAGTATTAATATGCCAACTTCATTAATTACAAACTGTTCACTTTTACACACTGTAGACCTCGAAAAATTAAGACAGTATATTCAATTTATTACTTGTAGTATTGATTCGGTTTATGAAGAATCCTATTGTAAAGTACGTGGTGTATCAAGCAAGACCTTCCACAAGGTTATGGAAAACATTGGACTTCTTAATCAAAGTAACATTTCTCATTATTTTAATAGTGTAATTACAAAATTTAATACAGATGAATTTATCGATCAAAGTTATTTTGACAAAGCTAAAGAACTTGGTTCAAACGCAGTTTCCTTAACTTTTGTGGAAGATAGATCTGATGTACCGTACTCGTTATTGCCAGATAGAAAAACAATGGTAAAAGTTTGTGAAAGCATTTTGGATTACGGAAAAAAAAATTCTTCCCCTCAGATAATGATCCCACCAGAATATTTTGAACAAATTATCAAATATGGGCGGACTATTTTTAATGAGTGTGGGGTATGGAAGAGTACATTTGTTAACGCGGACGGTACCGTGATGGTACCCTGTTGGAAATTTAATAATTCAGAGAACACATATAATTTGCTTGAACAAACTATCGATGAAATATGGAGCGCACCTCAATGGGATATAGCGAGAACATGCCATGGCTGTCAAGTGCTTGGATGTATATGGTACTCTTCCCAACCTATTACTACGTTTGCCAAAAATTATATGAATGGTTTATCAAGGATAATTGATCAGCATAAGCCAGAGTTACTCCACTAACTCATCAGTTCGAATTTTCCTAGAGTAAAGATAACTAGCGTCTAAACACACTACATTGATCTATATGATTTGTTTTACGCGGATATTCAGAATATCATTATCGTGATACAATTCTCCTATGGCTTGGAATTCTCGTCCTTTTCTTATCAACTCTCTTGGTCCACTATAATCATAGTGGTGCAAGCTAGCATGCCATTTACCATTCACCAATACAAGTGCCGTACCCATCAGCACTTTTTCGATTTCAATATTATACATTTCTCCGTGAATTTTTTCTATATTATCACAGAGAATTGCCTTCCTGCCTTTTATTTTTACTTTGTTCAATTTTTCAAGCATTTTTAATGCTTCGCCTATTACTGTATCATCTATTTCAAGTATGCTGTGAATCAATTCAACGTCTAATCCATTGTTTCCATGAATAGATACAATAGAATATATCTTCCTGGCAATCTGCTCTACTTGTCTTTTAAATTGTACTATAGTATGATCTTTTGTAGAATATGAGATTTTATTAGGAAAAATTTTGTTTTTATTAGGTGACGGTGACTTTATTTTTATTCTTTCCTCATATTTGTTTAGATATGAATCGAGAGAATCAATCTCAGATTTGGTCATAGGATTCGGTCTTAGGGTCAATCTATGAATTGGGTTGAGGTTGAGAGTGGTATTAATGGATGATAGAACCGATTTCATTTTTTGGATTTTTTTTCTACTTACATCGAAATAGTGTCCATCAATTGTTTCCTTTGCTGCAAGAATTATTACCGAACCGATATTTTTTCGTCCAGTCCTTCCTCTTCGTTGTATATGCCTAATTTCACTTGGTATTGGTTCATAAAATACAACCAAATCAACTTCCGGAATATCGAGTCCTTCTTCTGCAATAGAAGTTGCCACTAAAACATTAAAGTCTCCCTCCCTGAAATATTCCAATACAGAATTTTGTTCTTCCTGTTTCATTCCAGGATCACCCTGTCTTTTTGATTGACCTACAAACCTTGATGCCTTGATCTTGTTTTTAATTAACAACTCAACTATGTGTTGTGCAGTGTCCCGATATTGGGTAAAAACAAGAACTCTTGATTCTTTTCCTAATGAAACATTTTCTGTCAAATTTCTATTTTCCTTCAATTTAAATTTTTGAGAATCGAATGCTTCTTTTAGGATTTTAATAAGGTATTCAATTTTTGGATGTTCTGTTTTTAAATTTTCAATAAATCCCTTTACTTCTTTTATTCTATGATCGTTTAGTAACATTTTGTGGCTCTTGCTTTCTTCTACTTGCATTCTATCCAAAAAAGTCTTGAGAGAATAAAATCCTTGACTTTCCATTAACTCAACGCAATACATGAGCGATAAAGCAACAGATTGTTGCACTAATCCAAAGTACAATGGACGCCGTTCTTCTTCTATTCTAATACTCAAATTATGTCTGAGCTGCTCGCCTAGGGCGATTAGATCTCTCTTGAAAATCCATCTTGAGTTTTTTTTTATCATGTTGTTACTGTTTAGCCAATTGAGTTTTTCTTCTAACATCGTCTTCAAAATCGATTTAATGTATTGATACTCTGAAGGAAGATCGAACCATTTCCATTTTACGTCAATGGGATTAATGTATCGTTTAACATCAGAATCTTCCTCCGTCTTGTATTCTAAATGTTCGATAAATAAATTGCTGCAAATCTCTTGAATCTTATTTTTTTCTGACCCAGGGCTAGCAGTTAATCCGAGGATTAGTGGATAGGAACAATGTTGTACGTATTGTTTTGCTATGAACGTATATGCATAATCTTTCACGGCGCGATGTGCTTCATCAAAAACTATTAAAAAAAAATCTTTGAATGAAAGTCTCTCCTCTTTAATGTCATTTTTTACTACTTCTGGTGTGGCAAAAACAAGTCTGATCTCTTTTTTATTCCATACAATTGTTCTTGCGTACGGAAGTATTTTTCCAGTAACTATTGCAGTTTGATCCTCAAATAATTTCATGCATGATACAAAAGAATTCCTGTGCTGGTTTACAAGTGGTCTTGTCGGCGCTAGGATTAGGACTCTCTTATCTCTGTTGTTATAAAGAGAATTACTACAGACAATTAATGAGATGATTGTTTTGCCCAATGCGGTAGGAAGGATCACCAAAGTATTCTTGTTCAAAGCAGATTCAATAATATTTTTCTGATATTCTCTAAAATGTAGTATATTTTTCCTAAGAAGAGGGTGAGTAAAGTAAGTGGATTGTTTCTTTAAAGACATGAATCTACAATTTGATTAATTGAATATAGCAATGATCTAAAATGATAGGCGAAACAAATTTAAGTTTTTTTAATCACATTTATTTAATCTTCATTTCATGTTTATTAGATTTCATATACATCAGATTCATTAGATAATGGTTTTGATTTTTTTTCAGGATTTACTTCATCTATACTTGTGGCTAGTTGAACAATTTTGACATTAGTAAGAATACTGCTTATTTGATCCAATTCAGAACGAGATTTAATTACTATTCCACGTTTTTTGGTTGCGATCCCTGATGTGTCGACGGGATTAATTTCTATAGCTATATAGGCAGGTCTACTTTTGTATTCGGGCAATTTAATCAAAAATACTCCTGGTATACTAGTTGCTTTCCTCTCCCAATCTTTACCATCTGTTAAAAATTGAGATAACCTTTCATCTACCATGCATTATTAATCAATTTGGATATTTTTAAAACCTACTATGGATATAAGTACTCTACAGAAATCAGTGTGAGAGGAGTTTCCCATAATGATAGTCAGACTGTAGAATTTCCCCATATCGAAGAGCTTTGTTTCTACTCCTTCGTGGATTGTCTAATGATGATGAAATTCTTGTATGGTACATGCTGCATAATTAATTACAATAATTACAATGGCTAAACTTTTTTGTACTCAAAATTCAAAATGCATGGGAATAGTATTACTAGGTAATTATTTATTAGATCTACTTAAAAAAGAATTCCTTTTTGATAGTAGGTATTTTATGTTACTATCAAATATGATTAAATTAATCGGACAAAACAAGGTGTCATTACAGGATGTATCCATCTACGGGAAGGACAAATGAAAAGACAATTAACATCAATTAATTGTGGTACAGTAATCTATTACGACTTTTTTACATTGGAAATTCAATAGACGTGCTATCCAATTCTAATATAGGGATATAAATTGAATGTGTATCAGTTCCTATCTTTTCAGCAAAATTATGCTCGCCCGTTAATTGCCTCAATTCTATAAATTTTTTATTTGGTTTTTCTTTTTCAACGATATAATGAACTAATGCTCCTCCCAATGCCCCCGTTTCGATAAAAAGAATTTCCTTTTCTTTATACTTTATGTGATAAAGCATAGGAGTTAGTCCTAGGGCAGACTGAGAAGAAAATAATATCACTTTTAGCATATCGCTCAAGTTTTTGTATTTCAGAAATGTTATTGGTGACTCATCCTTTTTCATATCAATGATAGAAATAGATACTTGAATTTCATTGTATCGTTTTAGATTGAACCAAACCGTAAATAATTCCCGCTATGTTATAATGATTAAGAATAGCATTGTATGTGTATCTAATATATTCGATGAATAATATCAAACCACTTGATTGCTGCGGAAAAAGCGTTAGCGTGTAGAATTTGCGAAGGATGAGATTAATTGATTAGGATAAACCATAGTTCAAATATAGGGTAGTTCATAGTGACATAATATTAAGGAAATGAGCGAAAAGAAACTATTATTGGTTATCTCATTTTTGGTATTTCTTGCAATCATCTGTTATGGAACTTTTAGTTTTGGTATCAATGTTGCATCAGCACAAATACCAATAAGTGAAAACTCTACTGGCCAAGATTCTCTTTCTCTTCCAGCCCTTTTTTCAAAAGTTCAGAAATCGGTAGTACAGGTAACTGAAAAAG